>MAAC01018673.1_pt1 | contig 24051 bp, 17 predicted proteins | sample 1115981 | NCBI WGS metagenome assembly MAAC01 (sample SAMN04961126, study PRJNA320927) | seawater metagenome | isolation source: sample BD02T64 sea water enriched with oil for 64 days | place: USA:Gulf of Mexico | collected 2013-07-27
ACCGATGCAAATGGAGCCACTGCAACGAACTCGGTATCCATTACAGAGCCAACCGTATTAATCGGAAGTTCTATGGTAAACACAAGTGTATCTATCCATGGAGGTTCAAATGGATCGGTAACGGCATTGGCAAATGGAGGAACGCCAACATACACCTATGCGTGGAATACTGGAGCAAGCTCAGCTGTGGTAACAGGATTAACCGCAGGAACGTATAGCGTAACGATTACGGATGCCAACGGGTGTTCCACTACAACAACTTCTACGGTAACGGAACCAACGGTATTAACTTCATCCACTACGGTAATCGTTCATGTGGATTGTAATGGAAATGCTACTGGGGAAGCAGGAGTTTCTGCAAATGGTGCCGTTTCACCTTATGCTTATACTTGGTCCAATGGATCTAATACGGCCATAATTTCTAGTTTAATTGCGGGAACCTACACGGTAACTATTACGGATGCCCATGGAGCCACCACAACAAACTCTGTTTTTGTGACTGAGCCAACGGCATTACTAGTTACGGTGCAAGCGACACAAGTAACTTGTGGTGGGGGATTATCAAATGGTAGTTTATCTACTGTAATATCAGGGGGAAGCGCTCCTTTTAGTTTTGTTTGGTCTAATGGGCAAACTACGCAGAGTATTTCTGGTTTAACTTCAGGTAATTATTTGGTTACAGTTACGGATGGTAATGGATGTAGCTCTATTTCAAATGGAACCATTGCAACCTTGTGTTGTAATGTAACTTTTGCAGGGGAAATAGGAGGGGCTCAAACAAGTTGTAGCGCTTTTGATCCTACGGTTTTAACAAGTGTGACTTTACCTTCAGGTGGAATTGGAAACATCGAGTACATTTGGTTATCTAGTTTAGTAAATGTTCCTAATACACCAGGAAACCCGGATTGGAGTATGATTACTGGTTCTACTAATGCGAGTTACGATCCAGGAGTGGTTTCCCAAACGACTTATTATATTAGATGTGCAAGAAGGAGTAACTGTTCTTCCTTTTCGGGTGAATCTAATATAATTACCGTGGAGGTAAATACCAATAATTTGGTCACTTCATTGGTTCAGGTGGTATCGGGTTGTTCAAATGAAATGTTTGAAGCGGCCCTAGGATACAATGTTTTTGTAAAAGAAAATGTGACGGTTAAAACGAATGAAACGGAAGGAGCCATGGCCTTGGGGGGGGATTTAACCCTAGCCGGAAATTATACTTTGGCTGGAAATTCCACAGGATCGTTTCAGGATCAAGGTGACGCACAAAATTCGGCTCTAGTAGTGGGGGGAAGCGTAAATTATTCCAGTCAATCGGGTATGAATGTGGTCAATAACGGGTTTGTTAAGATTTGTGATGTTTCTGGTTCAAATATTCATGATTGGGATACACAAAACAACCAAGCACAGAACACAAGAATATCGGCTGGGAATAATAATTCAAATCCAAGAATAAACTTGTCCATCCATCAAAGCGCAACATCTATTACAAAGTGTCCCATTGATTTTGACGATGCTTTTGTTAGGTTAAATGCAACGGCTCAAAGTTTAGCAGCTTGTTCCAGTACTTTACAAATGAGTTCTACGGGACCTAATAGAAAGCAGGTAATCTTAGCTTCAAATGCAAAAAACGTATTAAACGTAGATTGGAATGACCTTAAAAATTTACAAGAATTCAAATTCGTAAATCAACCGAATGCAAATTCATCGCTACTCATTAATGTAAACAATTCAGGAAATACAAATGTTTCTTGGAAAGTACCAAATTTCCCTGGGATTGGGGATCAGCATGGACAGTACATTATTTGGAATTTCTATAATACAACGACTATCACTTTGAAAGGGGGAGGTACTTTAAAAGGTACCTTGTTAGCCCCTAATGCCGATTTAGTAGATAACAACTCGGGTAATATTGATGGACAACTAATTGTAAACTCGTTCTACCATAACGGTGGCGAAATGCACAATTATTTATTTGCGGGTAACATAGAGGGATGTGCTGCAGGAAATTGCGAAACTCCAGTGAATGGGACCCTATCCATTTGTTCAAATGCAAATGCAATCATTAAAGCGAAGGGGGGCGATTCTTATTTATGGAGTACCGGGGCAACTACGGCACAAACCACCTTGGGTGTTGGAATCCATACCGTAACGGTTACCAATGCCAGTGGTTGTTCCAATATAGAAACGCTAACAATTACCGCTTTATCAGGTACGATAGCTGTAGCTAACGTAACGGACGTGACGTGTCATGGATCTGCAGATGGTTTAGTGGCATTAAATATTACGTCCGGATTGGCACCGTATACCTATTCTTGGTCTACGGGGAGTTCAAGTTCTTCTATAAGTCATCTGTCTGCAGGAACCTATACCGTTACCATTACAAACGTTTATGGATGTGAAGAGATTAAACAGATAGTGGTCAATGAACCCAATGTCTTGAATGTAACTTCAGTAATTACGGATAATAGCTGTAACGCTGCAAACACGGTTTGTGATTTTAATTTAGGAGGTTATGTCCATGGTCAGGTAGTTACTGGAAATCTTGTTCAGCTAGGTATAACCGTTTCAAGTACTGCAAATAGAGGGAGTTTACATGATTTAATTATTTTCAATACCGACCTTTCGGGAACAAGAGATTCTGACTTAGAAGTGAAACGAGGAAATATCTTAATTTTTCCGGAGAATAATGTAGATCATAACAATGATGGGATTTATGATTTACCAGATGATACTCCCCAGGGTGGTACCATTACCTTAACGTTCGCTAAAACTAGAAAGGTTATTTCTTTTGACTTTATCGATAAGGATAATGGTTCGAATGGATATGCCAAGGCGTATGATGAGAATAATAACCTCATTGCCAATAAGCCCATTGTAAATATGGGCAATGGTTCAATTCAACCGATTAATTTAAATGCTTCAGGGGTTAAAAAATTAGTGATCTATTTTTATAACTCAGGGGGGATTGGAAACTTCCAATTTGATTGTGATGAAAACCCAATTTGCGATGGTGTTATTGCACTTACCACAATGGGAGGAACAGCACCGTATTCTTATTCCTGGTCCAATGGAGCAACCACATCTACGATTACGGAAGCATGTGCGGGATCGTATCAGGTGACTATTACGGATGCAAGTGGATGCGCTACCGTTGAAAATGTAAATGTGGAGGAGCCCATTGCTTTATCGGGAAGTATCATGGGGTATAATGCAACCCATAGAAATTCGTGTAACGGGTACATTGATATGGTTTCTATGACGGGAGGAACACCCTATTATTCCTACGTATGGAATACGGGAGAAACAACCTCTGGAATTGAAGATTTATGTACTGGATCTTATTCTGTTACCGTTACCGATGACAAGGGGTGTCAAGCAAAAGGAGGCCTAACGCTTAAATCTGGCGGAGGCGTTTGCGGTCGAAACAATTATGGGAACAACGGTGAAAGAGATGGAATTACCACGGGTAGTGGTGTGAACACAAATGAAACCGATTTAATCTCAAAAACCATTTATCCAAACCCATCACAAGATGATTTTACGCTGGAGTTCTCAACTAGAAACTCCGGATTTGTATCGGTGGTATTGTATGATTTTGCGGGCAATATGATTGATGTATTGTACAATGATTATGTAGAGGGTAATGAAATAATGACTACCTCATACACCAAAGGTTCAAGTTTAAGTTCAGGTGTTTACACCATTGCTATTAAAACAGATGGATTTACCACGTATGAAAGACTGATTATCCAATAATTGATACACAAATGAAATGAATAGGTGGGGTCGGGAGGCGCCACCTTTTTTGTGATTAAAGGATAACAATATTTTATATTTTGGAATGACCGTCAAGTCCGCCAAATATTACAAATTTGCCTCTCTTAATTAAAAGAGTGATTTCGAAATTATTCGTAGCGAATGTCTAAAGGTGTATCTGGAAATGTGTTTGATTACAAGCTCTTAAAGCGGGTCCTTAATTACATTTTGCCTTATAAAGGGAAATTTTATTTTACAGGATTATTAGTCATAGTCCTAGCTGTAATTGCGCCTATCCGACCCTTGTTAATTCAATATGCTGTTGATAATTTTATTTTGGTGCCTAATTCAGTCATGCTTTATAATATTACGATTGCCTTAATCGGATTATTAATTCTGGAATCTGGACTGCAGTTTATTCAAACCTATTTAGCCAATTGGTTAGGGCTATCGGTCGTAAAGGATTTACGGGTAGATGTGTATAAAAAGATAAATAACTTTAAATTACAGTACTTTGATCAAACTCCTATTGGGACCCTGGTCACTCGGGTGGTTTCTGACTTAGAAACCATTTCGGATATTTTTTCACAAGGAATTCTAATTATTATTGGGGATATCCTAAAATTGGTGGCAGTAGTAGTATTTATGCTATTGCAAGACTGGCAGTTAACATTAATCATGTTGATCCCTATGCCCATTCTTTTCGTGGCTACAAATCGGTTTAAAAACTATATTAAATTGGCATTTCAAGATGTGAGAACGGCCATTTCAAATTTAAACACATTTGTATCCGAACACCTTACTGGAATGGGGGTTGTCCAAGTATTTAACCGAGAAGAAAGAGAATTAGAATCATTTAGAAAAATTAACGAAGAGCATAAACTGGCAAATATTAGAACCGTTTGGGCCAATTCCATATTCTTTCCTATTGTGGAAGTTTTAAGTGCCATCTCTTTAGCATTATTGGTTTGGTGGGGGGCAGGAGACGTGGTTTCCGGAAGAACTTCCCTGGGGGTATTGACCGCTTTCATTATGTATATTAATATGTTGTATCGCCCAATTAGACAATTGGCGGATAAGTTCAATACCCTTCAAATGGGTATGGTAGCGAGCGAACGTGTTTTTAAGGTGTTAGATACCGATGCTTCTATTGCGAATGAAGGAAAGTTAGATGCCCAACACCTTCAAGGAGAAATTGAATTTAAAGACTTATGGTTCTCATATACCCCGGATAATTGGATTTTGAAAGGAATAGATTTTCAAGGAAGTCCTGGACAAACCATTGCTTTTGTTGGAGCCACAGGAGCGGGTAAAACTTCGGTGATTAATTTATTGGGTAGGTTTTACGAATTTCAAAAAGGTGAAATTTTAATAGATGGTAAGGATATACGGTCCTACGAGTTGAATTCTCTACGTTCAAGTATTGGGGTTGTTCTTCAGGATGTATTTTTATTTTCGGATACCATTCTGAATAATATTTCTCTACGCAACCCTAAAATTAGTGAGGAGCAAATAATTGCAGCATCTAAAACGGTAGGAGCCCATGAGTTTATTTCTAAACTTCCAGGTGCCTATCATTTTAATGTCCAAGAAAGGGGAGGGATGTTATCCTCGGGTCAAAGGCAACTCATCGCTTTTATTCGTGCTTATGTATATAATCCAAAGATTCTTATTTTAGATGAAGCGACCTCTTCGGTCGATTCAGAAACGGAAAGACTTATCCAGAATGCCATTGATATTTTGACCAAAGGACGAACGTCTATTATTATTGCCCACCGATTAGCGACTATTCAAAAGGCCGATAATATTATTGTTATGGATCAAGGGGAAATAGTGGAGCAAGGGAGTCATACGGAGCTTTTAAATAAAAATGGAGTGTATCAAAATTTATTTGAACTGCAGTTCAAATAGGTGTAAGTTTACCGTTTCCACATAAAACGTATACATGAAATTTACTTCCATTATTCTATTACTATTTATTAATACCCTTTGCTTTTCTCAGTACTCCGATTATTCTGAAATTGAAGCTATTGCCAAATCAGAAATGAACCATGCCCACAATAAAACACATCGTGTAGTTACTTTATCCGATAGCATTGATGTGGTTTATCATAATATTCATTGGTGGGTATATCCAGGAACGGGAAACATTTATGGAAACGTTCTGACCCAATTTATTGTGGGTACTCATAACATCAACCAAGTATATTTCGATTTGTCGGATGATTTGAATGTAGATTCAATTCTATATCATGGGGGTAGTATTTCCTATTCGCATTTAAATGATGTATTAAATATTACGCTTCCAACAATGATTTCCGCAGGAACTATGGATTCACTAACAGTATATTATAACGGAACTCCAACCGATGGTTTTGTGACCAGTTCTCATGGAAGTCCATCAGTTTCTGAAGCTTGGACTATTTCGGAACCCTATGGAGCTAGAGAATGGTGGCCATGTAAAGATCAATTAAATGATAAAATTGATTCAATGGATATTCATATTACCACATCCATTGGAAATATGGCAGGATCTTTAGGTTTATTGGAATCTATTGATACCGTTGGGACAGATGTAACTTATAACTGGAAACATAGATATTTAGTCGTTCCCTATTTAGTGAGTTTGGCGGTGACTAATTATGTGGAATATACCAATTATGTACAAACCAGTACCGATTCATTTCCTGTTGTTAATTATGTGTATCCCGAGGACTCTCTATATGCTGTATCTCAATTAAACCGTATTTCCAATTTCTTTGACCTTTTTGATTCCTTGTTTATGGATTATCCATTTAAAAATGAAAAATATGGACATTGTCAAAGTCAAATAGGAGGAGGAATGGAGCATCAAACAATGTCGACCATGGGAAACTTTTCGGATGACCTTATGGCTCATGAGTTAGCCCACCAATGGTTTGGTGATTATGTCACTTGTGCCTCTTGGGAAGAACTGTGGTTGAACGAGGGTTTTGCGACTTATTTAACAGGACTGACTATAGAAAAATTTAAAAGCAGTAATGAATGGGAACAATGGAAATATAGTAAAGTAAACTATATTACGTCCGCACCTGGGGGAAGTGTTTTTGTGACAGATACCATCTCTTTTTGGAGATTATTTGACTCTAGACTTACCTACGATAAGGGAGGATATGTATTACATATGTTACGATGGAAACTAGGTGATGATGCTTTTTTTGCAGGTGTTCGTAGTTATTTGAATGATCCAAAGATTAGATTTGGATTTGCGACAAATGCAGATTTAATTACTCACCTAGAAGCGGCTGGAAATACGGATTTAACCGAATTTTTTGAGGACTGGTTTTACGGAGAAGGTTATCCGAGTTATACCGTAACTTTAGCCGGGGATCAACCTAATTATTCGGTAATGATCAGTCAGGTCACAAGTATGCCTAGCAGTGTTTCATTTTTTGAAATGCCCGTTGAATTAAGGTTTAGGAGTCCCCAGGTGGATACCTTAATGACTTTTGAAAATACCGTAAATGATCAATGGTTTGATTTTTATTTAGATAAAGAAATTTCCCTAATTTATGTTGATCCTAATCAATGGTTAATAAAAGGGAGTTCTAATACGGTTGTAGGTGTGGAAGATGCTACCATGGCCAAAAAACAACCCGTATTATTTCCACGGTTAGCGAAAGACTTTGTGACCATTACAAACATCCCTGAAATGAGTAATGTAAAAGAAGTAAAGGTCTTTGGAGTTTCTGGTAATCTAATCTCGGTGGGTATGCAAACTTCTAACGGTAGTTGGATATTAAATACGGGAGACTTAGCGAGTGGTATGTACTTTGTAAATCATCCGAGTTGGAGTCATCCCTTAAGATTCGTCAAGTAAATTTATAGATGTAAATAGAAGGGCTTGAATCGGGTCAAAACCTCGGGTGTATAATCGCGGTTTTGTTCTTCAATAATAAGCTCTTCTCTTTTACAATCTCCAGGTTTTTTTTGGATAGTCATTAATACGCGTTTCACTTCTTTACCGATTTTACTTCTTACCAAAACAATTTCGATCGGGTAGAGGGTTAATTCTTTACAATACTTCAAAATTTGATCTAAATACCGGGAAGGATAGATCCAACTTATTTTTCCGTTTTCAGAAAGAAGTTTTTTTGAATTTTCAAGTAAATCAAACAAACTGAGGGTATCGGTATGTCTAGCTCCGAGATTTACTGCCGCGCTAGATTTTGTGCCGTTTTCAAAAAATGGTGGATTCGATACAATCAAGTCAAAATTCGATTTTGTTTCAAATTCCTGTAAGGATACTTTTAAAAATTTTATTTGAGATGGAATAGGGAAATTGGAAAGGTTTTTCTGTGCCAACTCAATGGCCTGTTTTGAAATATCAATTCCAGTATAATTAGCTTTTGGATTCCGTTGAGCCATCATTAGGGAAATGACTCCAGTTCCGGTTCCAATTTCCAAAACGTGCTTTGAATTTTTATTTTTTATCCAAGTAGCGAGTAGAGCAGCATCCGTTCCAAATTTAAAAACTTCGGAATCCTGTTGGAGTGTAAATTGTTTGAATTGGAAATTCATCCTACTAGGAAATAGGATTATTCTAGGTAGAAATTGATTAGGCCGTCAGGAGCATCTAATCGTAATATTTTATTTTCTCTATCAATTTCTAGGATAAAGTTTCCAAGAACGGGAACCATCACCTCTTTTCCTGAAGGGTGATTAATTTCAAAAACATCTTGTGCCGGGGCTTCCAATACATTTTCTAATATTCCAATATCTCCGTGATGTTTATCAATTACTTTAAAGCCAATTAATTCATCGTTGTAGAATTCATCCCCTTGTGGAACAGGCTCCAGGTGAGAAGGAAGGTATACTAAATTTCCGGAAATATCTTTAGCTTCTTGTTCGGTGTCTAAGTCTTCAAAACTAGCAATGGCGAAACCATTGTTTTGAGGGTTAAATTTGGTGAAAAAAAACGGAATCAGCGTTTTATTGATTTCAATAAAAACTGATTCCGGAATTTCAATCAGATCCGCTACAGGATGAGTAAATTTTATTTTGACAGCGCCTTTGAACCCATGAGGGCGAACAACCTTGCCTAATTCAAAATATCCTGAGTGATCCATTAACAGAATTATGCTTCTGTAGTTTCTTCAGAGGAAGCTTCTGCTTCACCTTCACTAACTTCTGCAGTTGCAGTTGCAGCTTCAGCATCTGCTTTTGCTTTAGCAGCCTCAGCAGCTAATTCCGCATTTTTTGCAGCGTACTCAGCAGCACGTTTTTCTTTGATCTCAGTCTCTGCTTTTAGAGATGCAGCAGCTACTTCTCTTACCACTTTGTCTAATCCAGAAATTTTAGAAGCAATTTGTGCGTCTTTTCCTTCCATCCATTTGTCAAACTTTGCTTGAGCTTGCTCTTGAGTCATTGCACCTTTAGCAACACCTTTGTTCAGGTGATTCATGTACATTACTCCTTTGTAGCTCAAAATTGCACGACAAGTATCCGTTGGTTGTGCACCTACGCTTAACCAATGTACTGCTCTGTCAAAGTTTAAATCAACGGTTGCAGGATTGGTGTTTGGATTGTAAGTTCCTACTTTTTCAACAAATTTTCCATCACGTGGAGCTCTTGAATCAGCAGCTACGATATGGTAAAAAGGACTTCTCTTCTTACCGTGTCTTTGTAATCTTAATTTTAATGGCATATAGCACTTTATTTTTGTGGAGTACGAAACTCCGATAAATAATGGGCGGCAAAAGTGCAACTATCTTTTCAAAAATCCTATACCATCTTCGGATATTTGTGTTTTTGTAAAGGGTTGGTTTTCTGCGATAAAACACCTTTTATAAGTAAGGGCGATTTTAAGGACGGACACCCGAGATATAAACGAATCGTTAAACAAAAATAAATCCCTTTACATCACTATCCTTTTTAACCCTAGATTGACTTAGTTTTGATCTTTAGGCACGGTCATTGTAAATGCCATTCTGAACCAAACCTATATCATTAATGAGAAGAATTTTACTATTTGTATTTTGTTGTGTAACTCTGTTTTGGGCGGGTTGTACTGGGTCTAGAAGTTATTCTAATAAGGCAAAAAAATTACAACAAGCGGGTCTAAATGAAGAAGCTGCAGCCTTTTATTTACAAGCGCTACAAAGGAATCCGAAAAATGTAGACGCCAAAATTGGATTGAAAACTACGGGGCAAATTCAAATTGAAAAATCTTTAACTTCCTTTTATAAAGCGTATTCCGTAACCAATTATAAGGAAGCGGTATATAAGTATCAAGAGGCATTAAATTTTGCGAAGCAATACGGGAACTTTGTCAAAATTGAAATTCCGCCTTATTATAATGACTATTACCAAGAGATGTTGGTGGTATACCTTGCTGTACGGTACGAAACTGCGGGTGACCTTTTGTATGAGGAGAAGTTTAAAGAGGCAAAAATGATCTATTCAGAAATCCTTCGATTAAACCCGGAATATAAGGATGTAAAGGAATTGAATTTACAATCTACCATTGAACCTCTTTATCGTCAAGGGGTGGCTTCCTTTAAAACCGAGCAGTATCGTAAGTGTTATGGAATTATGTCGAAAGTCTTGGCTAAAAAGAGCAATTATAAGGATGCCATTGATTATAAGGAAAGGGCATTGGAGGAAGGGCAGGTTACGGTAGCTGTTTTAGAATTTCAAAGTGCTGTGCCCAGTAAGCAAAGAATTGTACAGTCTATTCAAAGTGCCGTAGTGTCGGGAATCATTAAAACCAATGACCCTTTTATTAAGGTATTGGATCGCTCCAATATGAACGATTTAATTCAGGAACAAAAAATTAATGTGAAGGACGCTGCTTATGGTAATTCCGCTATTAAAGCAGGAGAGCTAATGGGGGCAAATATGTTAATTCAAGGAAAACTCATAAACTACTCGTATTCTGGTGGAAAAATTTCTCGTCAATTAAAGCAAGGTTTTGAAAGTTATAAAGTAAAGAAAACGAACCCGGAAACAAAGAAAACGTATTACCAAACGTATTACAAAAGAGTGAATTACTGGGAGTTTGAAGGTGCTTCTGCTGTATTTGCCGAGGTTCAGTACCAACTCATTTCTGCCGAAACAGGAGAGGTAGTGAAAGCGGACGTTTTACGTCAAAAGAATTCGGATTATGTAAACTATGTACAATACAAAGGGAATTACAAAAACTTGTACGGTGGTAAATACAGTGGTTCAGGTTCCAAGTTTCAAAAAGGAGATGTTATTTATTCTTCCGGTTCACAGAAAAGAAATTTACGTCAAAAAGTGACGACCTCTAAAAAAACCTTAAAATCGGAAGAGCAATTGGGTTCTTCTGTTTTGAGTAAAATATCAAACGGGATTGTACGAGGAGTTACCAATTTTAATACGGATGAGTTATAAATCAATTTTTTACCTAGTCCTTTTCAGTTTTGGACTTTTTTCTAACTGTTCGTCTTCCAAGCAAGTGGCAAAACCAGCCGAAGTAGTAGGCGATCAGGGGGGCGCAAAACCTCGTTGGGTAACCAGCAGACCGACAGATTCTGGATACTACATCGGTATTGCGGTCGCTTCAAAAACAACCACACCCACCACTTATGCTACCATGGCACAAAGGAATGCGTTAAATGAATTGGCCTCTTCCATTGAAGTTAAGGTGAAGTCCAACTCCATGTTGTTTTCTTTTGAAGAGCAAAATGCATATCGAGATGAATTTAAAGAGTTTGTCCAGGTGAAAACGAATCAAAGTATTGAGAACTATGAACTTGTAGCCACCTGGGAGAATGCCTATGAGTATTGGGTGTATTACCGGTTATCTAAAACCCAATTTCAAAAAGATAAACAGGAAAGAATTTCCAAAGCAACCGATTTATCCGTGGGTATTTTGAATCAAGCGGAACAGGAATGGAGTCTTGGAAATTATCGCATGGCCATGATTCATTTTTTTGATGCTTTAAAGCCAATAAAACCCCATTTGGGTGAGTCATTGGAAGTTACTTTAAATGGGAGTAAGGATGTTTTTTTAGGTAATTATTTATTGACCCAAATTTCCCAAGCCACCCGAGCTTTTGTATTATCTGGTAAAACCTCCATGATTGAAAATACGTGGGGGAGCCAAGTTTCTAGCGAAAAATTGACATTTCTGGTCCAGAGTCCAGAGCATAAACCTTTAGCTCAAATCCCGGTTCAATTTACCTATTCGGAAGGATTGATTAGACCTAGAGATGGCGTGACAAGTAGCTCAGGAATGGTTTTTACGGAAATAAAAAAAATGGGGAATACCCATACTTTACAAGAAGTAAAAGCGGTCATTGACTTTCAAGAAATGGTTTTGGGGAACGGGAGGCCAGATGAAATTGATAAACTCATTTTTGAACGTATTTCAAACGTTTCGAGTACCATTAAAATAAAAGTGTTAGCCCCTACTATTTATATAGATGCTAAAGAATTGGCCTCTGGGAGAGGGAATACCACAACTTTAAAAAAAGCGTTTGAATTAGAAGCAAATCAATTAGGGTTTCTTTCCACTAAATCCAGAAAAGAAGCAGATTTAATTGTTGAAATTACTGCGAATACACAAAATGCGGGGGAGTCCTATGATTTGAAATATGTATACTTAAATGCACAAATTAAAGTAGTGGAACAGAAAACCCAAGCGGTAGTTTATCAAGAGGCTATTTCAAAACTCAAAGGAGTGGGTGCCACCTATAAGGAAGCTTCATTACAGGCTTATGGAAAAGCGAAAGACCAAGTAAGACAAAAGATTGTACCTCGTTTCTACCGAAGATATACCAACTAACTTCGGGGATGGAACTGGATAATGGCATCCAGTAAATCGGCTTGGTTTAAATGAGTGTAAATCTCGGTAGTGGTGATCGATTCATGGCCCAACATATCTTGGATGGCCCGTAAATCAGCTCCCCGTTGCAACAACTCTGTCGCAAAAGAATGACGTAAGGTATGGGGACTAATATTCTTTTTGATTCCTGCCTTTTCCGTAAGCGTTTTAATAATAGTGAAAATCATAACCCGAGTTAATTGCTTTCCTCTTCTATTTAAAAACAAAAAATCTTCCTGTCCTTTTTGAACCGGTACATGGATACGGACTTCCTTCATATATAGAAGAATATGCTTTTTTGCCATTCCACCTAAAGGAACGAGTCTTTGTTTATCCCCTTTGCCAGTCACTCGAATAAATTCATCTTCAAAATAAATATTCGATATTTTAAGGTTTACTAGTTCGCTTACCCGTAAACCACACCCATATAAAACTTCAATTATCGCTAAATTTCGTTCTCCTTCTGGTTTACTACGATCAATTTGTTTCAGGAGTAATTCCACTTCCTCATTGCTTAAAGTATCTGGTAATTTTCTTCCTACTCGAGCGGTTTCAATCAATTCGGCCGGATTATTATCTATGATGTCATCCATCAGCAAGAATTTGTAAAATGCTTTGATGCCCGAAAGAATACGGTTTTGAGAAGTAATCGCTAATCCAAGTGCCGTAACGTAATGTAGAAAACCTCGAATGTGTTCGGTAGTTACTCGGGTAGGCGACACATTTGGATATTCCATTTCCATAAACTGTTCCAATTTATTTAAATCTTCTAGGTAACCTACCAAAGTATTTTCGGATAAAGAACGCTCTATCCGTAAATAGGCTTTGAACTCATTTTTATAGACATTCCAATTTGACATATCGTCTGTTTAAAATCAATTTAAGATTTGTTAACGGCTGAAATTTAATGATATGCACCCGAAATGGTAACTAATAACACTAAAAATACGTACGTTTTTTTAGACCGTAAATTGATTACGGTGGCGGACTCTAGGTTTGCTTCAACAAAATTAAGAGATATGAACACGTATAGAGAACAAGCGAGTACAAACAATATCACCGAGTCATTGTTTAAAACAAATTATGAAGCGAATTCTAATTTCCCTATTACGACCGAGGTAGTCGGATTATCGTTGTTTCAAATGCCGGCTATTTACCATCATTTAAGTGAAGGTACCCAATTATCACTGTATTACAATTATGGAGCCGCCAATGCACAGCAAGTTGTGGAGATTTACTTTAAAAACTTCAAGTTAGGGTATTTACCAAATGCTACCGCTTCTTTAATTGAAAAAGTGTTGATGCATGGCTTTGACCTCAAGGTGAAAGTAACTCAAATAATCAAGAAAAAATACATGCCTATTAGCACCTTGGGTATTCTTATTAACGAAAACTATTTATAAACCGATAAGAACCATTTCCATGAAAACGATTCATCAAATAAAAGCCGTTTCTAGACAAAAGAATAAGCCCTCAAATGTATCTAAGGTAGAATGGGCTAATGCCATAAATTGGACCATCGAGGCATGGAAATGTCATTTAAAAGGGCAGACATGGATTCATGATTTCGTGATCAAATGTCCGGAGCAGTATTTTTTAATGCTGAATGAAAAAGGACAGTTCATTTTCCCTTTGAAAAGTGTACGATTTGAAGATAACGATGCCAATACGGCCTGGGCCGTTCGTTTACGTCATGGAATCCAAGAAATGCGTATAAAAGGAGAGTGGAACGAATCTATGGAGTGGACCAAGGTTTTACGCCAATTGATCCGTTATCAAGGGGTTTCACCAAATCAAGATGCCTTAAAAAAACGGCAAGCCATAAAAGGATATAAATTGATTAGAATTAAGCCTGCGGCTTAAGCTTATGTCGTAAAAATGCTTTGTTTTGTGGCATGTTTTCAACCAATCCAACACAGACCACCGCATGGAAGAATCTATTGGCTCATTATGAACTGATTAAAGAAGAATCCATCGCAAATAGGTTGACGGATAATTGTAGTCGTTTTGAAAATTTCTCCCTTTCTACAGAAGAATTATTGTTTGATTTTTCAAAAAACAATATTTCTTCAAAAACCGTGGACCTTTTAACGGAACTAGCTAAGCAATGTGGTTTAGTAGGCCAAATTGAAGCCCTTTATTCAGGGGCGATTTTGAATACTTCGGAGAAAAGATCTGCGTTGCATACGGCATTACGATCCTCTCATTCAGATGAAGTTGTAGTGGATGGGGAAAACATTATTCCTAAAATTCATCAAGAATTACATAAAATCAAAAAATTTTCGAATAAATTACATGAAGGTGATTTATTAGGCTTTACAGGAAAGCCAATTGATACAGTCGTCAACATTGGAGTTGGAGGATCTGATTTAGGGCCATTAATGGTGGTGGAATCACTGAAGCCGTATCAGGTTAAAGGTATTTCAACCCATTTTATTTCCAATGTAGATGGGAGTTTATTATCAGAGATTTTAGGTGAAATTAATCCCGAAACTACCTTGTTTTTAGTGGCTAGTAAAACCTTTACTACCCAAGAAACGATGACCAATGCCTTTTCGGCTAGAGTATGGTTAATTAATGCTCTTGGAAGTGAGGTTGCGGTAAATCGACACTTTGTAGCCATGTCTACTCAAAAAGACAAGGTGATGGAATTTGGGGTTAGTGAGGATAACATATTTACTTTTTGGGACTGGGTAGGAGGTCGATATTCCTTATGGTCATCCATTGGGTTAAGTATTTCTTTGTCTATTGGTCATGATAATTTCTCGCAATTATTAGCGGGTGCAAAAGAAATGGACGTCCATTTCCGTTCGCAAAAACTGGAAACTAACATTCCAGTTATGATGGCTTTAATTAGTATTTGGAATGTGAATTTTAATGGCTATGGGACGGAAGCAATATTACCTTACAGCCATGATATGCAGTACTTTCCGATGTATCTGCAACAGTTGGGGATGGAAAGTAATGGAAAGACTTTAGATCGAAATGGAAAATCAATTGCCTATGCCACCAGTCCAGTAATTTGGGGTGAGTGTGGAACCAATGGGCAGCATTCATTTTACCAATTAATTCACCAAGGATCGCAAAAAATACCCTGTGACTTTATTGGGTTCGCTCAAAGTCAACATCCCGTAGGTGATCATCATGAAAAATTGATGGCTAACTTCTTTGCGCAAACCGAAGGCTTAATGAATGGTAAAACGGAAGCTTTGGTTCGTCAAGAGAGTCCGTTGGTATCCGAAGATTTAGTTCCCTTTAAAGTGTTTAAAGGTGGGGTACCTACCAATACTATTTTGATGAAAGAATTATCGCCTAAAAATTTAGGGGCTTTAATTTCTATGTACGAGCATAAAACCTTTGTACAAGGGGCTATTTGGAATATTAATAGCTTTGATCAGTGGGGGGTAGAACTGGGAAAAAATCTAGCCAATACCATCCTACCGGAACTTAAAAACGAGCATGAAATCTCATCGCACGATTGTTCCACAAATGGCTTAATCAATCAATACAAGGAATTTAGAAAGTAAGCACGTATTTAACCCATTAACCCATCCAATCCAGGGATGTTGGGCATGTTTTCTTTCATCACCATTTTTAATTCCTCTTGCTGCATTAAATCCGCTTTTTCCAAGGCCTTATTTAATGTTATCACTAATTCATCTTCAAATTGCTCTTTGTCATCGTATATTTCTTGGTCAATTCGGATGTCTATGATTTGACGGTTTCCGTTGGCAATGACTTCGATTTGTTGACTAGGGGAAAGAGAACGAACGTAGGTATCGTTCATTCTCTTTGCTAATTCTTCTTTGCCTTGATGGATTTTGTTTTTGATGTCTCCAAACATGAGTTATTGTTTTTGAGCCTCAATAAGGATATCTAAAATCTCTAATGCGGCTTTGGAAATATTGGTGCCTGGTCCAAAAATCCCTAATACTCCAGCTGCGTATAAAAACTCGTAATCTTGCTGTGGAATAACGCCTCCTGCAACTACCATGATGTCTTCACGACCTAAAGTTTTTAATTCTTTAATAACTTGAGGTACTAATGTTTTATGTCCTGCGGCTAAAGAAGATATACCTAGAATATGTACGTCATTCTCTACGGCTTGTTTGGCTGCTTCTGCCGGGGTTTGAAATAGAGGGCCGATGTCTACATCAAAGCCCATATCGGCAAATGAAGTTGAAATTACCTTGGCACCACGATCATGTCCATCTTGACCCATTTTAGCCACCATTATACGAGGTTGTCTACCGGCTAATTTGGCAAACTGTGCTGTCTTTTCAACGGCAATTTTGTAATCCTTGTTATCCATAGCTTCTGATGAGTATACTCCTTTTACGGATTGTGTGGTGGCTTTAAATCGTCCAAATGTGGTTTCCATTGCCGATGAAATTTCACCCAGTGTGGCTCTTAATCTTGCGGCATCTACCGCTAGTTCTAATAAATTTCCCTTTCCTGATTTCGCAGCCTCTGCTAATTTAGCCAATGCAGCTTCACATTCAGCCGTATTTCTAGATTTTTTAATAGCGTTAATGCGTTCAATTTGGGATAAACGAACCGCTGTATTATCTACATCTAAAATTTCTAATTCTTCGTTGTCCGTATTGACTTGAAATTTGTTAACCCCCACAATAACATCTTTTCCCGAGTCAATCCGAGCTTGCTTTCTAGCCGCAGCTTCTTCAATTCTTAGTTTGGGTAATCCCGTTTCAATGGCTTTGGTCATTCCTCCCAATTCTTCCACTTCTTGAATTAAAGTCCACGCTTTCTCTACCAATTGATTCGTTAGGAATTCTATATATTTAGAACCACCCCAAGGATCAACGACTTGGGTAATACCGGTTTCTTCTTGTAAGTAAATCTGTGTGTTACGTGCAATTCGTGCCGAGAAATCAGTAGGTAAGGCAATGGCTTCATCCAATGCGTTGGTGTGTAAAGATTGTGTTCCACCTAGCGCTGCAGCTAAGGCTTCAATGGTCGTACGGGCTACATTGTTAAACGGATCTTGCTCGGTTAAACTCCATCCGGAGGTTTGACAATGGGTTCTTAATGCGAGTGATTTTTCGTTTTTAGGATGGAATTGCTTGATCAGTTTAGACCAAATTAAACGACCAGCACGCATTTTTGCAATTTCCATGAAGTGATTCATACCAATGGCCCAGAAGAACGATAATCGGGGTGCAAATTGATCAATATCTAAACCGGTAGCAATTCCGGTACGAACATATTCTAAACCATCCGCTAGGGTATACGCTAATTCAATATCAGCGGTAGCTCCCGCTTCTTGCATATGGTACCCCGAAATTGAAATCGAGTTAAATTTCGGCATGTTCTTAGACGTGTACTGAAAAATATCCGCAATAATTCGCATCGATGGTGTAGGAGGGTAGATGTACGTATTCCGTACCATAAACTCCTTCAAAATATCGTTTTGAATCGTTCCTGCCAACAACTCAGGTTTCACCCCTTGTTCTTCTGCAGCCACAATATAGAACGCCATAATAGGAAGTACAGCTCCATTCATAGTCATCGAAACCGACATTTTATCCAATGGAATTTGATCGAAAAGGATTTTCATATCCTCCACGGAATCAATAGCAACACCGGCTTTACCTACATCGCCTTCCACACGTTCGTGATCGGAATCATATCCTCGGTGAGTCGCTAAATCAAAAGCTACCGACAGTCCTTTTTGTCCCGCCTCTAAGTTTCTTCTGTAAAATGCATTCGATTCTTCTGCCGTACTAAATCCGGCATACTGACGTACTGTCCATGCTCTAGAAGAATACATGGTGGAGTATGGCCCCCGTAAATATGGAGGGATACCCGCTACATATCCCGTTGGAATAACCGCATTATTTGGAACCCCATCCATATCGGATGGTATTTCAATTTGTTCTGGAGCTTTCCAAAAGCTCACATTTTCAACTGCAATATTCTCAGAACCATTGGATTTCAATGCTTCTTTGATATTTATATGTTTGAAGTTTTTACGCATGTTGAAATATTCTATAATTTATTAATCGCATCCGATAAACGAACACCTTTAATCTTGTTCTTTGCTTTTTCCGAAAAAAGTTTTTCTTTGTCCTCGAGAGGATTAGGGTATTTATTTACTCCTAAAACCGTCAGATCTCCAGATTCTGCTTTCGCCCATTCTGCTTCCCGATTTTCGGCAATCATACTCGGAATGGTACCGTTGTCCATATTGGGTTTAAATCCTCCGGTATCTTCCAGTGAAACAAATAACTCCCAGGTTTTCTCTGCGATTTTTTCCGTTAAAGATTCAATGAAATAGGATCCAGAAGCGACATCAACTACTTTGCCTGCAAAGGCTTCATCTCTAATAATTAACTGGGTGTTTCTAGCCATACGTTCTGAAAAACCGTTGGACCAACGTACGGAGTTATCAAAAGGTAATACCGTAATAGATTGACACCCTCCAATTACAGCCGAAAGGGCTTGGGTAGAACTACGTAACATATTATTATTGATATCCAATACGGTTTGATTCCACGCACTGGTAATTCCATGCACCCTAATGGCATGGTTTTCTACTCCGTATTCCTTTAATACAATGCTCCAAATCGCTTTAAATGCACGGTATTTAGCAATTTCAGAAAAGTAATCTGTTCCAGTTGCAAAGGAGAAGCTAATCAATTTAGCCGCATCCGCTGGTGCAATTTCGTTGGCTACCATTTCTGAAAAAATCTCGTGAGCTAATGCCATACTAACGGCTAATTGCTGCACATTAGAACCACCTTGGTTAAAGAAATTATCACCACTTACGTTGATCAAACTCATTTTTGGAAAGTATTCCAATACCTTATTGGCTAATTCGATACGTTCTTCTAAATCTCCCATTCGGTGGTAAAACACTTCAAACGTACCTTCAAAATTTCGAGTGTCGTAATCGTTATCATTGCACCAGAAATAGTAATTCTTGATTAAATCGTAGGTTGCATTTTTAAAACGAACCTCAATATGTTCCGGTAAAATATCTTTAAATAAGATATCAAAGTTGATGTTGTAGGGAACGCTGATTTTAACGGAATCTACACCTGCATTTAATGCTTCCAACATTTTCGTGTTGGCCATGGCAGGTTTCCTGCAATTAAACTCTTGAGTGATGTACCAGTTGTCCTTGGTGTGGCTTGATTTTACGGACTGTGTCACAAAATCTGAAAATTCAGATGAAGGTGCGTTTTCAGTCGTGTAATTGGGTTGGATTTCAATCCCATCTTGCGTGAATCGGGAGAGCGATTTAAGCTCTTTACCTTTTAAATCTGCAATGATTTTTTCTTGCCATTCTTGATGACTAGTGGTTTGAAATTCTTTAAAATTCAATTTTTCCATGAACTATTATTTATTCCGTTGAATAGGTCACGAAAGTAAGATTTTGTAAGGGATTAGTCTCGTTTGAATACTCGGTTTTTGAACAGGACTACGTGGGTAAAAACAAGCGGAATTTCCATTAAAATAAAGGAATAAAGTACGGCCTGTTGGAGGTAAATATTTACTTTGGCCTCCCTTAAAAACACCATTGTATGCAGATTGTTGAACAACTTTTTAAAGAGCTAAATATTTCAAAATCAATTATTGAAAAGGTATTGGGCTTATTAAACGAAGGAGCTACCATTCCGTTTATAGCACGTTATAGAAAGGAGTTGACCGGTAACTTAGACGAAGTAGCTTTGGTGGACATTAGGGATAGGCATCAATACTGGGTCACTTTTATAGCCCGTAAGGAAACTGTTTTAAAGGCCATAGAGGAGCAAGGAAAGCTCACGGATGTCTTGAAAGAGAAGATAGAGAAATGCCAATCGGCCGTGGAATTGGAGGATTTGTATGTGCCCTATAAAACCAAGCGGAAATCGAAAGGGCAAAAAGCAATGGATCAGGGATTGAGGCCCTTGGCTATTTTTATCCAAAAACAAAACCATAGCCATTCCATAGAAAACAAAGCCTACGATTTTGTGAAAGGAGAGGTAGAGTCGGTAGAGGCTGCTTTAGAAGGAGCAGTACACATTCTAGCGGAGTGGATTTCCGAAAGTCAATGGGTACGAGATCGTATGCGAACCCAATTTCAGAAACATGCTACTGCTACTGGAAAAGTAAAGAATGGTAAAAAGGAAGAAGGCGAAAAATATACAGATTATTTTCAATTTAGTGAGCGTTGCAACCGCATAGCATCTCACCGTGTATTGGCTTTATTTAGAGGAGATAACGAAGGGATACTTAATTTTAAAATTGAAGTAGATAAAGAAACTGCATTAACGCAAATTGAACGAGGTTTAGGACGGAATTATGGTCAGAATGACTATGTAGAGAAAGCCATTAAGGAGGCGTATAAACGTATTTTACATCCCAATTTTGAGAGTGAAACCAAGAAGGGATTAAAAGAAAAAGCGGATGTCGCGTCCATTTCTGTATTTGCGAGTAATCTGCGTCAATTATTGTTGCAATCGCCTTTGGGAGCTAAAACTACTTTGGCCATCGATCCTGGATTTCGAACGGGATGTAAAGTGGCAGTATTAAATGCTTCGGGCGATTTTTTGGAAAACACTACCATTTTTCCACATGCGCCACAGCGTAAGGGGGAGGAGGCTATTCAAATTTTACAAGGATTAGTTAAAAAGTATAACGTGGAAGCCATAGCCGTAGGAAATGGAACGGCTGGTATGGAAACTGAAACCTTATGTAGAAAGGCTTTTGAGAATACGGAGGTCTCCGTGTTCTCGGTGAACGAAGCCGGGGCGAGTATTTATTCCGCTAGTGAGATTGCTCGGGATGAATTTGGGGAGTTAGATTTAACTGTTCGTGGTGCAATTTCCATTGGTCGTAGATTAATGGATCCGTTGGCTGAATTAGTGAAAATTGATGCGAAATCAATAGGAGTAGGGCAATACCAGCATGATGTAAATCAACCCTTACTAAAGCAAAAACTCACCGAGGTAGTGGAGAGTTGTGTCAACCATGTGGGAGTAGAACTAAACACCGCTTCTTATCCTATTTTATCCTTTGTATCAGGCTTAGGAACTACCTTGGCGAAGAATATAGTGAATTACCGCCAGGAAAACGGAAACTTTAAAAACCGTAAAGAATTATTAAAAGTCCCCAAAATGGGCAAGAAGACCTTTGAGCAAGCGGCTGGTTTTTTACGGATCGAAGAAAGCAATCAACCGTTGGATAATACCATTATTCACCCAGAGAGTTATGGGGTGGTTACCGAAATGGCTAAAATGAATGGAATTTCTGTCGCTGAAATGTTACGTACAAAAAGCGTTGAAAAAGAAAAATTGAACGAGCTGAATACGAAGTATGGAAAGCTAACCATGGATTTCATTGTAAACGAAATTGTGCGACCAACCATTGATCCACGGGAGCCTTTGGCCGAAATGAAAACCAATAACTTGGAAAGTATAGAGGAGTTATTTCCAGGAATGAAACTCTCGGGTACCATTAATAACATTACCAATTTTGGCGCATTTGTGAATCTTGGGATAAAAGAATCAGGACTAGTTCATATTTCGCATTTATCCAATACGTTCGTTTCTAGTATTCACGATGTGGTGCAATTGAACCAACAAGTAGATGTCACGGTGTTATCCGTAGATTTGGCCCGCAAACGTATTCAGTTATCTATGAAAGATTAGGGACGACTAATAACCCGAATTCATTTGGGTGCGAATGTTATCACCCGATGGGTTTTGAATGGCCTCTTCAATTTGCTGTAAGAAACGTTGTTTGTCTTTTCCTAAGCTCCCCTTTAATACCAAACGATTGGATGCATGATCGCTTCTAAATATGGTTTCCTTTAATTCCAGGTGTTCCATAAATAATTTCATTTCTTGAAATAACTGCACATTAGTGAGTTCTATAAATTCGCCTAAGTATCGGTTCTGGTAATGTTCCAATCCTTTATGAGCCGTTAATACGAGGGTAGAAGCAAATTTGGGCTGCGTAGCGTTTAATACCTTGGCCGAGTTAATAGCGTGTTGTTCGGTAAGGTTTAACCCACCCACACCATTAATAATCATCACCGAACTATCCATACCAGCCTCTTTTGACTTGTTCAACCCGTTAATTGTAGTCTGGTAGGTCTCGCCTTTTTGAATGGCTTCCAATACGTGGCTGTCGCCCGATTCTATACCCACATACAAAAGGTTTAAACCGTTCTCGCGTAACAAAATTAAATCCGCCATCGATTTTCGAGCCAAGTTACTCGGTGAAGCATAGGTAGAAATTCTACGTAATTTTGGAAATGTAACATTTAACTTTTCTAAGATGCGAAGTAACCGGGGAGTGGATAAAACCAAGGGGTCGCCATCGGCTAAAAACACTTTGGTAATCTGATCGGCATGGGGTAGGAAGGCCTCGATATCGGTAAATACATCTTCTTCTTTTCTGGCTTTAAAGCTTTTAGAAGTATACATTTCACAAAAGGAACATTTGTTCCAAGAGCAACCTAACGTAATTTGAATGATTAACGAACGTCCTTCACTAGGAGGTCTAAATAATGGTTCGTGATATTGAATTGGAAATGTATACATGCTGCAAATTTAGGATCTCTTTTAAATCCTACTAAACATAAGAGGTTTAGATTATTTTATAGGGATTATCCAATAAGAAACGTACCTTTGTGGCTCACTAAAAAGATATTACAAGTACATGGCTAAGTCTCAAGAAACATTTGGTAAAAAAGAAAGAGAAAAGAAACGTTTGAAAAAACGTCAAGAAAAAGCACTTTTAAAAGAAGAGCGTAAAGCGAATAAGGAAAAAGGACTTTCTTTCGAAGATCAAATTGCCTATGTGGATGAATTTGGCCAATTAACCGATACTCCACCAGATCCAACAAAAAAGGTAGAGGTAGAACTAGATAGCATTATGCTAGGCGCTGCATCTCGTGAACCAGAAGAAGAAGTGGATCCTGTACACAAAGGACGTGTAGAATTCTTTAACGATAGTAAAGGATATGGTTTCATTAAAGATATGAAAGATGGCGAAAAGTACTTTGTACACATGAGTGGTTTAATTGACACGATTGTAGAAAACAACATGGTTACTTTTGAACTAGAAAGAGGAATGAAAGGAATGAATGCAGTAAAAGTAAAACTGGATAAATAAATTCCATTACTATAACATTGGAAGAGGCTATTCCGTTGGGTAGCCTCTTTTTTTTGCATTGTATTTTCATGTTGTTGCGATTTTGTTTTAAATTGCATGCTCCGATTAACCTACGGTTTTTCACCCGAAGCCATGTATATTGGCCCCGTTAATCGACATTAAACGTTTATAAGTGTTTACACTCGTTTACAAACGTTTGTTGTCGGCTTTTGGTAGAAAAATAAGTGATAGCGGGTGTTTTGGAATGAATAATATAAATGAATAGCCGTAGAATAAACGTTTAATCTACGGTTAAAATAAAATATACATATAGCAGATATATCACACTAGTGTGA
>MAAC01011101.1_pt1 | contig 24037 bp, 20 predicted proteins | sample 1115981 | NCBI WGS metagenome assembly MAAC01 (sample SAMN04961126, study PRJNA320927) | seawater metagenome | isolation source: sample BD02T64 sea water enriched with oil for 64 days | place: USA:Gulf of Mexico | collected 2013-07-27
CTAATTTTATGCTTCTGATTTTGTATACAATTTCATAATCAGCTCTAACTGGAAATTGACTATGCAACTTGAGATGGATAGCTTAAAATCATCCTTATTAAGTTAGGTAACGAGACACTAGTAAATAAAAAATAAGGCGCATCCCGCGCTTATCTGCGACATTTGGGAGGATATCGTGATTAAAAAAGGACTTCTAGCTACAGCGGCTCTCGCTAGTATGCTTGCAATGGGTTCTTTCTCAGCAGCCGAAGCAAAGACTTTGGTATTCTGCTCTGAAGGTAGCCCAGAAGGTTTTACACCTGCACTTTATACTGCCGGTACAACATTTGATGCTTCTTCTCGTCAGGTTTACAATAAACTTGTCGAGTTTGAACGTGGTTCAACAACCATCGCGCCAGCTCTGGCTGAAGGTTTTGAAATAAGCGAAGATGGAACTGAATATACTTTCAACCTTCGTAAAGGTGTAAAGTTCCATTCAACAAAATTCTTCACACCTACGCGTGATTTCAATGCTGATGATGTGATTTTCTCATTCGAGCGCCAACGTAATACCGAGCATGCTTACCATGCAATATCTGGTGGCACTTATGAGTATTTCAATGGCATGTCTATGCCGGACCTGATCAAAGACATCGTTAGAGTTGATGATCACACGGTTAAATTCATCCTTAACCGTCCGGAAGCACCATTTATTGCAAACATGGGTATGGATTTTGCTTCCATCCATTCTGCAGAATATGCGGATGCAATGGCTGCCGCTGACACCAAAGATGATTTTGATCAAAAACCTGTCGGTACTGGCCCGTTCCAGTTTGTAGGGTATCAAAAAGATTCTCAAATTCGTTACAGTGCCCACCCTGATTATTGGCAGGGTAAAGCTCCGCTTGATAAATTGGTATTCTCTATTACGCCAGATGCCTCTGTTCGTTATCAGAAACTGAAAGCGGGTGAGTGCCATGTAATGCCTTATCCAAACCCTGCTGATCTGGAAGCAATGGCATCAGATTCTGATGTTAACCTGATGCAGCAAGAAGGTTTGAATGTTGGCTACCTTGCGTACAACTCTCTGATGCCTCCTTTCGATAATCCGAAAGTACGTAAAGCATTGAATATGGCGATCAATAAAAATGCCATCATTGATGCGGTGTTCCAAGGCGCTGGTAAAGTAGCAAAAAATCCTATTCCACCAACAATCTGGTCCTATAACGAAGCAACTGAAGACGATGGGTATAATCCTGAAGCTGCGAAAAAGATGCTCGCAGATGCAGGTGTGTCTGGTATAACGACAAAGATTTGGGCGATGCCTGTTCAACGTCCTTATAATCCGAATGCACGTCGTATGGCTGAGCTTATTCAGGCTGATTGGGCAAAAGTTGGTGTTACTGCCGAAATCGTATCCTACGAGTGGGGTGAGTATCTGAAGCGTTCCAAAGACAAGGATCGTGACGGTGCCGTTCTTCTTGGGTGGACTGGTGATAATGGCGATCCCGATAACTTCCTGGCTGTACTTCTTGGCTGTGATGGTGTTGGTGGCTCGAACCGTGCCCAGTGGTGCCATGCGCCATTTGAAGATTTGATCCAGAAAGCAAAAACGACTTCTGATATGGATGAGCGTATTAAGCTCTACGAAGAAGCGCAATTGGTGTTCAAAGAGCAAGCTCCATGGGCAACTATCGCTCACTCCGTTGTGTTCAAGCCAATTCGTCCGGAAGTTGTTGATTTCCGTATCGACCCATTTGGTGGGCATGTTTTCTATGGTGTTGATCTAAAATAATTAGACGACACTTTATGTAAATGCTTTGAGACGGGGGAGGTCAAATGACCTTCCCCGCCTTTATATAAGCGAACTGTCAGGATCGCTATGCTTCGGTTTATAATTACAAAGTTGGGACTTCTGATCCCGACATTCTTGGGTGTTACCCTTGTTGCGTTCAGTTTTATACGGATGCTTCCTGGTGACCCTGTTGAATTGCTTGCCGGAGAGCGCGGTGTCTCTCCTGAGCGCCACGCGGAACTTATGGCAACGCTTGGTTTTGATCGCCCGATTTGGGAACAGTATTTTTCCTTCTTGGTTGGCATTTTACATGGCGACCTCGGGACATCTTTCTCCAGTAAACAGCCTGTTCTTGAAGAGTTTTTTGTTCGTTTCCCTGCGACAGTTGAACTGGCCACCTGCGCGATTATTTTCGCGATATTGATCGGCCTGCCTGCCGGAATTATTGCAGCGGTAAAACGTGGATCTGCTTTCGATCATACCCTGATGGGGATTTCTCTTGCTGGTTATTCCATGCCGATCTTCTGGTGGGGTCTTCTACTGATTATTCTTTTTTCCACTACTCTCGGCTGGACACCTGTGTCGGGTCGTATATCGGCGTTATTCTGGATTGAAACAGAAACAGGATTCATGTTGATTGATAGCTTGTTCAGTGATGAAGAAGGGGCTTTTAAATCCGCAGTATCCCATCTGATCCTGCCAACAATAGTATTAGGTACGATACCCTTGGCAATCATTGCTCGGCAAACCAGATCCGGTATGCTGGAAATCCTCGGTGAGGACTATGTCCGTACGGCAAAAGCCAAAGGGTTGTCCGCAGTCCGTGTCGTCGGTATTCATGCTTTGAGAAATGCTTTGATTACAGTTGTTACTGTGATTGGGCTTCAAGTTGGGGTTCTTCTGGCTGGTGCCATCCTGACTGAAACAATTTTTTCATGGCCTGGTATAGGGAAGTGGATGCTTGATTCTATTTCTCGCCGTGATTATTACGCTGTGCAGGGTGGAATTGTTCTGATTGCTTCCATTGTCATGATTGTTAACCTGATGGTGGATTTCATGTACGGCCTGATTAATCCGCGTATTCTGCATCGGAGATCATGATGAGCCAGGCTCAAAATACCACTGACCAGAACGAAGCTCCTGCGGCGGTCAGCCCGTTTCGTCAGCAGATGCGAGAATTCTGGTTTTATTTCTCTGAAAACAAAGGCGCGGTTGCGGGGTTGTTTTTCTTTCTCTTTATCGTACTGATTGCGGTCTTTGCTGATGTCATTGCACCTCACTCGCCGATTGAGCAGTACAGTGAGTACTTTAAAATTCCACCAGCCTGGGAAGAGGGAGGCAACTCTCTGTTCTTACTCGGAACTGATCCGGTCGGGCGCGATATTTTGTCCCGCCTGATGCATGGGGCGCGTTTCTCGCTCTATGCCGGTTGTATTGTTATTGTCATCAGTCTTACGGTAGGTGTTTTACTCGGTTTATCGGCAGGCTTTTTCCGCGGGATGTACGAAACCATTGTTATGCGGATTATGGATGTCATCTTGTCTATCCCAAGCCTTTTGATGGCACTGGTTCTGGTGACCATTCTTGGCCCGGGACTTCGGAATGCCATGATTGCCATTTCGATTACCTATCTACCGCATTATGTCCGTCTTGCCCGTGCTTCCACAGTGGCAGAATCGGCAAGGGATTATGTGACAGCCAGCCGTGTTGCTGGTGCAGGTAAAATCAGATTAATGCTCATCACAATCCTACCAAACTGCATGGCACCACTGATTGTTCAGGCTTCTCTCAGTTTTTCCACCGCCATTTTGGATACAGCAGCCCTTGGCTTCCTTGGTATGGGGGCAAAACCACCATCTCCGGAATGGGGTACCATGTTGGCAGAAGCGCGTGAGTTTATCTCTAGTGCGTGGTGGATTGTCACCTTCCCCGGTTTGGCTATTTTGTTGACAGTAATTGCGATCAACTTGATGGGGGATGGTTTGCGCGATGCCCTTGATCCCAAGATGAAGAGGTCCTGATCCCATGAGTTTGTTGGAAATTAGAAACCTCACGGTCGAATTTGAAACGGCTCACGGATTATTTCGTGCTGTTGATAGCGTCGATTTGGAAATCGATCAGGGAGAGATGGCGGCGATTGTCGGTGAATCCGGCTCTGGTAAATCAGTTTCAATGCTTGCCTTGATGGGGCTTCTGCCTTGGACAGCAAAAATTACGGCTGATCGAATGCACTTTGATGGCATAGACCTTCTGGCAATTTCGGAAAAAGAACGCCGGAAGATTATCGGTAAAGATATCTCCATGATCTTTCAGGAACCGATGACGAGCTTGAACCCTTGTTTTACCATTGGGTATCAGATTATGGAAGTGATCCGGGAACACCTTGGTGGCACCAAAAAGGAGCTGAAGCGGCGGGCAATTGAACTTTTAGGTATGGTGGGTATTCCTGCTCCTGAAACAAGGTTACGTGCTTTTCCTCATCAAATGTCTGGCGGTATGAATCAGCGCGTCATGATTGCGATGATGATTGCCTGTAATCCTCGCGTTTTGATTGCTGATGAGCCGACAACTGCTTTGGATGTGACCATTCAGGCCCAGATCCTTGAACTTCTGGGACAGCTCCAGAAGGAGCACGGAATGGCCCTGATACTTATCACTCATGATATGGGAGTTGTTGCTGAAACAGCCGAGGTTGTGAACGTTCAATACGCGGGACAGCAAGTGGAGCGTCAGGATGTAAAAGGATTGTTTAATCATCCACAGCATCCTTATACCCATGCCTTGCTTCAGGCGTTGCCTGAACGGGCCACCGGTAAACGTCTTCCCTCAATTCCAGGCGTCGTACCTGGATTGTTGGATCGACCTACTGGTTGCCTGTTTAACCCGCGGTGTCAGTTTGCGACTGACAAGTGCCGGAGCGAAGCACCTGCCCTTCATAGTAAGGTGCTCTGCCACTATCCACTAGAGGACGGGAAGCCTACGAATAACCATCCCGGTGTTTCTGTTTCGGGTGTTTCTGTTTCCGGGGGGACCGCATAATGGGTTCTGAAACTGTATTAAAGGCCAATAATCTTAAACAGTATTATGAGATCAAAGGTGGTCTTTTCTCCAAGGGGGGCACGGTTAAGGCCCTTGATGGGATTACACTCCAGCTAGAAGCGGGAAAAACGCTTGCTGTTGTTGGTGAATCCGGTTGTGGAAAATCCACATTAGCTCGTCTGGTGACTTTGATTGAAAGTCCAACTGACGGGGAACTGGTTCTTGGCGGTTTAGATGTCGCTTCTGCCCATAGTAAGCAAGATTTACTTACGCTTCGGCAAATGGTGCAGATCGTATTCCAGGATCCTTATGGCTCTTTGAATCCACGACATAAAATCAGCTCTATTCTTGAAGAGCCACTAAAAATCAATACCAAGATGTCATCGTCTGAACGTCGTGCTGAAGTTCTTTCCATGATGTCACGCGTTGGCCTTCGTCCAGAGCAAGCAGACCGTTATCCTCATATGTTCTCTGGTGGACAACGACAGCGTATTGCGGTGGCGCGTGCCTTGATGTTACGCCCAAAAATCGTGATCCTGGATGAGCCCGTTTCTGCCCTTGATGTTTCTATTCAAGCGCAGGTCTTGAACCTTTTGACAGATCTTCAAGAAGAGATGGATCTGGCGTATCTCTTTATCTCGCATGATTTATCTGTGGTTAAGCATATCGCTGATGATGTTCTTGTTATGTATCTGGGGCAACCCGTGGAGCATGGATCACGAGATGAAATATTTAGTAATCCGCAGCATCCCTATACCAAAGCGTTGCTATCTGCGACGCCAGTTGCTGATCCTAATCTGAAGAAGGAACGGATTAAATTGACAGGAGAATTACCGTCTCCTCTCAACCCACCATCCGGTTGTTCTTTCCATCCGCGTTGTCCGTTGGCCAATGACCGATGCAAAGCTGAACGACCAACCTTGTTGCCAACGAGTAGTGCATTAGTATCGTGTCATGCTGTTGATGAAGGGCGAGGTTAATCTCTCATCTGTTTTAACAGATATCGGTTTTAAGAATAAGCTCGGGTAACCGGGCTTATTTTTTGTCATCTTTATGGTGTAACAATGTGTTTATTGTCAGGAATTACTTTCTTGTCGATAAGTTTCAAATTCAGGTATTGTTGTGTTAAGCTATTAAAGTTGCATTAATTAAAGGGGTTAAGAGGTGTACGAGCTGGAAGACATCAGCTACTCGACCGAAGTTTTATGGGCTCGGGCTGAAGAGTTGGTGAATGAAGATTACGTCCCTCTGACTCTCCTGATGAGAAAATTAGGGAGCCCAAAACCGAGCATAAATTGGAATCTTCCAGAGGATGAACTGCCACAGTCAGAACTTAAATTTCTTTTTAATTGGTGGAATGAAAGCCGGGGTGATTGTTTTGCCGCACTTCCTCAAGATGTTGATCCCTTTAAATTGAAGCCAGTATTGGGTCGAATTGCTGTTCTCGATATTCTTGATGGTGGAGAGGAATTTAAATATAGGCTCTATGGATCTGCGATAATCAACGGGCCAGGTAAAGACTTAACTGGTAAGTTAGTGTCTGAGATCTGGACACCTCTTCGCACATTTTTTGCGATTACTTATCGGGCCGTTCTGTTGCGTAAAGAGCCTCTTTATACAAGGCATATACCTCATCATTCTTTGAAGATGGCGACTTGGGACAGGTTGATCCTGCCTCTTTCATCGGGGGATGATGTGGAAAGAATTATTGTGGCCCTGGTACCTACTTATACCGACGATTTTAAATCTGGATAGACCCAGATATTCAGCTCTTCTGTTAGAAAACTCTTATCATCATTCTATACGTGCACCACTTTGATCAAAGAAGTGGCAGTGATCAACGTTCTGCTTCGGCTCATGGCGCAGCAAGTGTACCAATATTTTATGAATTTAACGCCGAGCTTTACACGCATTCAAAACGCCAAAAAAATAGATAGATGTCATTCGCGTTTATTTAAAGTTCAAGGATCAGAAATTAGGACGTTTCATATTTTTTGAACTTTCTAGCAGCAATTTCCACCAGTTCTCTGATAATCGGGTTTTGTTTTTTGGTTTCTTGATAATAAGCAGAATACTTATAAGAGATCGTCGGTTTGAAGGGGCGAATTTCTACTCCTGATGCAGCCCAGACTTTGGCCGAGAACGGCTCCAGTACACCGCAACATAAACCTTGATTCACAAGCGAATAAGCGTTTGCGGAATGTTGAGTACTAAATTGAGTTATGGGATTTATTCTTTTGTAGAGATCTGTGTGCTGGTGGAAGGCCAATACATCGTCACTATCCAAAGCAATAAGTTTTTCCCCCATTAGATCTTTTTCAAGAATGATATCTTTTTTGCATAGAGGATGGTTTGGGGGAAGGACGCAAACGTAATCAACCTTTGCAAGAATCACCTGCTCAACGCCAGGCTGTTCACCCATCTGGTTACCAAAGGCAATATCAAGGTTTTCATCCATGATCATATTGAAGTAATTTTTTACGTCTGTTGTGTTTATGGTAATGGATATCTCTGGGTGATTGGCAGCGAATTCTTCCATAATTTCCGGAACAATGCTGATAGAGAGTGCGCCGAGGGATATAATTCGGAGTTCTTGTTTTCTGTCTCTCGAAATATCCTCTGCAGCCGTTTTCAACTTTGTAAATGCTTCGAAAACGTCGTCTAGTTTACGATAGAAAATCATACCTTCCTGGGTAGGTACAACCCGACCTTTCCTCCTGTGTAAGAGGGTCAGGTTCAAAGAGTATTCAAGATCTGAGAGCAAACGACTAATCGTCGGTTGGGTCGTGTTTAGACTTTTTGCTGCAGAAGAAATCGTCCCGTTAAGAATAGTTGCCCGAAAAGCTTCTAGCTGGCGCATTCGCATTGACATAATCCATTATGCTTTTTTTGCATATCTATATACATCATTATGCATTGATTCAAATTAAAGTTCGTGGTTCCTAAAAGGGAAGAACAGGAGAGTCACTGTTAAACGGCATGTGGCCGACTATTGTTGTTGGCAGGAATTCCCCTGTTCTTTAAAGTTGGTTGCCTTACGATTTCTGGGCCTAATGTTTGTCCCGAAGTTATGAGGCCATTTGTAATCGTACTATACTTGTACCGATTAGATTTGATGCGAAGAGTTTTGATTAGGGAGATATCTGTGGCTGGTCATTATTCAGCAAAAGAAATGCTTACCAAACTTGTAGCTTTCGATACTGTTTCTCGAAACAGCAATCTTCCCTTAATCGAGTTTGTCGAAGAATATCTGTCTTCACATGGCGTATCTTCCCAACGTGTTCCAAATGAAGATGGAACCAAGTCCAATCTCTGGGCAACGATAGGCCCCGATACCGATGGTGGTGTGATCCTTTCCGGCCATACCGATGTTGTGCCTGTCGATGGCCAGCCATGGGATACTGATCCGTTTGAGGTTATCGAAAAAGGTGGCCTGCTATATGGGCGTGGCACTGCTGATATGAAAGCGTTCTCGGCGATTGCCTTGTCATTGGTTCCGGACATGCTCCGAGCTAAGATGAAACGCCCAATCCATCTTGCTTTGTCTTATGATGAAGAAGTCGGGTGCCTTGGAGCACCTTTGATGGTTGAGGATATGGCGCCAAAGGTTAAGGCAGAAGCCGTCATCGTTGGCGAACCAACCATGATGCGGGTTGTGACCGGTCATAAAGGCGTTATCGGCCTGATGACCAGAGTCCGTGGGCTAGAGGTTCACTCCAGCCTGTTACACACGGGTGTGTCTGCCGTACATATTGCGGCTAAGCTGGTTGTTTGGCATGAGCAAAAGACAAAAAAAAATAAACAACGTACTGAAAATCTTACAGAAAACGTGCTGTTTGAACCGGGATATACATCCTTGCACTGTGGCGTAATCCAGGGTGGCACGGCGCATAACATCACGGCAAAAGATTGTTCTTTCTCTTCTGATTTTCGAGTTCTTCCCACGGAAGATCCCCTTGAATATCTCAGTGACTATCGTGCTTATGTCGCGGAGTTGGAAGAAGAGATGAAAGCTGTTGATCCTTCCACAGGAATTACCATCGAAGTGCTTGCCAATGTACCGGGATGCCGCCGTGAAACAGATGGTTCTGCTGAACGCCTGGTCAGACAGATAACAGGCGATAATGCCGAACACGTTGTCTCCTATGGTACAGAGGCCGGGCAGTTTCAGGATGGCGGCTATTCGACCATTGTCTGTGGCCCAGGTGATATCGCTCAGGCCCATGCTGCAAATGAATTTTTATCCATTGAACAACTAAATGCTGGCGAAGACTTTCAACGAAAGTTGATCGAACGTCTGGCGAGCTAAGTTACGAATTATAAAAATTAAACTCAGGGAAAAGTAATGCCGATTATTAACCGTTTTGCCGAACTACATGATGAAATCACCGGGTGGAGACGCGAGATCCACTCGAACCCGGAACTCCTTTTTGATGTCGAACAAACCGCAGGGTTTGTTACCGGCAAATTAAAAGAGTTCGGTCTGGATGAGATTGTGACGGGTATTGGGCGTACCGGGGTTGTTGGTATTATCAAAGGCAATGACACGACCTCTGGTAAAGTGATCGGTTTACGTGCGGACATGGACGCCCTTCCAATCCACGAAGAGACCGGTTTGGATTACGCCTCTAAAGTTGATGGCAAAATGCATGCCTGTGGTCACGATGGTCACACCGCGATGCTTTTGGGGGCGGCAAAATACCTTTCAGAGACCAGAAATTTTGATGGTTCAGTTGCAGTCATCTTCCAACCTGCTGAAGAAGGCGGCGGTGGTGGTCGTGAGATGGTTGAAGACGGCATGATGGATCGTTTTGGCATCCAGGAAGTTTATGGCCTGCACAACTGGCCGGGTGTTCCTGTTGGTAACTTTGGTACGCGCCCAGGCGCCTTGATGGCCGCGACCGATATCTTCACCATCAATATTCAGGGTTCGGGTGGTCATGCGGCAAAACCACATGAAACCGTTGATCCTATTGTTATCGCAAGCCATATTATTTTGGCTCTGCAATCAATAACTTCCCGGAATGTTGACCCCATTGAATCCGTGGTTGTGTCCGTAACGACTTGTAATGCTGGCACGGCTTTTAACGTCATTCCTGATACCGCTTCTTTGAACGGGACGGTTCGGACGTTGGACGAAGGCGTTCGTGATTTAGCCGAAAAACGTATTCAGGAGGTTGTTGAATATACGGCTAAAGCTCATGGCGCGACAGCGGTTCTGGATTATAAACGGAATTATCCCGTGGTTATGAACCATGAAAAAGAAACATCCTTTGCTGTAGATATTGCGGCTGGGATTTCAGGTGAAGATCGAGTTGATACCGATGCTAATCCAACAATGGGTGGTGAGGATTTTGCCTTTATGTTGAATGCGCGTCCGGGATCGTTCGTCTTCTTGGGGAATGGTGACACTGCACCGGTTCACCATCCAAAATACAACTTTAACGACGAAATAATTCCCGTTGGTTGTTCTTATTGGGCTAAGCTGGTTGAAACGGCGATGCCTGCTAAACGATAATAATAAAAAATAAAAACAGAAGAGAAATAAAATAAACGCCGTCAGCATGTTGTTGGCGGCAAAAACAGGGAGTATCAAAATGAAAATTAGAAATATTCTTGCAGCAAGTGCATGTGTGCTCGCACTTGGTGCCGGAGTTGCAAACGCAGAAACATTCAAGTGGTCTTTTCAAGGGGACGTTCAGTCGCTTGATCCACATGGTTTGAACGAAACTTTTACCCTTGGTTTCCTGGGGAATGTTTATGAAGGCCTGACGTCATATAGCAGCGATTTGCAAATACAGCCTGGTCTTGCCGTTAGCTGGGAAAACACAGCACCAACGACTTGGATCTTCAAACTCCGTGAAGGTGTGAAGTTCCATGACGGTGGTGATTTCAACGCTGATGATGTGATTTTCTCATGGAAACGCTCTCTCACCGATGGTTCTGATATGAAGGGCTACGGTAGCCGCATGAAGAACATCACAAAAATTGATGATTTCACCATCGAAGTAGAAACACCCGCGCCAAACCCGATCCTGCCACGGGAACTTGTCTTCTATTATATGATGGACAAAGAATGGTCAGAAAAACATAATTCAGTTGAAGCAACCAGCCCTAAAGCGGCGGATGCTACTGCGACATATGCTGCTCAAAATGCCAATGGTACTGGTCCCTTTATTCTTGCAGAACGCCAACCGGATGTTCGATCAAAGTTCACTCGTTTTGATGGCTATTGGAAAGACATTCCAACAAACGTAACCGAGGTTCACTTCACACCTATTTCTCAGGGTGCGACACGTGTGGCAGCTTTGATTTCAGGTGAGCTGGATATGGTTTATCCTGTTCCTGTACAGGATTGGAAGCGTTTGGATAGTGCCGAAGGTGTTAAGCCTCTAACTGGCCCGGAAGCTCGGACTATTTTCCTTGGTATGGATCAGTGGCGTGATGAGCTTCTCTATTCCAATATCAAGGGTAAAAACCCGTTTAAAGATCAACGTGTTCGTGCCGCTGTGGCTCATGCTATTGACTTAAACGCTATTGATAAAAAAATCATGCGTGGTGCAGCTGTACCTGCAGGACTTCTTCTTGCTCCACAAATCAATGGTTTTGATGCGGACCTGAATAATCCTTATGCCTATGATCCTGAAAAATCAAAAAAACTTCTGACCGAAGCTGGTTATCCAGAGGGTTTTGAACTTGGTATGGATTGCCCGAACAACCGTTATGTAAATGACGAAAAAATCTGTCAGGCTGTTGTTGGTCTGTTGGCTCGTGTTGGCATTAAAGTTGATCTGAATGCTCAACCAAAATCCAAATATTTTGCCAAAGTCAGCCCGCAAAACGGTAATGACACATCTTTCTATCTCTTGGGATGGACGCCAAGTTCAATGGACGTTCATAACGTTCTTTACAACTTGATGTCTTCTTTTGATGCTGAAAAGAATACTGGCCAGTTCAATTATGGTCGCTACTCTAATGCACGTATCGATGAGATTGCTGGAAACGTTGAAAAAGAAACAGATCAGACCAAGCGTCAAAACATGGTCGCTGAAGCTTTCTCAATCTTGCAGAAAGATGTCGGGTATCTTCCTCTACATCAACAGCCTCTGTCTTGGGGTGTTCGTGATGGTGTAACCCTAGCTCAACGTGCAGATAATGTTCTTGATCTGCGTTATGTTGTAATCGGCAAATAATATTGCTGTAAGTGCTACAGGGGGCCTCTTCCTTTAGAGGCCCCCGTTTTATTAGGGGACGTTATGTTCAAGTTTGTTTCGATGCGGCTGTTGCAGTCGATTGTCGTGATGCTGGTTGTTGGTATGATTGCGTTCGGGCTGTTCCGATTTGTCGGTGATCCCATCAACAATATGGTTGGCCAAGATACGACGCTGGCTGAACGTGAAGCTCTGACAGAATCTCTCGGTTTAAATGATCCTTTCCTCGTTCAGTACGGGCGCTTTATTTCAAAGGCTGTTCAAGGTGATTTTGGAATGTCGTACAGACTACGACAGCCTGTCAGTGGTCTTATAGCTGAACGGTTTCCTGCAACGCTGGAGCTGTCCCTGATCTCCGCTTTTCTGGCCTTGGCTCTTGGTGTTCCCATGGGGATCTACACGGCCCTGAAACCAAAGTCACTCTTCACCCGTGGGTTTATGACCCTGTCTTTGATGGGTGTATCCTTACCAACGTTCCTTATCGGTATTCTTCTTATTCTTTTCTTCGGCGTTACCCTCCGCTGGTTGCCCACGTTCGGACGTGGTGAAGTTGTAGATCTCGGCTGGTGGACAACGGGTTTCTTGACGGTGAGTGGCCTAAAGTCATTGATCCTTCCCGCGATTACGCTCGCAATCTTTCAAATGACATTGATCGTTCGTCTTGTCCGGGCTGAAATGCTCGAAGTTCTGCGGACAGACTATATCAAGTTTGCCCATGCACGTGGTTTGAGTCCACGTTTAATCAATTTTTCTATCGCTCTTCGCAATACTCTGGTGCCAGTAATCACCATTATTGGGTTGCAAGTTGGATCTATCATCGCCTTTGCGATTATTACCGAGAGCGTTTTTCAGTGGCCGGGTATGGGGTTGTTGTTCATTCAGGCGGTATCTGAAGTCGATATTCCGGTAATGGCGGCTTACTTATTGCTGATTGCTTTTGTTTTTGTCGTAATCAACTTGATCGTCGACATCCTCTATTTTGTTGTTGATCCGCGTTTGCGAGTACAGAGCTAATGAGTGATATAACTAACGAAAGACCATCCTTTCTCACTCGTTTTCGTGAGAGTGATTTGTGGTGGAACTTTAAAGGGTCTCCGGGCGCGATTATTGCGGCCACTCTGACTTTTCTCATGATTTTCGGGGCTGCTTTTGCAAACTTTGTCGCTCCCCATAATCCTTTTGACCTCGCTACTGTAGATCTTTTTGATGCTCTGCTTCCGCCAGCCTGGGAAGAAGAGGGCAAGGCCTCTTTTCTACTGGGGACAGATGATCAGGGAAGAGATGTCTTTTCGACAATCCTTTACGGGTCCCGTATTTCTTTGATCGTTGGCTTTGCCTCTGTTGGACTTGCGGCAATCCTCGGGATCGCAGTCGGGCTTGTATCTGGTTATGCAGGTGGAGTTATTGATTCGATCCTGATGCGTATTGCGGATGTGCAACTTTCATTTCCTGCGATCCTGATCGCCTTGCTTATTGATGGCGTGGCCCGGGGAATTATGCCCCGTGAAACTCATGACGAATTGGCGGTCTATGTTCTGGTTGTCGCAATTGGCCTTAGTTTCTGGGTGCAGTACGCGCGGACGGTTCGTAGTTCTGTGATGGTTGAACGTAACAAGGAATATGTTCAGGCAGGACAGGTTATTGGGCTCCCTGACTGGATTATCCTTGTTCGTCACATCTTGCCGAATGTCATGGGCCCGGTGCTTGTTATTGCGACGATCCAGTTGGCACTGGCTGTGATAACAGAGGCAACTCTCTCCTTTCTTGGGGTCGGGGTTCCGCCGACATCACCATCACTTGGTACCTTGATCCGTATTGGTAATGATTACCTGTTCTCTGGTGAGTGGTGGATAACCATCTTCCCGGGTGCTGCGTTGGTTATACTGGTACTTTCCGTCAACATTCTGGGTGACTGGCTACGTGATGCCTTGAACCCGAAATTGCGCTAATAGGGGATGATGTCATGAGTAAAACGTTGCTTGATATCAAGGATCTTGTTGTTGAGTTTCCCTCTCGCCATGGGAACGTTATCGCAGCTAAAGATGTAAGTTTATCTGTCGCGAGTGGTGAAATCCTCGGTGTCGTTGGTGAGTCCGGTGCGGGTAAATCGACCATTGGTAACGCAGTTATGGGCTTGCTTGAACGCCCAGGTCGTGTTGGTGGTGGAGAGGTCTTTCTCGAAGGAGAAAAGATCAGTGGTAAATCGCAGGTCGAAATGCGTAAGATCCGGGGTAAACGGATTGGCATGATCTTCCAGGATCCACTGACCTCACTCAACCCGTTGGAGACTATCGCCAAGCAATTGATGGGGACGATACAGACCCATCTTGGCTTCTCTAATGCTGAGGCACGCGAGCGGGCAATTTCCTTGCTAGATCAAGTGGGGATACCTAACCCGTCGGAACGTGTGGATCACTACCCACATCAATTCTCGGGCGGGATGCGCCAACGCGTGGTTATAGCTTTGGCCCTGTGTGCTGAACCTGATGTGATTCTTGCGGATGAGCCGACAACGGCACTTGATGTTTCTATTCAGGCTCAGATCCTTGATCTTCTTAAGAAGTTGGTCCGGGAAAAGGGTGTTGGCATGATCCTCATCACCCATGATATGGGGGTGATTGCCGAGGTTGCTGATCGTGTTGCCGTTATGTATCGCGGTGTTGTGGTCGAGACTGGTCCGACCGCTAAAATTCTGGGCGATCCTGATCATCCTTACTCTCGCAGCTTGATATCTGCCGTGCCACGTCCTGATGTGCGTTTGCACCGTTTTCCGATGGTCGAAAGTATTGAAGCCGCAGGTGAGCGCAAAGATTTGGATCTATCGACCCATTGGCTGGGTAAAGCGCGTGATTTTGGTAAAAGTGATGGGCCTTTGCTCAAGGTCGATAACCTAGAGATGATCTTTAAGTCCGGTGGCATGTTTGGCAGTGGCAACAGCATTGTTCGTGCGGTCGATGATGTCAGCTTTGATATCCGCGAAGGCGAGTGTTTTGGTATCGTTGGCGAGTCCGGTTCAGGAAAATCGACCATCGCCCGTTTGGTAACCTCGATCTATAAATCTGCCGGAGGCTCGATTAATTTTGCGGGGACTGATCTTACCAAGATCAAAAAACGTAAAGAGCTGAATGTCCATCGTCGCCAGATGCAGATGATCTTTCAAGATCCTTTCTCATCAGTAAACGCACGTATGAAAGTTCGCGATATTATCGCGGAACCGATCCGTTTTCATAAGCTGGCGAGTTCTGAATCTGAAACGCGACAGATCGTAGATGATCTCCTTGATCACGTGGGACTTGGCGCAAAGGCTTCGGTGAAATATCCGCACGAATTCTCTGGTGGTCAGCGTCAGCGTATTTCAATTGCCCGTGCCCTTGCTACACGACCACGCTTTCTGATTTGTGATGAGCCAACGTCCGCGCTCGATGTGTCCATTCAGGCTCAGATCCTGAATCTACTCAAAGATCTTCAGGATGAACTTGGTCTGACCATGATGTTTATCAGTCACGATCTGCCAGTTATCCGCCAGATGTGTGATCGCGTTGGGGTGATGTCCAAGGGAAAAATGGTCGAAATAGCTGAGACCGAAGAGCTTTTTGTCGCGCCAAAGCATGACTACAGCAAGCATCTTATCAGCTTGATGCCAAGCTATACTGGCCTCACGAATAAAGAGCCGGGACAAGCCGAAGCCATCTGAGGTGTCAGACGCGCTTTTGTGTAATTTAAAAGAGGCTCTTCATAGTTAATGAAGGGCCCTTTTTGTAATGGTTAGGTCAGAGTAGCTTCAACCATGGGGCCATGAATATGTGAAACTGATTCAGGTTCTAAGCTTAACTTGGCCACCAGCATACTGAGGTATGCCTGTTCAGCCGGGTTATCGACTTCAGTCGCATTAGTGATGCGACATAGAGTTCTACGAGACTGTCAATCTGCCCATCGATTTTGGTAGCTGCAATCACCGCACTAACCAGGGCGGTGCCAAAGCTGTTTGAATTTTCACTTTTAAGGGGACAGAAGACAATTTGTCTCATACTGGAGGATTAAGTTTGGTTTCTTTCCCGAGCCATACTCAACTCACGTGCCATTTTTGTGGAATCACCCCAGGTGGATAACCAGATCAGAATGTCAGTTGCATTTGATATCAGGGCGTTTAAGAAACGAGACCAGTGAGTGTGTTTTGTAATGTGTGCTTGTGCATGGTGTAAATGAGATAGTTCTTCTTCTTGAATATCCTTGATCAGTTGATGCAACTGAAGATCCTTGTTACCGAGGTAAAATAATTGATCTTCCAGATGACGATGAACTGCCGCCTCTACGGCCGCTGTGCAAACCCAAATACCTTGCCGCCCCATAAGGGCCGTTAGAAAACCAAGAATGAAACCTCCATTCCCCCATAAACTCATAATCCGACAAGGGCGCGCCTGTCTTGGGGGCATGGCATCGCGAAACAACGCGCAATGGTTTATTTCATGGTTGAGTGTATTTTCCAGGAAATCAACAATGTCCGGATAAAGATATCGCGCGACCCATATTTGCGCGCGGTAAATCCTGATCGCGCCGTATTCACCCGCGTGGTTCACTTTCACAATCCGGGCGATTGTGCGTTCGTTCTGTCCAGTCATATTTCAATGATCACGATAAGGTTTTACGGAATTTATTTATCAATTCAAACACAACTCTGGCATGAATAAAAACAATAATTTGGTTTGTTTTGAATATAACAAACCACCTGCCTTTAATTGCTGTAATATGTATTTAGTACAATCTGTTTGAACGTCTCTCTGGCTTGACGGACTAAAGGATAATTACAGACCTCTGTGAGCTAAAATACAAAGGCACTAGGGAAGGGAATATCATGGGGATAATCGTTGGAAATGTTGAGTTCCATGCTGGACCAGGAAATGTCGGGGCACCAGATGAGCTTGAGACTGTAATTGTTGACTTTATCGATGGTGCGCAAAAACGCCTCGATATTGCGGTTCAGGAACTGGAAAGCGAGCCTATTGCACAGGCAATTATTCGCGCACGCCAGAGGAAAGTACTGGTTAAAATTGTTATTGAGCAGAGTTATTTAAAAGCGAGTGTGGCGAGAAACGATCCATGGAATCCTGGTGGTGGACATGAAGCCAACAGGCAAATACATGACGCTATTCTACGTGCAAAAATCGATGTTAAAGTGGATTACAATGCCAGTATTTTTCATCAAAAATTCGTTGTACGTGATCGTTCATCCGTGCTGACGGGATCAACAAATTTTACCCCGACTGGCACGCACAACAACCTTAATCACACCATTATTCTTCACGATGAAAAGGTTGCGAAAATCTATAGCCGTGAATTTTCCGAAATTCAGCGCGGCCATTTTGGTAAGCGGAATGAAGGGCACGATAAGGCCCCAAAAGATGTCGTGGTCTCGGATGTTCCTGTCCGTGTTCTTTTTGCACCTGATCACAGTCCCGAAATGGAAATCATGAAGCAGATGCTAAAAGCACGAAAGCGCATTGATTTTGCGATCTTCACGTTTTCCAAATCATCGGGCATTGATGACACCATGTTGCGTTTACTGGAATTTGGGATGCCGATAAAAGGTGTGTTTGATGGCGGGCAGGGAGGGCGAAATTGGTCTCCGCTTCAGTCCCTTAAGGCAAAGGGCGCTGATCTCTTTACGGTTTCAAAAAAGGGCAAATTAGGAAAGCTGCATCACAAGTTAATGGTGCTTGATGAGCAGGTCGTGATTGGGGGATCTTTCAACTACACAGGGCCCGCGAACAACCTGAACGATGAAAACATTATCATCCTTGGTGATCTCGATACCTCTTCTGCTTCACAGAAACAGGCGCAAAAGAAAATTGCCAAGTTTGCGCTGACAGAAATAGAGAGAATAATTACAGATCATGGCCGATCTGTATAACTTTTTGTATAACCGTCAGGATACGGATGCCGTTACAGCATCCGTTTTAAAGTGCCTTTTTTGTCGATAAACTGATGCTTAAGTGCTGCACCAGCGTGGAGCACAACAATGGCAGCTATGCCGTAGGCCAGATAGAAATGAATGCTTATGGCAAGATCTCTGATCGCCTCAGCAATAATTGCGATTGCAGGGATGTCAAAGACATTGAAAAAGGTAAAACCACTGCCGGAAGATGTGGAAATGACATAACCTGTTATCGGAATGATAAACATGGCCAGTAGCAGGATAATATGAACTGACTGTGCTCCCATTTTTTCAAGCGGGTTGAGTGACGACTGAAGAGCAGGAGAGGGCGATAGCATCTTCCAGCCGATAAAAATGGTTGCCATAAAAAGAACGAGCATCCCAATCGCGCGGTGCAACTCTAACCCCTGATGATACCATTTGTCGTAGTAACTCAGTCCGACCATCCACCAACCCAGGCCGATAAGGCCAATGATTGAGAAGGCTATGAGCCAGTGAAGCAGTTTGCTCACCAGCCCATATTTTTCAGTTGTGTTGCGAAACATAACCATCAGTGGGCTCTGTTATTTCTTTTTAATGGCTTCAATAAACAGATCAAGCTGCACTTCTTCAGCCGCAGGACCAAGGTTGAAACCCATGTCAAAATCTTTACGTACTAAAGTGTATTGCCCTTCAAAACCGGCGCGATATCCGCCCCAGGGATCATCCCCTTCACCGATGCTTTTGACATCAATGGATATATTTTTGGTCACACCATGCAAGGTGAGATCGCCGGATAAAACACCGCCTTTTTCGTCACCAGCATACCCGGTGCTGACAAAAGTTGCTGCCGGATATTTCTCTACATCAAGAAAATCAGGGCCTCGTAGGTGTTTGTCGCGTTCGGCATGATTACTGTCGAGACTGCCTGTATCAATTGTCAGATTGACTTTTTGGGCATCACCATTTGCCGGATCGTAATCAAGGGTACCTTTGATCGTATTGAAAGTACCGGATAACCAGCTGAATCCAAGGTGTTGTGTTTTAAAATTTATAAATGAATGAGTTGGGTCAATTTGATACTCGGCTGCATTTGCGGTTGTTACCGAAAATGATAAAGCCAAAATGCCAAAGCCTGCACCAAGCGCAGTTTTGAAGGATTTGAATGTCATGTTTTTTGTTCTCCCAAGATGAGCCTGCTTCAGATATGTGATTGTGGAGATATTTTTCAACCATACAAATCAAGGATTTGTGATTGTTGAGCAAAATTATTGTATGCAGGACAGAATCTGCATGTCTGAAACGAGGGTTGATATTGTTGAATTTTACTTAGAAGAAAATGGATCCGGGACCAGGATTCGAACCTGGACTGAAGGAGTCAGAGTCCTTAGTTCTACCGTTAAACTATCCCGGATCAGGGCGCAGTGTCTTAAATCGTCTTAGATTGGTTAGTTCTATAGTCTAACCAGAGACACCGCCTTACGATAACTTTCGGGGCTTCGTATAGTCCGTTCCAAAAGATCTTACAACACCTTTCTAAGTGTATGGCGGTTTTTTTGCCTGTGAAGCATTTTTCCGGGCTCTATAGTGATTCCGTGGTTGATCTACCCCCTCTGCTCTTCGTAATAAGGAAGGGCTGAATGTTTTCTTCGGCTGGTATCAGGAGCAGATTTTTTGACGGTTACTTCCCAGTCCCGTAAACGACCTCATCATAACAAGAGGCAACAACCGCGGGCGGACAACAATATTTACGCAGCCATTGATCTGGGGACGAATAACTGTCGCCTGCTGGTTGCGCGTCCGAGCCGTAAGAGTTTTCGTGTCCTCGATACTTTTTCCCGTATTGTTCGTCTTGGTGAAGGCTTGAGCCAGACGGGACGATTATCTGATGATGCGATGAGTCGGACCTTGTCAGCCTTGAGAGTTTGCGCGGGAAAACTCAAGCGGCGTGGTGTGACACGTTTGCGGTGTGTTGCGACAGAGGCTTGCCGTCGTGCGACTAATGGCGGCGAATTTATCCAGCAGGTTAAGCGGGAAACAGGCCTCGATCTTGAGATTATTGACAATAGTGAAGAAGCTTCTCTCGCGATTATGGGTTGCGCCCCCCTGCTTAATTCTGAAGTGCCGGAAGCGTTGATTTTTGATATTGGCGGTGGAAGCACAGAGGTGAGTTGGATTCGTCTTGATAAAGGTGAGGCAGGACGGGATATCACAAAGCCTGTCATGGAAGACTGGTTCTCTGTCTCTAAGGGAGTGGTAACCCTGGCGGAAAAATACGGTGGTCGTGATATCACGGCCGAAATTTATGACCAAATGGTTCAGGAAATCTATGACGATTTTCTCGGATTTGAACAAAAGCATGACTTTGCCAACCGGGTTCAGGAAGGAAAGATCCAGATGCTGGGAACTTCTGGCACTGTGACGACCCTTGTCGGTGTTTACAAGAAACTCCCGCGGTATGATCGAAACCGGGTCGATGGAACCTTAATCAACTGTGATACGGCGATTGGACTATGTCATAAAATATCAAGCATGACCTATGCACAGCGTGTTGCGAACCCTTGTATCGGAAGCCAGCGCGCGGATTTGGTCGTTGCGGGTTGTGCTATTTTCGAAGCCCTGGCAAAGCTGTGGCCTGTAACTCAGTTGCGGGTTGCAGATCGTGGCTTGCGCGAAGGTATTCTCTACAAATTGATGAACGGTAACTAATATCAGAGGCCGTTAGTATGAGCCTGTCTTTGAGATTGATCTAAAGCTGATCTTATGTGGATAATTTGCGCTTAAACCGCTATCCTTAAAGCCTATGGTCTTTGTAATTCGGATTGTTAATTCAGTCTGTGTACACTAAGAGACTAGTTTAGATTTAGAAGATCTTAGTTGATACTGGTGAATTATAAAATTCTGCCAACGACCATCTAAACCAAAGAATAACAAGAAAGCAGAAGAATGAGCTCTTCGGGTAAATCCAAAAAAGGCGGCTCACGCCCTAGCAGTAATCCCTCTGGGCGTGGACTTAAGGTTCGTGTCAAAACGGCAGCTCGACGCTCGAATTCCTCTGCGCGATGGTTGAATCGTCAACTTAATGACCCCTATGTGCAAGAAGCAAAAAAGCGGGGGTATCGTGGTCGCGCGGCGTTCAAGATTGCGCAAGTTGACGACAAGTTCAAAATTTTCAAAAAGAACTCTCGTATAGTGGACTTGGGGTGTGCGCCTGGCGGTTGGTGTCAGGTGGCGGTCGAACGTTGTGGGCCCGGGGCTCACATTGTTGGTATCGACTTGCAGGAAGTGGAGCCCATTGCTGGTGTTATCCTCCTGCAAGGGGATTTTATGGATGATGATGCGCCCGACCGCCTCAAGGCAGAGATGAACGGCCCTGCTGATATTGTGCTATCGGATATGGCTGCTGCGGCGACAGGACACTCGCAGACGGATCACTTGCGTATTATGGGTTTAATGGAAACGGCACTGATGTTTGCCGAAGAGGTTCTGGTTCCGGGCGGAAGTTTTGTCGGGAAGGTCCTGCAAGGGGGAGCCCAGGCTGATTTGTTAAAGCTGGTAAAAACAAAGTTCAATAGCGTTCGCCATTTTAAACCGGAAGCCAGCCGAAAAGATTCTTCAGAAATGTTTTTGGTCGCGACCGGGTTTAAATCAAAATCATAATACCAAACCATAATTGTAACCTATGGGATATCACTTGGCTGATAGCCTAAATCAGGTTCATCTTTTGGATTGAGCCTTTCGGGATGAAGCGTCTTTATTTCATTAGAAACTGACGTTTCCAAGCCGGTTTTTAAACCTGCCTAAAATAATCGAAATAGACTTATTTTAATCACTTGGCTTTGGTTTGCTTCTGTGTAGAATGCAGCGTCAATCGGATTTGGCCATTTTAGAAATGGCAACCCATTCGGGAAACCACGGTTTCCCCCGCGCTCAAGGGAAAGATTGACATGCATATCCGCGAAGCTCTCACATTTGATGACGTTCTGCTCTTGCCGGCAGAATCTTCCGTTCTTCCCGCTCAGGCTGATACCCGCACCATGCTGACGGCCTCTCTGGAACTCAATATACCGTTGCTTTCTTCTGCGATGGATACGGTTACCGAAAGCCGTTTGGCGATTGCCATGGCGCAGTTCGGTGGTATCGGGGTTATTCATAAAAATCTGTCGATCGAAGAGCAAGCGAGTGAAGTGCGTAAAGTTAAGAAGTTTGAATCCGGTATGGTTGCCGATCCATTGACTTTCCCTCCGAGTGCCACTCTTGCTGATGTTAACAGGCTTCAGGAAAGTGTTAGTTTTTCCTGTTTCCCGGTCGTTGAAGACAAAACCCGCAAACTGGTTGGTATTTTGACGAACCGCGATATGCGCTTTGCAGAAGACCCAAACCAACCCATTTCCGAACTGATGACCAGTGAAAACCTGATTACAGTGAAAGAAGGTATTACGGGCGAAGAAGCAAAACGTCTTTTACATCAACACCGGATTGAAAAGCTTCTTGTTGTCGACGATGCCTATCGCTGTATTGGCCTGATTACAGTCAAGGACATCGATAAAGCTGCCAAGCACCCGATTGCCTGTAAAGATGAACACGGTCGTTTGAGGGCCGCTGCAGCAACGGGTGTTGGTGACGAAGGATTTGCCCGCGCCGAAGCTTTGATTGATGCTGGTGTGGATCTACTGGTTATCGACACGGCTCATGGTCACTCTCGCGGTGTGATTTCAGCAGTTGAACAGATCAAAAAATTGTACCCGACGGCTCAGATCGTCGCGGGTAACGTTGCTACTGGGGATGCGACACGCGCCCTAATTGACGTCGGGGCTGATGCTGTGAAAGTTGGCATTGGACCGGGTTCAATCTGTACAACACGTATCGTTGCTGGTGTCGGCGTTCCTCAATTGACGGCTATTCTGGATGCTGTTGATGTCGCTCAGAAAAACAATGTTGGTATTATTGCCGATGGGGGCATCAAGCACTCTGGTGATATTGCCAAGGCAATTGCTGCTGGCGCACGAGCCGTCATGGTGGGATCACTTCTTGGCGGCACCGAAGAGAGCCCTGGCGAAGTTTTCCTATATCAGGGGCGTTCTTACAAATCGTATCGTGGTATGGGCTCTATGGGAGCTATGGCACGGGGATCTGCAGATCGTTATTTCCAGGCAGATGTTACTGATAATCTCAAGCTGGTACCCGAGGGCATTGAAGGTCGTGTGCCATTTAAGGGTTCAGCTTCTGCTATTGTTCACCAGCTAGTTGGGGGTCTTAAGGCTTCCATGGGGTATACAGGTTCTCCTGATATTGCTCACATGCGCAAGAACTGTACTTTCTGCCGGATCACCAATGCAGGCCTTAGAGAGAGCCACGTGCATGATGTAACCATCACACGAGAAGCTCCGAACTATCGCGGTGGCTTATAAGCTCATTTAAGAGTATTTTCAGAGGGCGGCTTTATGCCGCCCTTTTTAGTTCAAGCCTATCACTTCCATTATTTTCGGCACCCCAGGCCAAATTAGATCAAGCCAAATTAAATCAGGCCAAATCAAAAGAGTAAGAGATGAGATCATGAGACCAAACGGCCGCATACAAACATCCATTGAGATTCTCAACGAAGTACAGGAAAGCCCTTTGCCAATGGACAGGGTTGTCACTCCTTATCTGCGTGCGCGTCGGTTTATCGGATCAAAAGATCGGCGTGATATTAATGCGCGGGTTTATGGTGTGGTCAGGTCTAAATGCCGCCTGGATTGGTGGACAGTTCAATCTGGGTTAGAAGCCAATACCCGGTCCCAGGTTTTGGCTTACGCTATCTTGGCCGAAGGGATGCGAGCCTCTGAGTTAGATGAAATCTGTGATGGTGGGCAATACAGCCCGGAAAAGTTGAGTGATTTTGAAAATGAAGCATTGGCCACTCTTCAGGGCAAGTCTTTGGACCATCCCGATATGTCTCAGGCTGTAACTGGTGAATTACCGGATTGGATTTTTGACCTTTTTGTAAAACAATTCGGCTCAGAGCAGGCGGTTGCTGAAATGGCGGCACTGCAAAGTGAAGCAACGCTGGATCTTCGGGCGAACCTGCTTAAAGGAACCCGGAAACAGGCACAGGCACTT
>MAAC01016811.1_pt1 | contig 24014 bp, 18 predicted proteins | sample 1115981 | NCBI WGS metagenome assembly MAAC01 (sample SAMN04961126, study PRJNA320927) | seawater metagenome | isolation source: sample BD02T64 sea water enriched with oil for 64 days | place: USA:Gulf of Mexico | collected 2013-07-27
ACAGAAACTGTTGGTTATTGTAAGGAACTTAAAAAAAGAGCTGCATTAGGCAATAAAAAAATTGAAATTATAAAAGCATTTTCAGTAGATGATACTTTTGATTTTGAAGTGACACAGGAATATGAAGAAGTGTGTGATTATTTTTTATTTGATACAAAGGGTAAATATTATGGTGGAAATGGAGAGAAATTTACATGGGATATTTTGTCAAAATATAACGGGAAAACACCTTATTTGTTAAGTGGGGGAATTTCACTTGTAGATGTAGATGCGATTGATAACTTTTTAAAAACAGCAGCTTCAAAACATTGTATTGGACTTGATGTTAATAGCGGGTTTGAAATTGATATAGCATTGAAAAATATAGAAGAGTTAAGAGAGTTTAAAGATAATTTATCAAATTTAAGGATTGATGAAAAGTAAATACAAACCAACTAAAGAAGGATATTACGGGCAATTCGGAGGCGCATTTATTCCTGAATTGTTACATCCAAATGTAAAGGAATTAGAAGATAATTATTTAGATATTTTATCGTCTGATGCATTTCAAAAAGAATATAAAGATTTATTACAGCATTATGTTGGTAGACCAAGTCCGTTGTATTTGGCAAAACGCTTGTCAGAGAAATATAAAGCTTTTATATATTTAAAAAGAGAAGATTTAAATCATACTGGAGCACATAAAGTTAATAATACGGTAGGTCAGATTTTAGTTGCAAAACATTTAGGGAAAACCAAAATCATAGCAGAAACAGGAGCAGGGCAACATGGAGTAGCAACGGCAACAGTTTGTGCATTGATGAATTTAGAATGTGTGGTATTCATGGGAGAGACAGATATCAAGCGTCAAGCTCCAAATGTTGCACGAATGAAAATGTTAGGAGCAACCGTTATTCCAGCAACTAGTGGAAGTAAGACATTAAAAGATGCAACTAATGAAGCCATACGATATTGGATTCAAAACCCAGAAACCTATTATTTAATTGGTTCAGTTGTTGGCCCACATCCATATCCAGATATGGTGGCGCGTTTGCAAGCGGTAATTTCTGAGGAAATGAAGGTGCAATTAAAAGCGCAAACAGGAAAAGAAAATCCAGATACTATTATTGCGTGTGTTGGTGGAGGGTCTAATGCTGCTGGTGCTTTTTATCATTATTTAGAAGATGAAGAAGTTGAGTTAATTGCTGTAGAAGCTGCTGGTTTAGGAGTTGATTCTGGAGAGAGTGCGGCAACTTCTCAATTAGGAGATGTTGGAGTAATTCACGGAAGTAAAACCATTTTAATGCAAGATGAATACGGTCAAATTGTAGAGCCCTATTCTATTTCTGCAGGATTGGATTATCCAGGAGTTGGGCCATTACACGCCTATTTGCATGAAACAAAGCGTGCTAAATTTATGAATGCTACAGATCAAGAAGCCCTAGATGCAGCATTTGAATTGACGAAGATTGAAGGAATTATACCCGCCTTAGAAAGTGCACATGCATTGGCGGTTTTACCAAAAATGAAGTTCAAGAAAGAGCAAGTTGTAGTCGTTAATTTATCTGGTAGAGGAGATAAAGATTTAGAAACGTATATCAATCATTTAGACGCATAATGAATACTAAAATAGCATTTATAGAAAAGGAATTGAACCCTTTAAGAGAACAGCTAAAAAATCATGCATTGTATGCAAAACTTTCGACCCTTGATGATGTGAAAGTTTTTATGGAAAATCATGTGTTTGCAGTGTGGGATTTTATGTCTCTATTAAAAGCATTACAACAACAATTAACCTGTACTTCTGTGCCGTGGTTACCAAGTGAAAATGCTTCTGTAGCAAGATTTATCAATGAGATTGTTCATGCAGAAGAAAGCGATATCAATGAGTTAGGTCAACCGAGAAGTCACTATGAAATGTATGTGGATGCTATGGGAGAAGTAGGAGCAGATGTTTCTAAAATCATTGCTTTTATCCAAGGGATTCAAAAAGGGCTTTCGGTTGAGAATTCTTTAAATTCTGTTGCAATTCTAGCTTCTGTAAAAGAGTTTGTAACGGCAACTTTTGATCAAATTAATACAAATCAAGCTCATAAAATTGCATCGGCTTTTACTTTTGGAAGAGAAGATGTAATCCCTGATATGTTTTTGGAAATTGTGAAAAAAGCAGAAGAATCAGATGCGAAAGAACACTATATCAAGTTAAGGTATTATTTACATCGACATATAGAATTGGATGGTGATGAACACGGCCCTTTATCATTAAAAATGATTGAAGAATTGTGTGGGAACGATGAACAAAAATGGAATGAAGTTTTAACAATCGCAAAAGATTCTTTAAAGCAGCGAATTCAATTGTGGGATGCGATTGCAATCAAAATAGAAGAAAAACAGTTAATAATGACGAACTAATGAACAGACTATATCACCTATTTCAAGAAAAAAAGAACTTACTATCTATCTTTTTTACAGCAGGTTTTCCAAACTTAGATGATACACAAACGATCATTTCAGAATTGAGTAAAAGCAATGTAGATTTTATAGAAGTAGGTTTGCCCTATTCTGATCCGTTGGCAGATGGACCAACGATTCAAGACAGTAGTCAAGTTGCTTTAAATAACGGAATGAATTTAGACATCGTTTTTGAGCAGTTAAAAGAAATTAAAGAGACAAATGCTACACCGTTAGTTTTGATGGGGTATTTAAATCAGTTGTTGAAGTATGGTGAAGATAAATTCTGTCAGGCGTGTGTAGATTGCGGAATAGAAACATTGATTCTTCCAGATTTGCCGATGATAGAATACGAAAACCATTATCAACAATTATTTGCAAAATATGGATTGACAAATGTGTTTTTAATTACACCACACACCTCAGATGAACGAATAAGAAAGATAGATTTATTAACAAAAGCCTTTATTTATGTTGTTGCTTCTGCTTCTATTACTGGCGCAAAAGGTGAAATTTCTCAGCAGCAAATAGGTTATTTTGAACGAATAAAATCCATGAACTTAAAAAGTAACTTAATAATTGGTTTTGGTATTTCAGATAATGAAACTTTCAACACCGCTTGCCAATTTGCAGATGGAGCAATTATTGGTTCGGCATTTATTAAAGATCTTGCCAATAACGGTGTAGATTCGATTCAGGACTTTATCAAACCAATAATTTCTTAAATAAAAAAAGCGAAACTCAAGTTTCGCTTTTTTTATTTAAGAAATTATTTTTTGTTAGTTAATACTGATTAATCTTACATCAAAAATCAATACTGCTCCACCAGGAATACTGCTATAGCCATTGCTGCCATAACCGAGGTTAGAAGGTACTAATAAGATGCCGTCTCCTCCTTCTTTAAAATAGGTGATTCCTTCTGTCCAGCCCTTTATTACTTTATTTAGAGGAGTTTTATACCCGCTTGAGTTTTGATCAAAAATAGTTCCGTCTAAAAAATAACCTTTATAAGCAATCGTTACATTTGAAGTATTTGTAGGTCTAGCTCCAGATCCTTCATTGTTGATTACATAGTACAATCCTGAATCACTTCTTTGTGCATTCAGATTATTGTCTGCAATGTATTTGATAATGTCAGCTTCCGTTTGATTTAAGGGAGCAAGGGTTTCAGAACCTTTTAAACAGGATGAGAAAAGGAAGATTAAAATAAGAAAAGAAAAAATATTTTTCATGGTTGATGTTTTTTAATTTGGCGAATATAAAGTAAAAGTATTACTCATAAACTTTCTCTCCATTTATATACGTTCCAATTACTTTGGTGTCTGGAATTTTAGATCCTTCTACCTCCATTATATTCTGGTTTAGAATTACAAAATCAGCAAATTTCCCTACTTCAATACTTCCTTTTTCGTTTTCTTCAAAATTAGAATGTGCAGCCCAAATAGTCATTCCTCTTAAGGTTTGTTTTCTTGTTAAGGCGTTTTCCATTTGAAATCCATCTTTAGGGTAATTGTCTGTGTCTTTTCGAATTGCTGCAGCATAAAAAGTTAAAAACGGACTGACTCTTTCAACCGGGAAATCAGTACCAAGTGCAACTTTTCCATATGTGTTTAATAAATCTTTATAAGCATATGCTCCTTTCATACGTTTTGCACCAACTCTATCTTTTGCCCAATACATATCTGATGTTGCATGTGTAGGTTGTATTGACGGAATGATGTTGTCAAACTTATCAAAGTCTTCTGGAGCTATTATTTGAGCGTGTTCAATTCTCCATCGTCTATCTTTTTGTCCAGTCAAAGCTATTTTATAGGTTTTTAAAATATGAGAATTCGCAGAATCACCAATTGCATGTGTGTTCATTTGAAAACTAGATTTTGAAATTTGAGCGGCGATTTCTGTATATCTTTTAGGTTTGTAAATAAGTGCTCCAAAATGATTTTTTCTATCGCTATATGGTTTTTTCATTGCTGCTCCTCGAGAACCTAATGCACCATCACCATAAACTTTAAATGATCGTACATTTAATCGATCGGTTTTTGTAATTCCTTTTGAAATATAATGATCGAGGTTTTCTTGATTAGCTGACACCATTGCATACACTCTCATTTTTAAATCGCCAGTTTGCTGTAAACTGTCTATTAAATCAATAGCAAATTTCCCCAATCCAGCATCGTCAACTGTTGTAAGACCTAGACTAAAGGATCGTTTTTGTGCATCTAATAAGCCTTGTATTGATTCTTTTTTTGTTGCATTAGGAATCTTAATATAGCTCATTGCTGCGTCAATTAATACGCCAGTAAATTTACCATCCTTTTGGATGAATTCTCCACCTGTTATTTTTTTAGGTAGTTTGGAACTTGATAAACCTGAGTATTTCAAAGCGGCCTCATTTACCAGTAATGCATGTCCGTCTACTCTACGAACTGCAACAGGTGTATTAGGAAACAATTTGTCCAGTTTTTCTTTGGTAGGAAATTCTTTTACTTCCCAATCATTTTGATCCCATCCACGTCCCGTAATATATTCAGACTTCTTTTCTTTTTTGAATGCAACTAGTTTTTCTAAGATTTCATCATAGCTTTTAGTGCCCCTAAGATTCACTTTCTGAAGGCTTAAACCCAGTCCAAAAAAATGACAATGTGCATCTATAAGTCCAGGGATAATAGTTTGATTTTTGGCATCAACAGTTTCTGTAGCTATAAACTTATTCTGGATGGCTTTATTAGAACCAACTCCAATAAATTTACCGTCTTTAATTGCAAAACTTTCAGCTTTATCAAAGTTGTTATTTACAGTGTATGTATTTGCGTTGATCACGATTAAATCTACTTTTTCTTGTTGTTGACAAGAAATGGATAAGGTTGTAAGAGCAAGTAATAAGATGAATTTTTTCATGATTTTAGTGTTTAATTGCATTTGGATTCTCTAAGTATTTATCCATGAGATAAATCATACTAGCCATAGAAGCACTCCCTAACTCTAACTCTCTTTTGTTTACTTTATCAAAAGTATCGGTTGCCGCATGATGATAATCAAAGTAACGTTGCGAATCTGGTCTGTAACCAACCAATGTTGTTTCTTCTGCTTTAAGCGGACCAATATCGGCACCACTTCCGCCTTTAGCTATATCATGTAGTCCATAAGGAGCTAATAGTTTTTTCCAACTTTTTAAAAGCTTCGTATTTCCAGAATTCGCGTCAATAGTAAATCCTCTTGGCGTATGACCACCAGCATCAGATTCTAAACCACCTAAATGGTTTTCACTTGTAAGTTTTGCAGCATTTGCATAAGCCGTTGCACCACCACCACCTTGCTCTTCATCCATAAAGAAAACAACTCGAATGGTGTTTTTAGGCTTAATGTTGTTGATTTTGAAGATATGTAAAACTTCTAAAGATTGAACAATTCCGGTTCCATCATCATGAGCTCCATCTCCTAAATCCCAAGAATCTAAATGACCACCAACAACAATAATTTTTTCAGGATTTTCAGAGCCTTTAATTTCCCCAATTACATTGAAAGATTTTTCTTGAGGCAAGTTTTTACAACTTTGCTTAAAGTACACTTTAAGGCTTGGGTCTTTTTCTAAACTTTTACTTAAATTATTAGCACCAACAGTACTCAATGCGGCAGTAGGAATGTACTCGCTTTTAGGTATGTCTCCATAACGCATGGTTCCTGTATGTGGATAATCGTCAATTCTATTTGTCATAGAACGGACTAAAACGGCCAAAGCGCCAAACTTGCCAACAGCTTTTGCTCCAAAGACTCTCTGTCCAACGCAACCGCCATAAGCCTGAAAAGTATTGATCAATGTATCGTCAAATGGTCTGTTAAAGAAGATAATTTTCCCTTTTGCTTTTTCTCCTAATGCTTCTGCTTCTTTAATACTCTTAACTTCTATCACTTCTGCTGTAATTCCGTTTTTTGGTGTAGCAATTGAGCTTCCTAAAGCGGCAACAGCCAGCTCAACTTTTTCTCCATTAGAAATATAATAGGCAACTTCTTTTTCTCCACGAACCCAATGAGGAACCAAAGCGGGTTGTAACCAAACCGAATCCAATCCAGACGCTCTCATTACTTTTTCTCCCCACTTAACAGCCATCGCAGCTTCTGGAGATCCAGACATTCTACCACCAATATTTGATGTTAAATCTTTTAGCCATTCGTATGACTTTCCATGAAGTAATGCACTGTCAAATATCTTTTTGATATTGGCTTTGTCTGTTTTTTCTTCTGCAGTTAATTCAGTAGCTGTAGTTTTTGAGTCTTTTGTTTCATTGCATGAAAAGATTAGGATTGCAAAAGCACACAGTAAGGATATTTTTTTCATTTGGTTGTTGTTTTATAAAGGTGATAAAGCTACACAAAATGTTTAAGATTTCTTTGCTTGTATGGCTAATTTATATCGTTTCAATTCTTTGATTACTTTTGGGGCCAACAAGACCAAGCCAATCATATTTGGAACCATCATTGCAAAGACCATGGCGTCAGAGAAATCTACGACTGAATTTAAAGTTGCAGCGGCTCCAATTACAGTAAAAAGACAGAAAATTATCTTATAAATATTACCCGTTCTTTTGGCTCTTCCAAATAAATAGGACCATGCTTGAAACCCATAATAAGACCAAGAGATCATTGATGAGAAGGCAAAAAGAATTACGGCTACAGTTAATAAATATGGAAACCAAGAAATTCCGCTTTCTAGTGCTTTAGAAGTTAGAATAGCTCCTTGTTCGAATGAAATCTGATTTCCAGCAGTTATTTGCCCAGTGATAATTAGTGCTAGCGCCGTCATTGTACAAACGATAATTGTATCTATAAAGGGTTCTAATAAGGCAACCAGACCTTCACTTGCAGCATAGTTTGTTTTTACAGCAGAATGTGCGATGGAAGAAGAGCCAATTCCTGCTTCATTAGAAAAAGCACCTCTTCTAAAACCTTGAATCATCACTCCAACAAATCCACCAGCAACCCCTGTTGGATTGAAAGCTCCGTCAAATATTTGATACAATGCATTCGGAATTTCAGTATAATTCATGACTAAAATTGTGACAACTGCCAAGACATAAACCAGTACCATAATCGGTACGACCTTATCTGTAACCTTTGCAATTTTTTTTATTCCGCCAATAATCACGATTCCTGCGAAAACAGCCATTACTAAACCAAAAATCCAGCCTTGACCATAAATGAAACTTTCTTCTCCTCCCGTAACGTATTCAAATAATTTGAATGCTTGATTTACTTGAAACATATTACCACCACCAAACGAACCGCCAACACACATAATTGCAAAAATTACAGAAAGTGCTTTTCCGAATCTACTAAACCCCAAGCCTTTTAGCCCGTTTTTAAGATAATACATTGGTCCACCATAAACGGTTCCATCTTCGGCAATTTCTCTGTATTTTACACCTAAAGTGCATTCTACAAATTTTGAAGCCATTCCTAAAAATCCAACTAGAATCATCCAAAAAGTAGCGCCAGCTCCACCAATAGAAAGAGCAATGGCAACACCAGCAATATTTCCTAAGCCTACAGTTGCAGATAAAGCGGCAGTCAAGGCTTGAAAATGTGAAACCTCTCCTGTAGTTCCTTCAATTTTAATTGTTTCAAGAATATCAGATTGTTCTTCATGAGCATCTATATGATCATATTTTCCTCTAACAACATTGATTGCTGTAAAAAAACCTTTAAAGTTGATGAGTTTAAAATAAATTGAAAAGTAGACAGCTCCAGAAATTAAAACAATTAGTACCCACGGAATTCCGATGTTTCCTGTTATCGGAATTTCGGCTAAAATGGCATCTGTAAACCAACTGGTAGCATTGCCAAAAGAGGCATCTATTCTTTGATCTAAAGATAGAACTGTTTCTTGGGCAAAAAGAATTGTATTACATAGTAAGGCGCAGATGGTAAGGAATAGTTTTTTCATGTTGTTTATAATTGATTTCTGCTAAGTTGCCATGAATCAATTAAAAACGAGTGATTACGTACTGATGAAATTTTGAGGTAAAAGTACTTAAGTAATGATTAAGTAGGAATTATGAATCGCAAGTAATAGTGGCAAATGTTAATAGGTTTTGATCTATTGCATATTGTATCAATTGTTCTTTGCCGTCAGAACCAGATATGTTTAAGGCTTTTTTAATTTGGTAAATGTGTGCTTGTAACCCATCTGTACTTATATGCATTTCTTCTGCTATTTCAGTATACGATTTTTGAGTGCCACAAGTGCCTAAATTACCTAATACTTCTTTTTGACGATCGGTTAATGCGACAATAGAAGATTTTTTTAGCTTTTTATATTTCTTTTTCTGCTGATTTAACTCAGATTTTAAATGTTTAATGGTGTCTAAATGACTTTCATTAGCAATTAATAAGGTCTCTTTGTCTTTTTCTAAAGACAATTTTGAAGCCTTTGTTTTTATAAACTCGGATTGTTGTTCTTCTTTTTCAGCCAATAATTTCCAGCTATATAATAAGATAGTAAATAATAAGATGAACAAGAATTTGAATGACAAACCTGTAATAACACCTAGCAGATTCCAAGTAGTTTCTGAAACCCAGTTTATAGCCTGGTCAATGGGGATAATTCTATGTGTTACGGCGATCAAAATCAGTAAAAAAAGTGCAAAAGTAGGCAAGTACATAAATCGCATTCCACGGTTTTTAAATGCTTTATTTAGCTCTTGTAATAGCGCAAAAGCAACTATTAATGAAATTGGAATGTCAATTAACCAAATTACGTTGTTGCTCGCGTTTTCTTCATTATTACTATAAAATGAAATCAAGAACACTGAAGAAATCATTAGAAGTATTCCGCCAAAGATGATGAAGACTTCTTTGTTTGTAAATCGTTCAATGATTCGAATCACTAGGTTCCTTTTTCCGTAATGTTCTATTGATGGAATAGATAGTAGAATAAACAATGAATTAAACAAAGAAAAGAAAACACCAAAACTTACGATTAAAGAGTCTTGACTCGGAATATTAAAAAAGCTACTAAGAATGATGTTTACAAGCGCTCCAATTCCCCAAGAAAAAATTGCCAAAGCAAACCATTTTATTCCTTGTACAGAAAATGAAGAACTATTTTTACTCTTCTCTTTATAATAAATACGCTGAACTACAAAGGCTGCAATACAACAAACAATTGCGGTTATATAATAAGAAACGGTTGCTAACATTCGTCTAAAATAAGACTTTTTTCAACAAATGTTAAAAATCAAATTTATAACTAATTCCACCTAAAACCTGAAATCCTTGCACATTGAAATTACTGTAGCGTTGGTACTCTGTATTCAATACATTGTTCATTTTCACAAATGCTGTAAACTTATCATTAAAGTGATACCCTCCATTTAGATTTACATCAACGTAAGATTTTAATGTCGTAATTGCATTTATTGTTGATGGATATATTCCACTATACTCTAAGTCCTTTCTATCCGAAACAAAAAAAGCATTTGCAGCAGCATACCATTTATTGGCTTTGTATTTAGCAAATAATTCGCCATTTACCTGTGGTAAATTCCATGCTTCCTGTTGATTTGTTAATGTATAAGAGTTGAACTCCCCATTTACTCCAACAACCAAGTTTCTGTTTACATCAACAATAATTTCTCCGTAGATAGACAGTGTCTTTACATCGTCATAAATAACAGAAAAAGAGTTTCCGTATTCAAATCCTTTTAAAGGAATTGTATTTGCTAGAATTGTTGTTCCGTCAGATTTCGAATTATTTCTAATAAACAATGCCTTGTCATCTTCATTGCTATAACTGGCTTTGATATCATAACTAACATTGGAAGAGAATTTACCATTAAACCCGCCAAAGGCATTGTATTTTTTATTGGTTTGTGTAATAAATTGTGTTGGAGAAATATATGGGTTTTCTGCAGCGAAATCTTTATACGTATTGGTTTTTAAATCTCCGTTTGCACCAATATACATATTCACATAATTTGTTACTAACGGATAATTAATGTTTACATCTGGATAGATAAATACTTGACTAATTTTATGTTCTAAGTCAGATGTGAAATAGATTTTAGCACCTAAGTTAAAGGTGAAATCATTGTATTCAAAATTATAGGTTGGCATTGCTCCAAGAGAGAAAAAACTGTGTTCTAGTTTTGTTGTCGAACCGTAAGATTGTCCAAACTCCCCATTTACATAATCTATAGACGTATTAATAATTAAGTCGTTAAATTTTCTTCCTACTCTTTTTAAAGGGAATTGAAATTGAGGATTCATTGTAAAACGCAATTCTTTACTGCTAAGATTGTCAGAAAATAAAGACAACTTTATTGAGCTAGAATTGATATAGAAATCTTCAAAATTCACTTCACCTTCAGCATCTATATTCGTGTAGATTTGATTTTCATCAATTGCATTTATTGTGGCAGGAGTATAGGTTATTGTGCTTGGTAAACCATACCAATTATACTGGTCTCTTTGGTAATTAGCTCCAATTTTCCAATTAAAATAACGCTCTATTTGTTTGTAGTATGCACCAATATTGATGTTTGAGAAATTACTATTTAGTTGTGCATCTTTAATGCTATTTTCTGATGAAATGTATTTTGCATACACTCCAAAATCATTTTTAAAACGATTGGCATGATGTAAAAAAGTTTCGAAAAAAGGAGTTGAATTATTCCCAAATCCAGCTGCGAAGTAATTGTCATACAAACGCTCTTTTACGCCCATATTAATTCCTTTTGCGACACCACTTTTCGGAATGAATGTTGAGGCAACAGGAGCAGAGAAAATCTCATATCCTAATTTTTTCTTTTTTGATTTTTCTCCTAGTTTAATTTTTGGATTCTTTTTTATTTTAAAAGCATCAGAAATTGTAGGAGTGTAAGAAGTTACAACATTGATAACTTCAGTTTTTATGGTGTCTTTTGCTTTTTCTTGCGAAAATAAAAACGAACTAATCGTTAAAAAACAAAGTGTATATACAAGTTTTTGCATTGCTAAATCTCTTTTTAATTTTGTGGGGTTACAGATTCGTTTGTCTTGGCTTCGTTGTCTTGAATGATTTTCAATTCTTTTTTAGCATCTAAAATAACATCGTCAAACTGTGTAAAGTTTTTAACGATATTTTCTAAAATATAAGTTGCTTGGTAAGCGTCTTTTAAACCGTAATGGTTTTTAGCCATTATGACATAACTTTTCACTCCCCAATATTTATAAGTTGAATAATCTGCAATTAGTTTTTGCACAATTTTATTAGACGCTTTGTACTTTTTATTTTGATTTTTAAAATATGCATTAAAGTACAAGGCCTCTGCTTTTAGTTCTCCATTTGCATTTCTTTCAACTTCTGTATAATACTCTTCCGCAGTAAATAAATCATCTGTCTTAAAAGCAGAACGTGCAATAATTATTTTGGCGTCAAACTCAACATTATTTTCTAATTTGTCTTTTTGCAATACTTTTTCTGCATATTCTACGGCTTCTTTAAAAAGATTTTTTTGGTAATATCCTTTCATCAAATTACTTTGAGCAAATAAAATATTTTGAAGGTAATTTGCTTCTTGTTCTAACCGAACTAAGAGCGGAGTGGCATTCTCCCAATCGTCTTTTTCTAAATAGATTTGAGAAAGCTTATTCAACGCTTCTTCGCTAAATTCACTTTGGTTTTGATTTACAATAAATTGATAATGAACCAATGCTTTTTCTTCTTGATTTGTTTTTGATAAGGACTGTGCTAAATAAAAGTTTGCTTTTAAAGCATGTAATCCGTTAGGAAAGCTGATTACATATTTTGTGAAACCTTCAATTGCTTTTTCGGTATTGTTTTCTAAAAATTTGTTTTCTGCAGCTTCATAAGTTGTATTGTCTAAATCTGCATTGGTAACATTTACAAAACTGATGCCTTTCACCCAATTTGCGTACGCATCTACTTGACCTAAATCTACATATACATTTCTGGCATTTGTAACGGCTTCTTTTGCTTCATTAGAATTTGAATAATGACTCACAATTTTCTTGAACTTTACTAATGCTTTTTCATTTTCATTGTCGTTGTAGTAAATCAAACCTTGACGTAATAATGCTTTCGGAATATAAGAACTCCTATTATAAGAACTTTGTAGTTTGTTAAAAGTTTCATGTGCTTTTGTATTGTCTTTTAAAGCAACATAGGTATTTGCAAGTTGAAACAATGCATCATCTTGTAAACTAGAATATTCATAGTTAGAAACTAGATCTAGAAGGTTTTCTACTTTTTTAGAATTATCACCTAAAAAACCAAAACTTACTGCTTTTTGATATTGTGCATAGTCAGAGCCTACACCTAAATTATTAATTACTTTATCATACGCAGATATCGCATTTGCGTATTTTTTTGTCACAAAAAAGCAATCAGCCAGCCGAATATTAGCATCGTCTATATAAGAGTTGTCATCTTTTGCTTTGGCAACAAATCGTTTAAAAGAGTTTGCTGCTTCAGTATAATCTTTTAATTTAAAATAACTGTATGCAATATTATAATCGATACTTTGAAATTCTTCTAACGAAGAAGCACTTGAGGTTTTCTTAAACGTTTGAAATCCGCTCAATGCCTTTTTGTAGTTTGAGATCTGAAAATCGGTTTCAGCTTTCCAATATAAAGCCGCATTTTTAATTTTTCTGTCAGAAGACTTTGTAGCCGCTGTAAAATACGGATAGGCTTCTTGCAACTTTTTTGTATTGAATAATTGCACGCCTCTATAGAAAGAAACATCTTTGGTCAATTCTCTATTTTCTTTACTTCTTTTCTTGGCTAAATAGTCTAAAGCTCCTTGGTAATCTTGTTGATGTAAATAAGAAGTAACAACCAATTGATTGATCTCGTTATAGTGTGTAGATTTTGGGTATGCAGTTAAAAATTCTTGCAATACTTCTGCAACACTTTTGTATGGATTACCCTCTTCATAGCTGAGCTTTGCATAATTTAAAAACGCATCTTCCTTAATTTTTAAATTGAAAGTCATTTCGCTTGCACTTTTAAATGCATTTAAAGCTTCAGGTTTTTTCTCTAAATACAAATAGCATTCGCCCAAATGATAATAGGCATTTTGAGAGACATTGTTTTTGTCACCAATAATTCGGTTGAAATTTTTCACAGCAAATTCAAAATCATTTTGCTTGTAATAGGTATATCCAAGTTGGTAATAATCGGTATTATTCCACTTGCCACGCTTTCCTTTGTAGGCTCTTAAATATGGGAGTGCTTCTTTGTACTTCTTTAAGTTGAAATAGCTTTCTCCAACAATTTTAGAGATTTCAGATTTTTGTTTCTGTTTTGCTTTAGGTAATAGTTTCTCGCCAATTTCAATACATTTTTCAAACTTTCCGTCTTTAAAACTGATGTCTAATAAATAATAAGTGACTTCACTAGTGTAAGAAGCTTCTTTGGCAATCTCTTTTAAATGTGTTTCTGCAGTGGTGTAGTCTTCTTGTTTGTAAGCAATAAATCCGTAGTAGTATCTAGAGTCGTTTCCGTAGCGTGCGTTGTTAATTAATGGGAAGAATTTCTTTTTTGCCAACTTTAAATTCCCTGTTGTTAATAAGGCATACCCCATTTTAAAGTTCATTTCTTGTTGATTGGCAACCGATAACAATTTTGAATTAACCTTAGAATACCATTTCAACGCATACGATGCTTTTTTGTTTGAAAAATAATAGTTCCCTACATTCAAAAAGGCTTGTTCTTTTTTATTGCTATTAGGATTGTTCTGAACAAAACTCAACACCATTTTGTCTGCCTCTGTCTGATTTAGTTTAATGGCACACATGGCCGAATAGTACTCAGAATCAGATTTTAAATTTCCTGCATTTTGATTTTGTTGGGCAACTTCTTTAAACGTTTTCTGTGCTGCAGCATATGCTTTATTGTTGTACAATTTAATAGCATGATTGTATGCTGTTAAATCATTGGCATTCATTTCTGTTTGTTGGGCAGAAATACGTGTAGAAATTAAAGTAAATATGACTAAGAAAGCGAATTTTGTTAAAAAGCGAACATTCATTTTCGATGGGGTTTTTGCTATTTGAGAACTATAACGCAGTTTTTTTTAATTTGTTGGATTAAAATTAGAAAAAGACATCCGTTTATAAAACCAAAGGTATAAATTGTATGCTCAAAAAACATCGATTTTTGGAGAATTTCGCGAGTTTATTTTTTCTTTTATCAAGGCCATAATTTTCAAGTTTATCCTAGTTATGGTTGTGAAAATTAACGCGAAGAAAAGGAGAAAAGAAAAGTTGAAAATATTATGAGCGATGCTTTTGGTGTTTTAAAATTATTCCTTAAAACTTGTAAGAAAATGATGCTATCTAATAAGTGTCAAAATGAGTTGTAAGAATCGGAATATGGGTAAAAAAGAAACAAATTAAATAATTTGTTTTGATGCTTATTTGGTATAGCTTTGTAAAAACTACTTTTTTTATGGCAGAAGCAATTTTACATTTAGAAGACGCAGATATTTATCAACGTGATAATTTAGTGCTGTCTAAAGTAAATTTAAAAATAGATAAAGGCGATTTCTTTTACCTAATAGGTAAAACAGGAAGTGGTAAAAGTAGTTTGATGAAAACCCTTTACGGAGATTTATTACTTAAAAGAGGTAAAGGTTCTATTGTAGATTTTGATTTGAAGAAGTTGAAAGAAAAAGACATTCCGTTTTTACGCAGAAAAATTGGAATCGTTTTTCAAGATTTTAAATTGTTAAATGACAGAACTGTCTTCGATAATTTATTATTTGTTCTAAAAGCTACAGGCTGGAAGGATAAAGATAAAATGACAGATAAAATTCATGCTGTTTTAGAAAAAGTAGACATGAAAACGAAATATTATAAAAAACCTTTCGAGTTGTCTGGTGGAGAACAGCAACGAATAGCAATTGCTCGTGCTTTATTGAATGATCCGGATTTGATTTTGGCTGATGAACCAACAGGAAATTTAGATCCTAAAACTTCTTTAGAAGTAATGGGATTATTAAATGAAATTCACCAAAGTGGAAAATCGATTTTAATGGCAACACATGATTATGCATTGATTGTGAAGTTTAAGCAGAAAACAATAAAATGTGAAGGTGGAGAGTTGTTTGAAGTAGTGCAACAAACGAAAATATGATTTTATGCTTTCTGTTTTAATACCTACCTATAATTATAACTGTTTGGCATTTGTTGTTGAGTTGCACACTCAATTATTGAAAGAAAAAATTAATTTTGAAATTATTTGTTTTGATGATGGATCTAACTCTATTTTTAATTTAGAAAACCAAAAAATAAATGCATTAAGTAACTCTAAGTTTGAAGTTTTAAAAAAGAACATAGGAAGGAGCTCTATAAGAAATTTATTGGTTAAAAATGCAACGTATGATTGGGTTCTTTTTCTTGATGCTGATGGTTTTCCAGTAAGCAAAAATTTTATAAATACTTATATAAAAAGTATACAAGAGCCTAGCCATGGTTTTTCAGGATTTATTGGTGGGAGAATTCATAAGTCAGATCAAGAGAAGAATTTAAGAATTAAATTTGGAGTTAAACGAGAAGAATTATCTGTTGACTCAAGAAATAGAACCCCTTATAGATATTTTTTCACCTCAAATGTGGCCATCAAAAAAAATGTGTTTCAAAATATCCACTTCAATGAAAATTTAAAGAGTTACGGATACGAAGACTTGCTTTTGGGAAATGAAATGAGAACAGAAGGATTAAAAGTTCTACATATTAACAATCCTGTTTATCATTTAAATATAGAAAATAATGCAGATTTTATAAACAAAACAAAACAAGGATTAAAGAATTTATTGCTTTTAAAGCAGCAAAATTTTATTGAAGAAAAAGAGATAAAGCTTTTGACATATTTTGATAAAATAAATAGATTTGGATTGAGTAAAGTAATGAGAAAGATGTTGGTTTTTTTCATGAATAAAGCGATCAATACCTCTTCTTTATTTTATTATGATTTATTTAAATTGAGTTATCTGTGCTTTTTAAAAGACCAGGAACTACATGAGAAAGAATAGAAAGGAAATAGCACAGTTAATTTACAAGAATTTACACACAAAAAAAGAAATTTTAAAAACGCAGTTTTTAAAATCTAAAAACAATATAGGTTTCTTTGTTGTCGATGATTTATTGGATAAAGATTTAGCCGAAGAAATTTATACAAAGTTTCCGAAAAAAGAAGATGCTGTAAAAAGAAAAAATTTGCGGGAATACAAATATACAGCCTATCAAATGAATCTCTACAACCCGTTATTAGAAGAAGTTATTTACGCTTTTCAAGACAAGAAGGTTATTGAACTAGTTTCTGAAATTTGTGGATTAGAAGGAGTTTATGAAGATGATAGTTTGTATGCTGGCGGACTGTCTTTGATGGGAGAGAACAATTTTTTGAATCCACATTTAGATAATTCTCATGATAAAAATAGAAATCGCTGGCGTATTTTAAACCTGTTGTATTATGTAACGCCAAATTGGCAACTAGATAATGGTGGGAATTTAGAATTGTGGCAAAATGGATTGAATGAGAAGCCTACAATTGTAGAAAGTAAATTTAATCGATTGGTTGTAATGGCTACGCATCAAAATTCTTGGCACTCGGTAGGTAAGGTAACAGCAGATAAAGTACGTTGTTGCGTTTCTAATTATTACTTTTCAGACACGCCTTTATTAAATACAGATACCTTTCATGTCACAACATTTAGAGGGCAACCAACAAAAAAAGCAATAGATTTTATGTTACAGGTAGATAATGTTTTGCGTACTTCTTTACGAAAAATATTTAGAAAAGGAGTGCGAGAAAATCCGCATCAATACAAAAAGTAATTAGCGAAGATTATTTAATAAATCAACTAGTTTTTCTTTTTCAATCTGCCAAGTTAATTTTGGTTTGGCAGCTTTTATTGCAGAAGAAAAGTCTTTTTTTAGTAAGTTTTCAATTTGATTAGCCAAGTGTTCTGGAGCTCTATTTATTACAGTTTCGCCAAATTGGTAAGTGTCAATTATGTTTTTCATTTCAGGTAGATCAGAAACTAAAACAGGGATTTCTGCATGTAAATAATCAAATATTTTATTAGGTAAAGCGTATCTGTAATTTAAGCCTAAATCTTCTTCTAAAGAAATCCCTACATCGGCAAGTGGTGTTAGCTTTTGCATTTCAGAAGGGAGAAGTTTCCCTAAAAAATAAATCTTTTTGTCGGTTATTAGTTTAACATTTTTCTTTTTCAAATTCTCAATAATATCACCAGTTCCAATAATAACAAAAATGTGATTGTCAAGATGGTTCATCGTCTCGATCATGCGTTCGAGTCCTCTGCCTATATTAATAGCACCTTGGTAAAGAATGATTTTTTTGCCATTGGTAGGAAAAGGAAATACACCTAGAATTCTGTTTTTTACTGTAGGCAGATTACGTATGGTTAAAAAAGAAGTATTGTATTTGTTTGTATAATAATCAGCAATCGACTGACTAACTGTGTAGCAGTTTTTTAGTTTAGGGAGTATGTAATTCTCTAGCTTTGTCCAGATGTGTTTTACACGAGGACGGTGAACTAATTCGGGAATTTCTGTAAATAGTTCGTGGCTATCGTAGATAATTTTTTTTGATTGTATTTTACTGATTAAATAGTTCGGTAATAGCGTATCCAAATCATTTGAAATAAGCAGGTGTTTTTTGAGAAACAATAGTTTAAAAAATAAACGAATATTAAACTCTGCATAAAACAAAAAGCCTTTATTAAAAAGTAACTTTATTCTATGCACTTCATATTCTCTTGAAATGGGAATGCTGGTTTTTAATTCTCTTCCAATGAGCAGTATCTTGTAATTATTAGAAATAAGTGTATTGCATATCTTCTCAACTCTTTGATCAGTTGTCAAGTCATTCGAAACAGAAATAATAATTTTTTTCAATCAAAAAGCTTTTGTCGCAAGGTAATAAAAAACCCACTTCAAATAAATGAAGTGGGAAATTGCTATGAAAAAGATGGATACTGATTTCTCAGCATCCGCTACAAAGATACTTTAAATATATTAAATCATTTCTGTTTCTTTGATAATTGATCAAAAAAGCGGGGTGAGTAGCTTCCTTATTAAGATGAATAACCATCTAAAAAAAACCCGCTCCAAATAAATGGAGCGGGAAAATTGCTATGAAAAAGAATGATAAGAAAACTCTTATCACATATATAGACGTAGAGTTTCCAAAAAAATTACAGTACCCATTCTATTTTAACATTTATTTAAGTCTGTTTGCATGCAATTGCCTTAATTTATTGAGTTTTGGTGTAATTACATAACTGCAATACCCTAATTCTGGGTTTTCTTTATAGAAATTCTGATGCTCAATTCCTGCTTTGTAAAATGTTGATGAAGGGCTAATTTCAGTGACAATATTGTCTTCATACATTTTAGCCAGCTTTTCAATCACTTCTTTAGAAATTACTTTCTGAGTTTCATTTTGATAAAAAATAACAGATCGGTATTGAGTTCCTCTATCTGCTCCTTGTTTGTTTAAGGTTGTTGGGTCGTGAGTGGTCATAAAAATGAGTATAATTTCTTCAAATGAAATAATACTCGCATCAAAAGTGATTTTGATAACTTCTGCGTGTCCGGTTAACCCAGAACAAATTTCTCTATAGGTTGGTTCTCCAGGTACAGTTCCGCCAGCATATCCTGAAACTACTTTTTCTACACCTTTTACTTCTTGAAATACAGCTTCTGTACACCAAAAACAGCCAGCACCAACAATGGCTGTTTCAATATTGTTACTCATTTTTGTCTAATTGTATTGATGTTGAATTTACACAAAAACGCAAACCACTTGGTTCAGGTCCGTCTGGAAAAACATGTCCTAAATGTGCATCGCAGGTATTGCATAATATTTCTACACGAATCATTCCGTGTGTTGTGTCTTTAAAATACTTAATAGCATTGTCTTTAATAGGGTTCGTAAAGCTTGGCCAACCACTATTAGAATTAAATTTTATACTCGAATCAAATAATGGCGTGTCACAGCAAGCGCAATTGTACTTTCCTATTTCATGCGTAGAACAAAGTGCTCCTGTAAAAGCACGATCAGTGCCTTTTAGTCGCGTAATTTGATATTGCTCTTCTGTCAATTGTGCTTTCCATTCGGCATCCGTTTTAATCATAATACGGTCTGGTACTGGGTTTCCTTTGGTAGCATAATGAATTACATCTTTCCAAGTCATCTTATCTATTTTAAAGTTCAATAGTTTGTCGTTAAAGAGTGTCTCAAATTACATAAAATAAAAGGGAAGTGTATCACTGAGTCCTTCCATGTTGTTTTACTCATTTTATACGTTTAATTTTTGTTTGTGCTGAAAGGGTTGTTAGGTTCTTAAAAATTCTCGACTATGTGATTAGTTTGCTATAGAGAACCCCGCAAGAAAAGAATAATTTTTATCAATTAAAAAATATCGCTTTTGGAGAATGTAGACATCGTATCAAGTATTAACAATGTATTTGAAATAGTTCTGTTTTTTATGGGACTCATTTTTGGGGGTTATTTTATTTTTTTAGGAACTAAAAAGAAAAGACATCTACTTTTATTGGGGCTTTTTTTATTAAGTTACAACTTCTTTTACCTAACCAATATTGCCAAACGCTGATCTCTTACCCATCTATTTCTTATACCTTTCGTTGCCTGTTTTTATATTGTATATAAAAAGAATATCAATATATGATATTCAGAAAAAAGACTACATCATATTGTTGCCTGCCTTGATAGAGTTTTTATACCTCTCCTATTTATGGATGTTTAAAGATCCTATTGCTATTAGGAATTCCAACATTTGGATCTTTTATATTTTAGGAGCCTTTATTTTTAATACAGTTCTGGCATTGGTTGTTTTGTATCACTTGGTAAGGCATTTAAAAAATAAGAAAAAAAGGTATACCCGAAGGGGTAAAGTACAATTGCACTGGGCAAGAAATGTTGTGATTACAGTAGTAGCATCCTTAATTTTATTGTCAAACTTACGGTATTTGGGGTATACCAATCAGGTTTTTATACTCAATCATACCTATGACTTATTAATGCTGTCTTCGGTTGTGTTTTTTGGTTTTATAACAAGAAACACCACATGTTTTGTTAAAAGCATTGAAGATTGTACACTTACAAAAATAGAATCGGATGAGATTCGACAAAAAATTCAAGACTACTTAACACAATCAGAAGACTATTGTCAAAAAGATTTCAGTATTCTTCAGTTGTACAATGCCACTCAAATAAGTCCGCATAAAATATCTACCGTATTGAACTTGTTAGAAAGTAAAAATTTTAACAGCTATATCAATGGATTTCGAGTAGAAAAAATAAAAGATAATTTAAAAAATAAAGAGTATCAAAAATACACCATAGATGCAATTGGTACAGAAGTTGGTTTTAATTCTAAATCTGTTTTTTATAGAGAATTTAAAAAACATACAGGCCAAACACCCTTCGAATATCGCAAATTGGTTTTGCAAAAAGCTGTTGTTGTAAAGGTAAGTTAGGCAGTTGTACAGCCCTATTTGTTTTTTGAACTCTAATCTAAGAGTTTTTTCTCTGTCTCTTTTTTAATCATGCATGTAAAAGTATTTGCCTAGTAAATATAGGGCCTGTAGCTAGGTGTCTCTCCTTTTTTCGTAAAAACTGTCAGGTGTAAATTTGTTCACATTTTAGAAATGTGAACAAATTTGAAGACTAATTCAAAGTTTAGAGAATAGAATACAAGTAATTTTGATTTAGATTATTCGGCTTTCATTATAAGGCTGTAGTTATGCTATTTCTAATATTCATATAAATAGCGATATATATACATCTATGTTATAATTATTATGAATAAAAATAGACGCTCCCAACACAAGTCTCCTGTTTTTTTGCACAAAAGCATTTTTGAATTGGTGCTTGTAGTGCTTTTTTTGTCTGTGTTAATCCTAGAGAAATGTGAACATAAAGCTGTTGTAAACAACATATTTGTAGAGCAACAAATAGCACAAGAAAAGTCTGATTTGTTGGGTGTGGTAATGGCCAGTAATAGTATAGAAAGGGAAACCACTGCAGAACAGCTGCTGGGATTTAATAAAAAAACAACAGCACTACATAGTCAAGTAGTATTTGATAATCGTTATCTTTCTTATCAAAAGAATGGATATGACATACGTTATAAAGCAATTAAACAAAGCGGAAAAGGAAAAAGTAGCGCGTTTGTTGTAGATTCTAAAAAAGTATACGCCTTCAATCCAGGAGGCATTGCAACAGGTTTGCAGTTGTGGCTAAAAGCCAATGATGGCGTAAGTACAGTTGGAGAAAATATTAGTTCTTGGTTAGACAGGTCTACGAACAATAATACCATAACTCCGCACTCTTCTAATAGAGCTCCAAATGTAATTAGTACCGGTGCTAACTTTAATCCTTACTTAGATTTTAATGAAGCCAATAATGATCGAATTAATGGTCCAAACTACAATCTTAGTGGAAGCTCCGTGCCTTATCAACTGTTTTTTGTGTACAAAGTAGAGGGGGCACAACCTAGTGGAGTCTATCCAGGTCTTTGGGATTGGGATGGAGTGGGTGGATATAGTAGAATAGAAACCTTCAATGAAGGTTTTTATAATACAAATGGGGTTGTATTAGCAACTTCTAGTATAAATTATGGCAAATGGAATTTGGCAATAGCGAATTCGCATTCAGGTAATTTGTCTACCAGACTTAATGGATTAAATGGGAGTGAGCTAACAGATAGTAGTACAAATTTTAGAGGAAATGGCAATGTGTCCATTGGAATCAATGGACAATTTAACGGAGAAATAGCGGAAATAATTTATTATTCTTTGCTAAAAAAACAGGAGTAGATTTAAACAGGGTAGAATCGTATTTAGCACTCAAATACGGAATTACTTTAAACGCAGGAGTAGCACAGTATAGTGATGCTACTGGAGCTTTGGTATACGATTTAAGTAGTTATAACAATGCGGTTGTTGGAGTTGTTAAAGACACCATTTCTAAATTAGATCAACGAATCTCAAAATCTGATAGTGATGGAGCTATTCTAACCATGGCTACAGATGCCGGTTTTAATGCTGTAAATACAAGTAATACAGATGTGCTCACACACGGACAGTATTTAATTACGGGACATAACGGTGCAGGTGTTGGGCTTCAAAGTACAGAAATTGGTGGGCAATACACAAGTCGAATTGGTAGAGAATGGAAAATAGCCAATACAGGAAATGTAAGTTCGATACAATTAAAGTTTGATGGTTTTGATGAAAAGTATGTCTTACTCACAGATTCAGATGGTGATTTTTCTACTGGAGCTAGTGAAATAGCATTTCTAAATTCAAATGGTGAGATAACCCTAAGTAATTTAACGAATAATAGCTATATCACTTTGGCAAATAGTGATGAAGATACAGATTCAGATGGTGTTTATAATGATTCAGACATAGATGATGATAATGACGGGATTTTAGATGTTTATGAACAAGAAGTTTCAGATGGGTTAACCGTAGCCAAAGCTTTTACAAGTTTAGGAATGGCTAGAAACGTTACTAGTGCAGGTACGTACTTCTTCAATCTTTCAGGTACGGCATTTAATACCTATGTAGACGAAAATGGCTATGTATTAGTGGCAAAATCCTTTGGAGGGGATTCTGCTGGAAATTTGCCACAAACAGCAGCATTGACCAATAATTCTAGAGGGATTTTAACCCCAACAATACTCGCTAGTTTAACAGACATGCACACGGTTCGAATATTTGGTACAGGTACCGGAATACCTCTTGTAGATGCTTCAAGTACAAATAACACCTTACTACAAAGAGTGCAAAACAATACCGCATTACACCGAGGACTCATAGATAACGGTATCAATGATAATTGGACAGGTACTGCTGCTGGAGTAATTACGTTAGATGCTACGTGTACTAACAATCAAAATACCATGTTACATCAAATGGTTGTACATACCTGTGGAAATGGTGATGGAATGCATTGGGTTCCAAATTTAGGGTATGTGAATATTACAAATGCGAATCAAGCAGAGAATCTTGGCCTTTTTGTTTATGCAGCCGCTGTGCCTTATGGGATTGTTAATAATGCAGTTGATACCGATGCAGACGGTGTTTTTGATCACTTAGATTTGGATAGTGATAACGATGGTATTCCAGACAATATAGAAGCACAAACTACCATCGGGTTTATTGCACCAACAGGCACAGATACCGATGGTGATGGGTTGGATAATGCTTATGATACAGACAATGGCGGTACCGCAATTATCCCTCTAAATACAGATGGTACAGATGCGCCAGATTATAAAGATTTGGATAGTGATAACGATGGTGTTTTTGATATTGTAGAATCTGGTAGCGGGCTAACAGATGCCAATGCTGATGGGAAAACAGACGGCACTGTCGGAATAAATGGTCTAGATAATACTTTAGATAATGGAGATACATTTGCAGATGTAAATGGAAGCTTTGACAACAGCCAAACCGATAATTTTACAGATACAGATAGCGATGTAAACTCTGGTGGAGATGTAGACTTTAGAGATGCT
>MAAC01016730.1_pt1 | contig 24012 bp, 23 predicted proteins | sample 1115981 | NCBI WGS metagenome assembly MAAC01 (sample SAMN04961126, study PRJNA320927) | seawater metagenome | isolation source: sample BD02T64 sea water enriched with oil for 64 days | place: USA:Gulf of Mexico | collected 2013-07-27
CGGTGGCGGCGCAGGTGGAAGCTGGTAGTAGATTTTGTTTTTCCGCTTTCGCCCTGAGCTACCTTAGGATAAACTTCCATTAAAAAAAATGGAAAGCGAGATCCTTTAAAACTTTTCTGTTAATTTATTTTCAATAGATATGCTTGCTATTTATTTACCTCTTTAAACTAAAGTGGCCTTTTACCTCAAACGATCCTCTTGAGTCTTCCACCTCAAGTAAAAACCAATAGTCTGAAGATGGCATAGGATTATTATTATAGGTTCCATCCCAACCAGAGAAGTTCTTGCCGTAGCTTTTCAATAATTTACCATGTCTATCAAAAATGTAGAATGTTGCCTTATCAAAGGTGTCGATTCCCTCGACATACCAAGTATCGTTGAAACTATCACTATTAGGTGTAAAAAATCGTGGATAATCTATAATTAGAACTATTTGTGGTGGCGTAGGTTCACAGCCATTAAGATCAATTACTCGTACTTCATGAAACCCACGGCTCACATTTGTAAAAATATTGCTTTCTTGTTCAGGACCATTATCTAGAACATAGAGATAATCACCTATACCACTTGCAGTAACAGTTATAGTATTAGGGTCGCCAAAGTTAGTTGAAGCGACAAAATCTACCATAGCAGTCTCAGATTCTGTAACATCAAATGATACTAAAGGACCTAAACAACCTAATGAACTTGTAGCTCGTACACTATAACTACCAGGAGTGCTAATATTAATGCTACTTGTAGATTCGCCTGTAGACCAGCGGTAAGTTGCGCCACTTAAACCTGCGCTGGCATCAACATTCACAAACCCAGAATTACATATAACTTGGACAGGATCTACTTCTGCAATAGGTAAAGGATCTACTATCGCCTCAAATTCACCAATAGAAAAACACCCTAATGTGGTTTCTGTAACTCTAACAAAAAATGTTTCTTGTTGATCTACAGTAACATTAGTATCTACTAATTCATTTGTATCATTTTCTGCGTCTGTTTGAGAGGAAAAATATTGCACAGTGTGATTTACAGGATTTAATCCGTTTAAAATTACATTATCATTATTATCAAGATTAAAACTGCCTAAACCATCAAAGTTATCATCACATTCCCTAATGTCATAACTACTAGAAGCAGCTATTTGTGGTGGATTCTGGATTTGTAAATTGAAGCTAGCCGTTGAAAAACAAGTAGTTGATGTGTCTTCTACTCTTATAAACAAAGTGGAATTTGAAGCTGTGTAATTATAGGTGGAGCCAATAGGATTGGAGCTAGCTTGTGCGTCAAGAAGCGTACTGTAAAAGCTTATAGTTTGAGTAGGTAACACTGGATTTATAATCTGAGGTACCACGTCGTTTAAATTTGCTAGTTGATTAGGGTTATCACAAATAGTAAAGCTAGTATTATCGTTTAATTGAGGTGGTAAATCGACAATTAATTCAAGCGGTTCAATTGTAAAACACTGTGATATGGTATTAAAAAATCTTAAATATACCGTTTGAGGATTCACAGTATTTGTAAAAGAAGTATCGTTTGAAATGGGATTAAGATGACTTTGAGCATCGGTAATGCTGGTATGCCATGATAGGGTAGAATTGAAAGGTCTTGTTCCGACAATTTCTGCCTCTCTACTGGTAAGATCAAATGTATTGAATCCATCTAGGTCATCATCACAAATAGTAGATGCGGTAACTGCATTTGTGATAGGACTGTCTATTACGTTTATCAGGATATCTTCTACTTCAAAACAGTTGACATCATTTCCTATGCGAGCATAGATTGTTTGTGGATTTGAAGTATTTGTAAAGTTAATAGGAAGTGCGTTGCTGTTAATTTCAGCATCAAAAATGGACTCGTGGAAGCTCACGTTGAGATTTGAAGTTATTCCTTGCCTTATTTCGTTGATAGTCAGTTGCAAGTCCATAGTGGAAAAACCATCATTGTTATCATCACAAATACGAATGTCCGATGGTGTATTATATGTAGGTGCTTCATCTACTACGAGTTGAAAAGAGTCTACGCCAAAACAAGATGGATCGCTAATATTTTCTACTCTTACCCAAATTGTTTGAGGATCACTAATATTTTGATAAGCGGTGAACTTGTCTATCTCATTATTGCCAGAATTAGCATCAGCAGGATTAGTAAAATATCTTGTGACTTTTCCAGCTTGACCGTTTAATATCTCTGTATCTCTAGTAAAAAAGAAAAAATCTTCTACATTGTTACCATCAGTTTCACATAATTGGTAAACAATAATTGCCGGAAAAATAGGTAAGGTGTTTACAATGATAGGTTGACTAACTATCGTTTCACAGCCTGTAATGGTATTTTCTACTCTTATGAACACAGTTTCAGTTTGGGCGTTGTAATTGGAGGGATTTGTGATGGGATTAAGTCCTAATTCTGCATCAAAAAAATCATTGTGATAGCTTATCGACCTATTAGCATCAGTAGTTATTTGTGCTTCCTGAGAAGTCAAGTCAACTATAAAAAAACCATCCTGATCGTTATCACAAATGATGAAGCCGTTAGGAGTGCCAGCCACTGGTGCTGGTATAACTATGATATCGAGAGATTGCACGTCGCTACAGCCAGTAGGAGCAATCAACTCTGCGTAAACCGTCACTGGATTAGTATTATTAAATATAGAGGTTATAGGATTGAATCTATTATCTGCATCTGCTTGAGATTGATAATATAAAACACTATGATCTTGACCAAAAGTTCCTCTTACCGCATCATCAAACTCATTGAGTGGTATAAACGTAAATAAATCCTGATCTTCATCACAATATGTTTGATCAGGAATAGGAGCAGATTCAAAATAAGGCTCAACAATTAAAAGAAACTCGGCAAACTCTGTACAAGTAGGACTGTTTATCCTGATGTAAATCGTTTGTGGATTTGACGTATTAAAATAACCCATAGTAGGATCAATTTGATTGACATCGGCCATTTGATCCATTTGAGTCTCGAAAAACTCAATAGTGACGTCATCTAATCCATTAATAATCGTAGTAGCAATAATATCCATTCCAAATTCCTCAATACCATCATTACTTATGTCATCACAAGCAATAAAATCTCTGATATTAGTTCTATCTAATAATAAATTGGTGAACAATTGTACAGGAACCACTGTAGCACAACCATTAGTATTAGACTCAAACCTTATGAAGATAGTCTGGCTGCGTGCGTTAGTATTATTAAATGCACTTGGATTAGTAATAGGACTGACATCATTTTCTGCATCCTGCTGAGACAAATGATAAGAAATTGTTGAGTTAGAAGGTGAGGTGGTAAATTCTGGAATAATACCTGTCAAATCAAATGTTGCAAAACCATCGTTATCGGTATCACAAGCGTCAATAAGCGCAAAGTCAGAATCTAACACAGGAGGCAACTCGACGTTTATAGTTATTTCACTTGTGGCAAAACATCCACTTAAGTTGCTTGAAATACGAGCAAAAATCGTATCAGGATTTCCAAAGTTAGTATATGGATTAAATAAACCTCCTGTATTATTAATCGCATCATTTTGAGTTAAATGATAAGAAATACTAACATTTGATGTGGAAGTAGTTACTTGAGAGTCAAATTGAGATAAATCTGTTGCTACTATTCCATCTTGATCATTATCGCAAGTGGTATAAGAAACATCATTTGCGACTAGCACATCACTTACTATTAAATTTACAGGTCGTATACTTTGACATCCTGTGTTTAGATCATTAATGCGTATAAAAATGGTCTGAGGATTTGTAACATTAGTATAATTATCTGCTAGCTCGTTGACTTCATTTTGCGCATCAGTTTGATTGCCATAGAACTGAGCAGTATAATTACCTGTAGGCAGTTGTGTGAGCGCACTCGTACCCAAAGTAATGAGATCAAAGGACTCAAAGCCATCTGCGCTAGCGTCATCACATCTTTCTTGATCTGCTATGTTTATATTCAATTGATTAGGATCAATAGTTACCACGACATCATCTGTAATAATACAGTTAGAGTCCGGTAAAGCTACACTTATTTCGACTCGGTAAGTGCCACTTGTGTTAGCTAATAAAGTGCTATTGGTTTGCCCAATAATTTCAATATTGTCTCTAAACCACCTAAAAGTCGCTTGAGTGTTTGCAATACTAGCATCTAGAGTAACATCAGCGCATGGAAATAAATCAGGACCTAGATTAACATCGGCTTGTAAACTTCCAGCCTCTATGAAAATAGCACTATCATATGCCGTAGGGTCAAAGCTAGACTGATCTGCAATTACCATTTTGAGATGATAAGTGGTGTTAGGAACAACATCTGCAGCAGCAGTCAAAGTGACCGTGCGACCTTCAAAATTCGTATCTCCTAAAGATTGTCCTGCAAAGAAATTAGGGTTTGTTGCGGGACACTGTCCTACGACTTCTGGATGGACGGTATCTATTCCTACTGGAGTAGAGGTTCCAGGTAAAACAGCTATATTCTGATAAGTGCCACCTAAAGGTCTAAGTAACAAGGCAAATCGATCACCTACGTTACAAGGGAAGTTTTGCTGGTACTCCTCTGAAGCGAGTAAATAATTAAAACTTATTCTGTTAGAAGTACTTATTAAATCAAACTCAATAACTGTTGCGTTTACCGTATTTGAGATACCAGTGAGATTTTCTAGATCGCTATCTCCCGTCCATGCGGTTGTTCCATCGCTCAAATCGGTACTTAAAATATTGTTTCCTATTCGGTTTCCATCTCCAGTACTCAAAAAGAAACCATCTGTAAATGGAAAAGCAGAAGCGCCTTGTGAAAAACTACCAAAACTATTTAATCCATCTACACTACCATTGATATTAGAAGTAATATTTGTTATCTCAACACAGTCGTTTCCTAAGGCTTGCTGTACTAGTTGATCCACTGGCAAGGATGTGGATGTGTTTATGAGCTGTGAGAACCCTTGAAAACTCAACAATAAAAATGCAGCGTATAGTAATGGGCGACAGTAAATCTTACTATTCAAAATAAAGTTATTTATTAATTTTCAAATATCCTATAATCTATTGATTTTCAAAGATGAGAACATCATGATTGAAACCACTTGAGAAGTCAAATATTATAATGAGGGATGGACAAATAAACGATATTTTGAAAAGAGAACGAAGAATTAAAAGCTTCATTATCACCAACTGTTATTATTTAACATAATTCAACCTATTTACTCGCTTTTCATCGAGAGTTTTTAAGTTACCAGCACATTTTTACTATGTATATTTGCAAACTAATTTAGATAGAACATGGCATTGAATAAAAATGGAGTATTAGGTTGGGCAACATTGATAATGATTATTATCGGTATAGGGTTAATAGCCTTAGGCGCTTATCGTTATACAGATGTTGGTTTTGGTTTTGCAGCTATAGGAATAGGTTTTTTTGCGATTGCATGGGTATTTAACGCTCTTAAAGGTAGAGTATAGGTGAAAGAGGTGATTCATTTTAAAGATATCAATACACCTAAGTATAGAATAATTATGGGTACGGCTATCTTAGGGTTAATTCTTGCAGCCGTTTTATTTTTTCTAGATGCAACACTTTACAGCTCTATTTTTGCTTTAATTTCAATTACATTATTTTACATTAATAGTTTTGATGGGTTTTCTACTCGCAACGCTGTATCCTATAGTTTAAAATCCATCACTGTAAAATTAGTAGGTAGGAAAACTTTTGGTTTTACCTTTAATGAATTAGAAATACTGGATCTTTCAGAAAAAGGTCTTTATATTAAATCAAAAGGGATGGATCCGGTTACGCTTTCGCGAAAGCGATACCACGACGATTCTCTTGAACAATTATATACAATTTTAAAAGATAAAAAGACATCACATGAGCGACGATAAACAAGTAATATTTTCTATGTCAGGTCTTTCAAAAACTTACCAGAGTACTGGAAAACAAGTTTTGAAGAACATTCACCTGAGCTTTTTTTATGGGGCAAAAATCGGTATTCTAGGTCTTAACGGTTCTGGTAAATCTACTTTGATGAAGATTATCGCTGGGATTGAAAAGAATTACCAAGGAGAAATCAATTTCTTACCTGGCTATAATGTAGGTTATCTAGAGCAAGAACCGCAATTAGACGAGAGTAAAACGGTTATGGAAATCGTGAGAGAAGGTGTCGCAGACACTGTTGCCGTTCTTGATGAATATAATAAGATCAATGACGATTTTGGATTGCCAGAGGTTTATGAAGATGCAGATAAGATGGAGAAGCTTATGAACCGTCAGGCAGAGCTTCAAGATAAGATCGATGCATTAAATGCTTGGGAACTAGACACCAAGCTAGAAATTGCGATGGACGCTTTAAGAACGCCTCCTGGAGATGCTGAGATTAAAAACCTGTCTGGTGGAGAGCGACGTCGTGTAGCATTATGTAGATTATTATTACAACAGCCTGAGATTTTACTGCTGGATGAGCCTACTAACCACCTTGATGCAGAATCTGTATTATGGTTAGAGCAACACCTTGCTCAGTATAAAGGAACTGTAATCGCAGTAACTCACGATAGATATTTCCTTGACAATGTTGCAGGATGGATTCTTGAATTAGATCGTGGTGAAGGAATTCCATGGAAAGGAAATTACTCTAGCTGGTTAGAACAAAAAGGAGAACGACTTGCTAAGGAAGAAAAAACGGCCTCTAAAAGACAAAAGACTTTAAAGCGAGAGCTGGATTGGGTACGTCAAGGGGCAAAAGGTAGACAAACTAAACAAAAAGCTCGTCTTAATAACTATGACAAACTTTTAAATGAAGATCAAAAGGTAAAAGAAGAGAAGCTAGAAATTTATATTCCTAATGGTCCACGTTTAGGAACAAATGTGATTGAAGCAAATGGAGTGAGTAAAGCCTTTGGTGATAAGTTGCTCTATGAAGATTTGAATTTTGTACTACCTCAAAATGGAATAGTAGGTATTATAGGACCTAATGGTGCTGGTAAAACTACCATCTTTAAGATGATTATGGGGCAGGAGCAACCAGATAAAGGTTCTTTTAGCGTAGGAGAAACAGTGCAGCTGGCTTATGTGGACCAGTCACACTCTAATATAGATCCTAATAAATCTATCTGGGAGAATTTTTCTGACGGTCAAGATTTAATCATGATGGGTGGAAAAATGGTGAATTCTAGAGCTTACTTGAGTCGTTTTAATTTTTCTGGAAGTGAACAAAATAAGAAGGTATCTACCTTATCTGGTGGAGAGCGCAACCGTTTACACCTCGCGATGACACTCAAAGAAGAAGGAAACGTTTTACTACTTGATGAACCTACAAACGATCTTGATGTAAACACCTTAAGAGCGTTAGAGGAAGGACTTGATAATTTTGCTGGTTGTGCGGTAATTATATCGCACGATAGATGGTTCTTAGATAGAGTTTGTACACATATTATTGCATTTGAAGGAGATTCTCAAATCTATTCTTTTGAAGGTAGTTTTACAGAATACGAAGAGAACAAAAAGAAACGTTTAGGTGATCACGCTCCTAAAAGAATACGTTATAAAAAGTTGACTAGAGACTAGTTGTCTTTTTAGTTATTTTAATTTTTAACCCCAAAGGTTTTCAAAATCTTTGGGGTTTTATTTTTGAAAAGTAAAATTAATTCAATATCCACTCTTTTTTGTAAAGCAAGGCCTTAGTTAAGTGCTTATAAATAGCAGGGAATTCTTGTTTGAATAAGGCGTTAGACTCAAAATAGTACTCCGAAAGCACAGCCATAAATTCATATTGATTTGTGAATGCGTATGCTCTAAAGAATTTTGTAGCATCAACCTTTGATCTTACTTCGGGCTTCATAAGCTCTCGTAAAATTTCTTGTGTAAATTTTTTAAAGCGAGTGGCATCTATATCACTGCTATGTTTACTTTCAAAATGTATCACATGAGTAAATTCATGTAAACCTAGATGTAAATTATCAGTAGTTACGTCCATACCTTTTTTAAAATCTGGCCATGAAATAGCAAGGACTTTTGCGGTAGGATTAAATTCTCCTTTGTGCAACGCCTCATTAGTCGGGCTCATAAAAGGTTCAGGAAAAAACAACACTGCATTGAGCAAAGGATAGGCATAATTACGCCTACCGAAGGTCAGTCTACATGCAACACAAGAGACTAGTACCACTTGCTCGTCTGTAACATGATCTTCATAGCGATGTTTGAATTGTTTTGCTTCTATAAAGGTCGCAACTCTATGTTCAAACTCTTTTTTAAACCTAGGATTAAGATTTTTATAGAACGGATAATTTTCTAGAATCCGCTTTCGCGAAAGCGGTAACCTGCGATGCGACAGCAGTTGTCTATACCATAAGAAGTCTCGCTTTATTTGTAGGTTGCGCAAGATAAAATGGATAACAACCATTACCAGTCCAAAGATAAAAGCTGTAATCACATAAGGTGCTACCCAAAAGGTTTCTGAGTTGGGTTGAAAAATTAGTATGTAAATTAAATAATTAATCGCGGGACATAAATATTTGCAAGATGTACCAAAATAGTAGCATCAGTGAAGAGAACAAGCCTACTGCAGCACCTACGTATTGATCAGTATGATATTCATGTACAAGATTTGAAGTTTGGTATAAAATAGATCCAGCTGCAAGCACTACCATCGAACCGCTAAAGAAAAGGCCTAGATCAAAACCGAAGATCATACCAGCAATGATTAAACCTAATGCGATTATGAAACCTACAGCAAGTATACTTCTTAGAAACGAAAAATCTTTTTTAGTTACTATTACAACAGCACTTAGTGCTGCAAATAAAGATAGAGTCACCGCGGCAGCCTGACTCAATAAATTACTTCCTTCTTGCTCACCATAAAACATTTGATACTGTAATGCGATAGAAATAAGAGGTAGAAAAATAATTGCATAGGCTACAACACATAGCAGTAATCCTATATATTGCTTAGATCTAACATGTGATTTATGAGCCATCTTTTCGGCATAGGATGTCGCCCACATAAATATTCCTAGAACGATTAACCAGGTCCATCCTTGTGTAAGACTGAACATGAAATTTACCAAAGGTTCTATCTGTAATAAAATGGCCTCTACAATAACAAAAAGAAGAACAGCAACAGCGACATGCGCGTAGGTCTTTTTATAAAAAGCAGCTCTTACATCGTCAGTAACCGCAGATAATGCTTCAAACTGTTGATCGTATTGAGGGAAATGGTCTTGATTCATAATATCTAATTGATAAAGTAAATATAATTATTATGTCCTTGTTTAACGTTAATGATTCATTTAAATTATTTTTATCTACAATTAAACCATTGTGTGAATAAATGGTCTTAGTAAACGTATGAAGAACACACCAGATGAGGAGATCCTTTCATTAATACTTGATGATGCAACTGCAAATCAAGGGTTCCGACTACTGGTGTCTCAAAATCAAGAACAATTATACTGGCAAATTAGGAAGTTAGTTCTCGTGCATGATGATGCAGATGATGTTCTACAAAATGTTTTTATTAAAATTTTTAAAGGGATAAAAAACTTTAATGGCAAAAGCAAACTCTCCACATGGATGTTTAGGATTGCTTATAATGAAAGTATGACATTCCTAAAGAAAAAGGCTCGTAATTTACAATTGTCATCTCAAGAGCTGCAAGAACATTTAACAGAAAAACTAGAAGCAGATGTTTATTTTACTGGTGATGAAATAGAACTTGCATTGCAAAAAGCTTTGTTAGAATTACCAGATAGACAGAGAGAAGTATTCAATCTTAGATATTATGACGATCTCAAATTTAAAGAGATTGCAGAGATACTTGATTTAACTGAAGGTGCTGTTAAAAGTACCTACCATATTGCCGCAAAAAAAGTAGAACATTTTTTAAAAGATCATTAAACTAAATGACTTTTATTGAGTCATAAGAATATGAGAAAGAATGAAATACATAACAAGACAGGTTTTCAAGTACCAGCCGGTTACTTTGATCAACTTACTGATCGTGTATTAGAAAATGTAGAGGTTAAAGCTGACCAAATCCCTACAGGATTTAAAGTGCCAGAGGATTATTTTGAGCATTTAGAAAACAAATTGATGTCGCATCTGGAGCAAGAAACTAAAGTGGTTTCACTGCATCAATCGCAGTCTGGCAATTCTAGGAAATGGTTATACCCTTTACTAGCGGTTGCTGCTGTATTTATAGGCATCATGGCTATTAATGGAATGTTTACTACAAGTCAAAATGATATCGTGACGTTTGCTGATGTGGAAGATCAAGAAATTGTAGAATATCTGGCTCAATCTAATTTTTTACAAGATGAAGAGTCTATTGAGATACTATTTGCAGATAATAGCGTCCTAAGTAATATTAAAATAGAACAAGAAATAACAGATAATGAGTTGTTAGACTATCTTATGGAAGACAGTTCATTAGATCAAATGCTACTAGAATGAAATATATATTCATAATTGTTTGTGCTTTATTCACATTGAATATGACCGCGCAACCACCAGATGATGGTGATAGAAAAAGCCGCAAAGAAGAGATGAGAAATCAGATCAAATCTTTACTTATTGCGCATGTAACTAAAGAACTAGAACTCACTACTGCTGAGGCGCAGAAATTTTGGCCACTTTATAATGAAATTAAAGAAGAGCGTGACCGCCTAGAAAGACAAAAAAAAGTGCTTATTAAAAAGGTAGAAAAAACCTTTGATAATATGTCAGAAAAAGAAGCAGCATCATACGTAGATCAAATGGTTGCCTTAGATCAGAAAATAAGTGCTACAAATATCGATTATAAGCATGATGAAATTATTGCTGTGATAGGAGCAAAACGCTTTTTAAAACTTAAAAAGGCAGAGGTAGACTTCAGACGTAAAATGATGAGAGAATATAGAGATCGCAGATCTAGAAAATAATGGTTTAGTTGATTTGAATAAAAATCCTTTTTTATTAATTTAAAAAAGGGTTTTTGCTTTTAAAAACTTAAGATGTTTATTCGGTTAGGTTTTTTAATTGTTTTCTAAATACTTCTTCTGTTATTTCAGGTGGACGTTTTTGTTTTACCAGCCATTCTAATAGTGGACTATCGTCTTTAATAGCAATGATACAGCAATCTACAAAGGTGCGTATAAAAACTAACAACAATACAGCAGCGGTAGCACTACTCCAAAACATAAAAAAGCCAGCAAGAATAACTACAAACTGCTGCACAATAATCCTAATGTAAGGTGCAACCATAATTTCAAAGGTAGTTATTTGCTTATATCTTTTTTCATTTATGAATACAGTAGTTAATGTGTAAAAATGAGAAAGAATTGTAAATCCTAATAGCAGCCATATGTTTTCTAGTTGAAGAACATAGCGGTAATTTTCTAGAATATTAAAGCCGTTTACTATACCGTCAGTTTTATCTACCTCAAGAAAAGTAAAAGCAAAAATGGATTGTATAGCTACAAAACCGCCGTAATGCACACAAAAGAAAAAGATTTTACCTATGTTACTTCCTTTATTTTCATGACTGTAAATAGTGATAAAGCACATTTTTATAACCATAAATAGTCCTATGATAATTGTTTCTAGAAAATAGGCAAATAAAATAGCCATGGCACTTAAAGTACCAGTGAAATATAGAAATAATACAAAGGCTGCTGCTATATATAAATTTGCGTTAGCTTTATTAGGATATAAAACAAGTTTCCACATAAGTAAGTATATGATTCAAAAGTAGACTGTAGTTAAGTAAGGTGTTATAGGACAACTGTCTTATATTATCAATTAAAAATTAGTCTTGCTATTTTGTGAAAAATAAAGGAGTGTTTATTTTTATCAAAAATATAATTGGTTATTATGAAAAATCTAATTCTATTACTTTCTTTTACTTTGCTTACAAGTTGCAATCAACAGTCAGAAAAAAATGTTATTAATTCTAAGGATCCTGTCTTAAGTAGCGAGGTCTATAAAAACTATGTAGCTGCTTATAACGACTACGCCTCTTGTAAGATGGAACGTCCTCAGCTTACTAATGACTTCATGGAGAAAAAAATGACTTCAGAAGAATTTACCGCAGCATTAGAGAAAAACGCAAAATCTTGTAATATTAAAAAAGAAATTTTTAATAAATATTACCAATTGCTTGAAGCAGAATTTGAGAAAACAATCGCTGCAAAACATAAAATTATGGAATAATAATCTAGAAAAGTATCCTTCCTAGATCGTCGGTATTGTGAATATCAGTTTCATTATATACCAGTTTCCATCCCATACTAGTGCTCAAAATATAGATGTTACTCAATTCTGTGAGTAGTCTGTTTTGAGCATTTTTCATGACATTATCTTTCTTAATTTGTTTTTTAAGATCAGATTTTATTTTACGTTTGATCGTGTTGTAATCGCTGCCCTCAAACCTGTTGACTAAACCATTATCCATTTTATAGAAATATATATTTGGATCAATAATAAGCTCTGGTTCTGGTAAATAGAGTAATGTGATCGTTTTACTTTCAGGATCAACCTCGTACTTTAACTTTTTCAAGTCGTAAGAAATTTGTGCCGTAGCATTTGACACGAGCAACGCACTTTTTTGACTTGAAAAGAAATCCCAGCCGTATGATTTGGTGCTTTCGTACGTGTACACCTTAGCATATTTCATTTCTGTAACCACAAGTTTACTTACGTTTTTTATCTCTTTTTCAATGAGCGCAGTTTCTGCAAGAAGTTGTTCTTTTTCTTTGCTGCTCTCCATTAAAGAAGTGACGGTATAGAAAATCAAAACTGCGATAAGTCCACTGATAACATATTTAAAAATATCTTTCATCTACAACTGTGTTTTAGGAAACTTACGTAATAATTCTTCTTTCATTTTTTGAACTTGAATTTTATGAGCTTGATGGTCCGTAGGCTTATGTTGAATCAGTTTTCTGTATTTTTCTACTACTTTTTGTTGTGTTATGGTGTTTGTATTAATACCGCTTTCGCGAAAGCGAGACCATATAAAATCTATTCCTACATCGTTTAAATGAACCATATCACGCTTATAGAAACGGTAATCTCTTAACTCATCCATCGCTATTTCATAAGCGGGAAAATAAGTTTCATCTGTTCTTTCTAGATGTGAATGTATAGCCTCATGCAATCGTGCCTTGCTACGCTGGTTGTTTATAAAACCGTCTTTTATATGACGTACAGGTGACAACGTATAAGTGATGCTAACGTCTTTTTTAATAGATTTTACGTGTTGTGAGATCTGGTTTAAGTCTGAAGTAATAGTTTCTATTGTTTGTAATTCTTTTGTAAACTTTTTTTGGGGTTGTTTATGACAGTTTGCTACTATCATATTGCGTTCTTTATGCCGGTAGACCCAAGCAGTTCCTAAGGTTATAAATAAATGAGTAGCGTTTTTAATTGCGTTTTCTAGAACTTCTCTAGCATCGTTAAGCTTTGTTAAAAGCTGGTCTGGTGAAGAGGCATTGAGATCTGAATGGGCTAAATAACTAAAATACTCTGTGCAGTCTTCTTGAGTAAAAGCTGTTCTTGTAACAGCCCGATCAATTAAAACTTTCAAACTAGTAGAGTTAAATATGATACCAAATGGATTTACTGTTGTACAAAATCCAAAATACGATAATCTGGCACCCATATTTTCTGTAAAACAACTGCCTAGAAGAACGATTTTAGAATCGTAATCAATTAAAGAAAAAGATGTATCAACAGGTACGACAGTGCTTAACTTCATAGGAATTTACAAGTTTTTTATAAAGGTACAACCTAAATAGATCAAGATAAATATTGATAATAAACATAAATGAATCTTAACAAATATTAAATGTGCTTTATTCCACTTTATCTTTAGCAGTAAACTGAGCTGTATGCTATTCAAACAGTTACCGCTCAAATATTTATTAAAATGAATGATAATCAAGTAGAAGAAGTAATAGAAACAAAGTCAGAAAAGAAAAAGGTTGAAGATCATGATGATATTCTTGTAAAACAACTTTGTGAAGGCCTAGATACATACAAGAAAAACAGACTTTCTACTTTTCTCAGTAGTTTTATGGCAGGTCTAGAAATAGGTTTTAGTTTTCTAGTTGTTGTTATAGTATATAGTTTTTTAGACGGTAAGGTAGATAAAGAATTCATTCCTTATATAGCTGCTTTTGTTTATCCGTTAGGTTTTATACTAGTTGTTCTAGGTAAGTCTGTACTTTTTACAGAGCAAACTTCTTTATTGTCTCTTCCAGTTTTAGGTGGTAGAAAAACCTTGTCAGACCTTATGGCTTTATGGGGAATTGTAATTTTAGGAAATCTGGTAGGTGGTTATTTAATAGGAGGTTTTCTAGTCTGGATAGGTCCAGAGCTAGGTATTATTTCTATATCAGGAATAACAAACCTAGCTGAACATGTGAATCATTTTTCTAGGGAAGTTATCTTAGCCAGTTCTGTCCTAGCCGGATGGTTAATGGCATTGTTATCATGGATTATTACTTCAACACATCGAGCTACTGGTAAAATTCTTATTATTTATGTGATTACTTTTATTATAGCTCTAGCTGGATTGCACCATAGTATTGTAGGGAGTATTGAGGTATTTGCAGGTTTTCTAGTTACTGATAAAATTACTATCATGGATTACCTTACTTTTCAAGGTACTTCTTTGTTCGGTAATGCGTTAGGTGGTGTAGTGTTTGTCGCTATTTTAAAATACGGCGCCTTTCTAGCAAATAATTCCAAGTCAAAGAAATAAAATGATTCTATGAAGCTTTTCTCACTTTAATAAAACGCAAATAGATAAAGCTCAACAACTGCCCAAAGAATTAATGGCACCACTATCAAGGTAAGAAATAATGTAAGCCATGTTTTTCTTTTTTCTCTTTGAACCTCTATCTGGAAAGCATCTTTTGCTTCTTGAATTTGTTCTGGTGTAAAGGATTCTTTTCTGTTGTTTTTTTTATAGATATAGGTAGTTTCATCAAGTCCTTTGAATTTTTTTCGTGATTTTTTAAGCGTTGCATTATTCTTCATCGCTGTAATCATTCCTTGTACTGAACCGCCAAAACTCATAGGAATTAATTGAAATAGTTTAAAAATACCATAAACAACCAAAGGCAAAGAGGTAGAATAACAAATACAAACAGAATCCTTTTAAAAACAATCCATCTATCTTTTTTAAGGTTGTTTCTAAATTGTGCTTTAGCTTTCTCAATTTGTTCGGCTGTAAAGACACGTTTCTTTGTTGCTGATTTGTAAGTAGCAATTGAGCCAGTGCGCGCATCTGCAATACGATCTGCACGACGTTGATCGCCTCTTGCACGTATGCGGTCTATCTTGTCAAGTAAATGTTTAGTTGCTACTCCCATAACATATGAGTAGCTTTTGTAAGGGATATGTTACGAGTAGTTGTTAATATTCATATTTTAAGAAGAATATAAAAAAATAATTGACTAGTTATCTCTAATTTTAAAGTATCAAACTATATTTTCCAGTTTAAGTCACTCTCTTTTTTTAAATTAAGTGAGGTAAAGAAATTATAAAATGTATCATAGTTAGCAGAATCTTTATTGAAAGAGATTGTTCCACCAGATTTAATGAAAATTACTAAATGAGTATTAAGTACTAGCATTTTCTCAATATGATTAGGAGTAATAGTTGTTTGTGTATTATTTCCCTCAATAATGATTTGTTCCTTAGATAAATGAAAAACGTCCTTTTTAGTTAGCAGTGCACCTAATTCATCTATTTTATTTTTTAAAAATTCTCGGTGTTTCTTTAAAATCAATTTCTTGAATCTAATAGGGTAAAAAACATACCACAGTATACAAAAGGTTAGAATAATTAAATATATCCAAATAGGCAAAGATCTTATGTAAAATATTACACTAGCGCAGGCTAGCCATATTAATGGACTTACAAGTCTATATCTATTTAGTTTCTTTTTATAATCCTCAGAATGTTGGGTATGATAAAATAAACCTACTAAAGCATCATCTATAGTAAATTCCTCTTTTAAAATTATCATTTTACACCATTTCTTTTGCCGCCTCAAGCGCAGCATCAATTCCAGCAGCATTTTTTCCACCAGCGGTAGCAAAGTGTGGCTGGCCGCCGCCGCCGCCTTGGATATGTTTACCTAGTTCTCGTACGATACTACCAGCATTAAGGCTCTTTTCCTCGATCAAGTTTTTACTTAAAATAACTGTCAAAGTCGCTTTGCCATCATTTTCTGCTCCTATGATTAAAAACAAGTTTTCCATATCTCGTTCTATATCAAAAGCAAGTTCTTTAACTGATTTTGTATCTAGATCTGTCTTTGTAGCGATAAAATTCACTCCATTGATTAATTGAGCACTGCTAATTAAGTCGCCTTTGAGGTTTCCAGCTTTGGCCTTTTTGAGTTGTTCTACTTCTTTTTTAAGAGCGTTGTTTTCTTCTTGAAGAGCTGCGATAGATTCTGCTGGGCTTTTAGTAGGATTCTTTAAAATTTCTTTGATTTCTTCAAAGTTTTTAGATTGCTCTGCAAAGAAATCTTTTACTGCGTCGCTCGTAATTGCTTCAATACGTCGTATTCCAGAGGCTACTGCTGTCTCGTTTGTTATTTTAAAATGCCAGATATCGGCAGTGTTTTTTACGTGAGTTCCTCCACAAAGTTCCTGACTTTCACCAAATTTAATAGTACGAACTACGTCGCCATATTTCTCGCCAAAAAGTCCAATCGCGCCTTCAGCGATAGCTTGATCATAAGTGTTATTTCTATTTTCTTCTAGCGGCAATTGTTCTCTAATACGAGCATTAACAAAGTTCTCAATTTCTACGAGCTCTTCTTTTGTTACCTTAGAGAAATGAGAGAAGTCAAATCGCAAACTAGCACTTCTCACCATAGATCCTTTTTGTTCTACGTGAGTGCCTAAAATTTTACGCAAAGCTTGATGAAGTAGGTGCGTAGCGGTATGATTTGCCGCAGTACGTGCTCGTTGATGAGCATCTACAGTAACTTTAAAAGGACCTTCAAGTTCTTGAGGAAGGTTCTTAGTAAGATGAACAGTTTGTCCGTTTTCCTTTTTAGTATCTATAATGTAAACTGTGTCGCCACTGGCATTTTCTATATATCCTTTATCACCAGTCTGCCCACCGCTTTCTCCATAAAACGGAGTCATATTAAAGACTATTTGATATAACTCACCGTCTTTTTTACTTACTACTTTTCTATATTTAGAAATGCGTACGTCACCAGAAAGTCTGTCATAACCTACAAACTCTTGAGTGTCATCATCTCTTAAAGTAGTCCAGTCGCTAGTTTCAGTTGCGCTAGCTTTTCTAGAACCTTCTTGTTGTTTCTTAAGAGCTTTTGCAAAACCGTCTTCATCCATCTGAAGACCTTGCTCGCTTAAAATCAAACGAGTCAGCTCTTTAGGGAATCCATAAGTGTCATTTAATTCAAAGGCCTTCTTACCGTCCAGAGTAGTTACCCCATCATTTTTCATGGTTGCAACCATAGAATCAAGAAGGGCAAGTCCATTTTCTAAAGTTCTTAAAAAAGAAGCTTCTTCTTCTTTAATTACATTAAGAATAAGATTCTTTTGAGATTTAAGCTCCGGGAATGCATCACCCATTTGCTTAGACAGCGTATTTACTAGCTGGTAGATAAATGGTTCTTTTTTTCCTAGATAAGTAAATCCATATCGTATAGCACGACGCAATATCATACGTATCACATACCCAGCACCATTGTTGGATGGCAATTGTCCATCGGCAATAGAGAAGGATACTGCTCTAAGGTGATCTGCAATTACTCTTATTGCTATATCTTCTTGCTCTGTTTTACCATAAGAATGACCAGTTATGGTTTCTATTTCTCTAATAAGAGGTGTGAAAACATCTGTATCATAATTGGATTGTACATTTTGCAGCACCATCGCAAGACGTTCAAAACCCATTCCCGTATCTACATGTTGTGCCGGAAGATTTTGCAAACTACCGTCTGCCATGCGGTTGTACTGCATGAAAACTAGATTCCATATTTCTACCACTTGTGGATGGTCCATGTTTACAAGCGTAGCGCCATCTACTTGTGCTTTTTCTTCATCACTTCTTATATCTACATGAATTTCAGAACATGGTCCACAAGGTCCTTGCGCGCCCATTTCCCAGAAGTTATCTGCTTTATTGCCGTTTAAAATACGGTCTTCAGCAATAAGTTCTTTCCAGTAGTCGTAAGCTTCAGTGTCGCGATCTAGTTTTTCACCAGCATCACCTTCAAATATTGTTACATAAAGACAATCTTTATCAATGCCATAAACTTCGGTGAGTAATTCCCAAGCCCAGGCGATGGCTTCTTTTTTAAAATAATCGCCAAAACTCCAGTTCCCCAACATCTCAAACATCGTGTGGTGGTAGGTATCTACACCTACTTCTTCTAGATCGTTATGTTTACCACTTACACGCAGGCATTTTTGAGAATCTGCAACGCGGTTGTTTTTAGGTTCTGAATTGCCTAAAAAATATTCTTTAAACTGGTTCATACCAGCGTTAGTAAACATTAACGTAGGATCGTTTTTGATCACCATAGGAGCGCTAGCAACGATTTGGTGTTTTTTGTTTTCAAAAAAATCTAAAAATGTTTGACGTATTTGTTTTGACTTCATTCTGGCTGCACTAGCGGTTAATTCAATTTTCTTATTTTTGCTTAGAGGAATATTGTTTGTTAAGCATTCCGCTTTCGCGAAAGCGAGATCTAAAAACAACTTTTAATAGTATATTCCGTTCTTAAAAGCAGCACAAAAATAGCATAATAAACCGTATGTCAAAGGTCAAGTACTACTACGATTCTGAAACACTTTCTTATAGAAAGGTAGAGACTAAAAAAAGAAGAGTTTTTTTTAGAAGTCTACTCTTTTTATTTGCGAGTTTTTGTTTTGGGTTAGTATGTTTTTTGTTTGCTGATATGTTTCTTGAATCACCACAATTGCGAAAGGCAAAAGGTAAAGTGGAGTATCTGGAATTGCGCCTGGATGAAATGCAAAACGATGTAAACCAGTTAAGTGCGGTAATTGCAAATGTGGAAGAGCGCGATAATACGATATATAGAATTTACTTTGATGCAAATCCTATTCCAGCAGAGCAACGCCAGGCAGGTTTTGGAGGAGTGAATAGGTACAAGGAATTTGAAGGACAACCTAGTGCTCAAAAGATTACCACGCTCAAAGAATCTATTGATAAGCTTAAAAAGAGAACTGCTATACAATCGCAGTCTCTTGAAGAAATAGCTGCTCTGGCTGAGGATAAGGAAAAATTACTTTCTTCTATTCCCGCTATACAACCAGTGCGTAATCAAGACTTAACGCGTATGGCGAGTGGTTATGGTTATAGAACAGATCCATTTAACAAAACTAGAAAGTTTCATTATGGAATGGATTTTACTGCACCTCGAGGTACGCCAGTGTTTGCTACTGGTGATGGTGTAGTCACTAGAGCAGATGCCAATAGCTCTGGTTATGGAAACCATATAAGAATAGATCACGGTTTTGGTTATATTTCACTATATGCTCATTTACGTAATGTAAAACCTTACAATGTGCGTCCCGGACAAAAAGTAAAGCGTGGCGATATTATAGGATATGTGGGAAGTACTGGTAGGTCACAAGCACCGCACCTGCACTATGAAGTTTTTAAAGATGATGAGCGCATCAATCCTATAAACTTCTATTATGGTAATTTAAGTCCGCAAGAATTTAATGCTTTACTGAAAAAATCTCAAGAAGAAAATATTTCACTAGATTAATAATCGATCACTTTACATCTAAATAAATGCACATAGAACTTCCTGAAAAATTATATTATTCCATGGGAGAAGTAACAAAAGCTTTTCAAGTAAATGCTTCTTTGGTGCGTTTTTGGGAAAAAGAGTTTGATGTTTTACAACCTAAAAAAAATTCCAGAGGTAATCGCAAGTTCTCCAAAGAGGATGTAAAAAACCTTAAAATTATCTATCATCTGGTAAAAGAGAAGGGCTTTACTCTTGAAGGTGCTAGAGATTATATGAAAAATCATAGGAAAGAATTGAATACCATTGAGATCATAAATAAATTAGAATATGTAAAAGCAGAGTTACTTAAGATTAAATCTCAATTATAATTACTTTGAGTTCTTCCTAATCTAATAGAGGTAAAACTGTAGATTTGTATTCCTAAAGTACTCTATCTAATTACTGCGATTTTAATGATCAAATTTGAGAAGCTTCCTTATACTTTTATAATTGCAGGACATGTGGTGATCACCATCTTTATGATTGCGGCTCCCTTTCTAGTAAAGATCTTTTTTTATGCCACTATCGTTTATTTTATTTTACGATTATTTACCAGTGCAAATAAAAATAATGAAGTAATTCTCGCCGCCTGTTATCTTTCATGCCTAGAGGTGTTTCTAAGAATGAATGGAGCGTTATTATTTTATGAGATGATCAAATACCTTGTCATACTTTTTATGCTCGCAGGTCTGGTTTTACGAGGGTTTTCACTTAAATCTATTCCATTTGTTTTTTATCTATTACTCTTAGTCCCTAGTATAGTAATTGCGTCTCAAAATATACCGTTAAACGAGTCTCTAAGAAAGGCTATTGCTTTTAATTTGAGCGGTCCGGTTACCCTAGGAATAGTTGCATTATATTGTTTTCAAAGAAAAATTACTGCTGTACGATTAGAAGAAATTTTAAAACTATCTGTAGGACCTATAGTCATGCTGTGTTTTTATCTTTTTATAGTGACACCAGATATTAGGGAAGTGGTAACAAACACGGCTTCAAACTTTGCAACCTCTGGTGGATATGGACCTAACCAGGTAGCTACAGCTCTAGGGATAGGGATGTTCATTAGTTTCATACGATTCTTGCGTATTAAAAGTTTGCGTTTAAATATTCTTGACATCGTGTTGTTTCTAGCCTTTACTTATCGCGGTTGGGTAACTTTTTCTCGTGGAGGAGTTTTAACCGCGTTCTTTATGATTGCGGCAGTAATATTTACTCTGTTCTTTTTAAAAAGATCTGAGTTTAGGTTTGCTTTTATTCCTAAATTGAGTGTCATTGCAGTAGGGTTAATGCTTGCGTGGGGTTATACTTCATTAGCTACTAGTGGATTAATAGACAAGAGGTATGCAAATGAAGATGCAGCAGGAAGAGCAAAAGAAGATCTATCAACAGGTAGAGCAGAGCTTATTTCCATTGAACTTGAGGCCTTTTTAGAAAACCCTATAGGAGGAATAGGCGCAGGAATGGTAAAATATTATAGAGCAAAAAAAGATGGAATTGTCGCTGCTTCACATAACGAAACGAGTAGACTGCTCTCTGAGCATGGAAGCATAGGTATATTATCATTATTTGTTTTAATCATCACGCCACTCATTTTTCGTTTAACGCATAAAGGAAATGTTTACTTCTATGCTTTTTTAATATTTTGGTTTGCAACTATTAATCACAGTGCGATGCGTATTGCCGCACCAGCATTTTTCTATGGAATGGCCTTATTATATGTAGTAAAACCTAAATTAAAGAAGAAAAAAGTAAAAGAGGAAAAGTTACCAGAGATGGCCGTTTTGCAATGAAAAACATTCTGTACATAGGCAATAAACTAGCTGCTAAAGGTAGGACAGCAACAACGATAGACGTTCTTGGACCACTTTTACAAAAGGAAGGATATCAAGTAAGATATGCATCGTCCATAAGAAACATAAGCAAGCGTATGTTGCATATGATGCGCATGACTTACATTAATAGAAAATGGGCAAACGTTGTATTAATTGATACTTACAGTACAAAAAACTTTTGGTACGCGATTACTATATCTCGCCTTTGCAGAAGCTTAAAAATTAAATACATACCTATTCTTCACGGAGGTAATTTACCCAATAGAATTACTAAAAACCCTAAAGCAATTCATGCTTATCTAGAAAATGCGCACGCAATAGTCAGTCCAAGTGAGTATTTAATTTCCGCTTTCGCGAAAGCGGGATACCACAACCTTACTAAGATCAATAACTTTATCGAGTTAGATAGCTATCCATTTCAAGAGAGGGCAATAAATACACCTAAGTTGTTATGGGTAAGGTCATTTGCCCAGATATATCATCCGGAGATGGCGATAAAAGTATTTGAGTCTATTAAAAATAAATATCCAGCAGCAACTCTTACTATGGTAGGTCCGGAAAAGGATGGATCTTTAGAAAGATGTAAAATGCTAGCAAAAAAGCTACAATTAGAAATCAAATTTACAGGCTTGCTAGCTAAAAAAGCATGGATCAAGTTGAGTGAAAATAATAATATATTTTTAAATACAACTCATTTTGATAACTTACCTGTCAGCCTTATTGAGGCTATGGCACTAGGGCTACCAGTGGTTTCTACAGACGTCGGAGGGATTTCTTATCTTATAGAAAACGATAAAAACGGTAAGCTTGTACCAGATAACGATAGGGACAAGATGGTCTGTGCTATTGAAGAATTGATAAGTCAACAAGAACACAGTCAGGCGATTATAAGAAATGCGAGAGAGACGGCAAGTTTTTATTCATGGAGGACAGTTCGTCACAAATGGAACGCTTTACTCCAATCTTAAAATGTATCTTTACCATCTCAAATTGAAATTCTAGTGGCAAAATCGATACATTTTGAAATGTCTGAGCGTAAGATATTATTACGCATCATAGATGTTTTTGTGGTATTAGGATCCTTAGAACTAGTAGGAATAATTTTTGGGCTGGAATATTTCGGTATCAATCATAGGCAGTGGATATGGTCTGTTATTCTAGCAGCATATTTATTGTTTTTTGCTACTATTTTTGAATTATATAATCTTCAAAGAGCAAGCAGGATTACAGGCTCACTTAAAGGAGCTATTACCGCAGGATCAATTACATGTTTGTTTTATCTACTTACACCATTTTTTACTCCTGAGTTACCTGATAATCGTATTCAAATCTTATATTTTTACCTCGCTGTTACCTTGCCGTTATTAATATGGAGAGCGATTTATATAAAATTATTTGCGAGTTCTAGATTTAATAAAAATAGTATCCTTATAGTAGATGCGAGTGAAGCAGCAATGGTTGCTCAATCGCTTCAAGATGTAGATCCTAACTATGATATAAAAGGATTTATAAACACAGGTCCTGCCATAGAAGCAGGACATTATGTAGGTATTAAACAGTTGTCCATAAGTGATGCTCACCAGTTGTTTAAATCTAGAGATATTACAGAAGTAGTAGTTGCAAGTAATGAAGTAGAAGGAATCACTTCAAACTTATATCGCTGGCTTATCGAGTTAGTAGAAGGTGGCTATTCTGTTAGAGAATATACACAAGTCTATGAAGAAATGACCGATAGAATCCCGGTACAGTACGTAGGCAAGGATTTTTATAAATATTTTCCATTTGCACGTAATAATCAAAACAGATTGTACAAAGTTTATCATCGCGCTTTTGACATAGCAGCATCATTAATAGGACTTATTTTCTGTATTATCTTAATTCCATTTGTTTTAATAGGTAATGTTTTAGGGAATTCTGGTCGTTTATTTTACACGCAAGAAAGAGTAGGTTTAAATAGGAAGGTTTTCAAAATTGTAAAATTCAGAACAATGGTTCGTGATGCTGAAAAACTAGGCGCTCAATTTGCAACTAAAGGCGATGTGAGAATCACTAAATTTGGGAAGTTCTTGCGAGCAACGAGAATTGACGAGTTCCCACAGTTTTGGAATATCTTGAAAGGAGAAATGAGTGTTATCGGTCCTCGTCCAGAAAGAGAAGTATTTGTTGAGCAACTTTCAGAAAAAATCCCTTTTTATGAAACACGTCATGTAGTAAAACCTGGTTTAACAGGTTGGGCTCAGGTAAAAACTAAATATGGTGTTACTGATGAAGATCATTTGAGAAAGTTACAATATGATCTCTATTACATTAAAAAGCGCAGTGTTTTTCTAGATATGAGAATTATTGTAAAAACTGTGAGTACCATCGTTTTCTTTAAAGGACAATAATTTTATGTCACAGGAA
>MAAC01011103.1_pt1 | contig 23973 bp, 22 predicted proteins | sample 1115981 | NCBI WGS metagenome assembly MAAC01 (sample SAMN04961126, study PRJNA320927) | seawater metagenome | isolation source: sample BD02T64 sea water enriched with oil for 64 days | place: USA:Gulf of Mexico | collected 2013-07-27
GTCGATTTCGTGATGATAACCGTGTAACCGTCAATCACCCCAGCAATCTCACGAGCGGCATCATAGACGTATGACAGGTCAGCCTCGCCATCGTTCTCACCCGGAGGTGTACCAACAGCTATAAAGACCGCATCGGCCTCTCTCGCAGCTTTTGTAAAGTCCGTTGTAAAGGTCAATCGCCCAGCTTCGGCATTGGTCTTGACCAGTGCACCCAAACCAGGTTCAAAGATTGGGATCACGCCCTTTTTAAGGCCCTCAATTTTATTTTTATCCTTATCGACACAAACAACGTTTGTACCAAATTCAGAAAAACAAGTACCTGACACAAGACCAACATAGCCCGTGCCAATTATTGCAATGCGCATGCGTTTTCTCCTTAAAGTGGCCTTCGCAGCAGCTTAATCATGCATATTTTTTAAGAATTTCTCGCATTCTTCCACCGAGGTCTTCGCGCTCCAGAGCAAAAGCAATTGTTGCCTCAAGGAAACCTGCCTTGCTACCACAATCAAATCTTGTCCCTTCAAACCGAAGGCCGTGGAATGTAACATCATCAAGGGTCGCAGCCAGGGCATCAGTTAGCTGTATTTCGCCCCCCGCACCACGTTCCTTTTTATCAAGCTCATCAAAAACGGATGGATCAAGAATATACCTGCCGATTATAGAGAGAGTTGAAGGTGCGTCCTCTGGTTTCGGTTTCTCAACAAGAGATCGAGCCCGTGCCAAAGATCCATTCTCTTCAACTACGTCCAATATACCATAACGATTGGTTTGATCCCTGGGGACATCCATAACAGCAACCAGATGCCCACCAGTGTCTTGGTAGCTATCGACCATCTGTTTGAGACATGCCGTGTCGGATTGAACCAGGTCATCGGCAAGCAAAACGGCGAAGGGCTCGTCCCCGATCAGATTACGAGCGCACCATACGGCGTGACCAAGTCCAAGAGGTTCTTGCTGACGGGTATAGGTCACGCTGCCTGCTTCAAGAAGGAGCGTTGACAGCTCGTCAAGCTCCTGGTTCTTGCCGCGATTTTTCAGGACGGATTCAAGCTCATATTCACGGTCAAAATGGTTCTCTATCGCGGCTTTACCACGGCCTGTAACAAAGATAAATTCTTCGATACCAGCGGCCTTTGCCTCTTCAACCGCATACTGTATCAAGGGTTTATCGACTACCGGCAACATTTCTTTGGGCATAGCCTTTGTCGCTGGCAAAAAACGTGTCCCAAGACCACCAACAGGAAAAATCGCTTTACGTACGGGTCGACGCATAGATCCCCCACTCCTCATCAAATATAAAATCAAACATGGTCATGCCACAGCTGCACAAGGAACTCAACCAGCGCCTTTTAACAGCACGTCTTTTGCTCTGTTAATCTGTGTCGCAAGATAGTTGTTTCCACCATGATCAGGATGTAACTTCTGCATCAGATTTTTGTGAGCCTCTCTAATTTCATCTTCTGTAGCTGTTTTATCCAGCCCCAGTACTTCCAAAGCATTTTTACGGTCCATTGTCGTATTGGAAAACCCGGCCTCTCCACGGCCACTTTCTTCGCCCTGACTTGCACCCTCACCACACTGCCAATCGGCACCAAATCGCCGCTCTGCATATGCAGACAGGAGATCTGCCGACTTATTTTCTTCAACGAGGTAAACGCGGTAGAGTTGCTCAATGTCAACCAGCGTCAGTTCAGAAAGTCTGCTCCCTTCATGTGTCCCGGACAAAACCTCACCATCCATTGCTCCGTTATCGTGTACAAGCGTCATACGTAAAAATCTTGTCACGACTTGAGACGTATTCCCGGGGGTTACCCCTGCCGCCGCTTTCAAACGTTGCAAAAGAGCTCTAGAGCGCAAAAAGAAAGGTATCAAGAATGGTAATGCAGCAAGTACCAAGAAAATACGGCCGGTAAAGATCAAAAATAAGGCAATAAAAAGGCCCGTAACGATAGCAATGGTCTTCAGTGTTTTAATGACCGAGGCCGAGTTCGTCCGACTGTACCAATGTGCCAGAAAAATCAACCCTGCCAAAAGACCTAAACCCAGAATAAAGTAGGGCATTATTTTTTATACTCCGCTATCGTTACAAGTGGGTGTGACAAGTCGTGCCATACAATTAATCAGGTAATTGAGAGAGAAGTTTAACAGAGGCACCTTTGCTTGCCCGACTAAAGTCCGATAGAGCCTTGCGCCCTCCCGCAGCAAAAACAGCAACTGCAGATAACAAATCCTTGAGTTGTTGAGCACTGCCTTCATCGAAGGGGCAATAGGCACCCCCTGATAGTTTAGCCACCTGTCGATAAACATTTGCAACGATCGGGTCTCCACCTTCATGAAACATGAAACAAGGCACACCATGCAAGCCTAGCTGTCCAGCGAGATGCCCCACAGCGTCAACATCCTCTTCCATCGCGTCACCGACAAAAACCAAGGCATTTACACGTTTTCCCACCGTCTCCTTAAGAGCGCGTTTAAACACCTTTTTAATCTGTGTAGCCCCCGCAAGGCACTGCACCGATGTCATAAGACGTAATAGATGGCCGGCATCACTGACCCACGACGATGCTTTGCACTCTCGAAAGCCCCTGAAGAAAATAAGCTGAATATCGAGCCCGCCAACACGCCCTGCCTCTTCAAACATCATGGACTGAATATGACAGGCGTGATCCCAGGTCATTTGTCGGCTGGCCGTTGCATCAAGAGCAAAAATCAGTCTGCCACGGGAAGAACTGGGCGGAGGTGTTTGATCGAGCTTTTTCAAAAAAGCCTCAACGTCCTGACTGGCCGATTTGGCAGGAAGTTTTTTTTCAGATTTTTTCTCAGATTTTTTTTCTGGCACAAAACCTCCATAGAACGAGGGAAACAACACCCAGAGTCGATCTCAGGTGTTTGCCTCCAGAGTTGATCCAGAGGCCGATCTCCAAGGACAGTCTCCAAGGACAGTCTCCAAGGACAGTTTATAGAATATAGGTATAGAGGCTTCGAATCAAAAGATCCTCAGAATATTGCCCCGAAATTCTTCCTTTGCCATCAAGCCGCAGTCTCTTCTTTGGTAAGTCCAATAACGTTTAAAAGAGTGCGAACTTCTTGCCGGGCCGCAACATGGCTCATACTCATGCTGATGCCTGATCCTTCGGAATCAAGATCAAGCAATGTCAATCCCTTGGGAAAGAGCTCCCTGAAGATCACTCTTTCGCCAAATCCCGGCGAGAGACGGAACTGTAATCGCTTGGAAAGATGTTCAAGCAACAGACCCATGTCCCGTTTGTTTTTAGCATCGATATGAGAAAGCCTGTTACGCATCACAACCCAGTCAATTGGGCGTTTGCGCTGCATCGCTCTTTGCTGTCTCTGCTCCCAAACCATCTGGCTATAGGTACTCGGGGTAAGTTTTAGCTCTTTCCCCTCGACTTCCACTTTTGCCAGCATATCCATGTCCAAGAAACTGTCGTTTAGAGGTGTGACAAGAATATCAGCGTAACTATGGCCTAACCGAGAAAGATAATTGTCGCTACCTGGTGTATCAAAAACGATAAAATCCCGATCCCAGAGTTCGTGCATCGCAAGCTCAAGATTGTCTTTGTCTTCATCCTCACTTGCTTCTTTGTTGATGGCTTCTGAACGATAAACGCGCCTGTGTTCTGGAAGCAAAATGAGGTCTTTGGATGTATCTGCAAAACGCGCCCGGTTTTCAAGGTATCTCGATAGGGTTCCCTGTCGCGCGTCAAGATCAATTGTCCCGACGCTATAACCTTCTTTCATCAAGGAAACGACAAGATGCATGGTGGTCGTGGATTTACCCGAGCCCCCTTTTTCATTACCGACAACGACAATACGCGGCCGATGCTGTTCATTCGTTTCAATCATTCAAGAAATCTACTTTTATAAAATTAACACTTCAACAAAATACAAATTAAAATCTGACGTCGATAACAGAAATCCGGCAGCAAGAAACCAGAATCGTCCCAGGATATCAGCCCAGGATATCCGTGCCACCTTACTGCCCTGACTTTAACTCAGCAATATTACAGTTGCTGGCAAGGCTTTATCCTCGACTTTGCATCCCGATTTTTTCCCTTGTCACAACAAACCATATGGCGATAACTCTTCCCCAAACACATTATGCCAACGGGACGTGATCTGGATGGGTCAAGATTAGGGACCGTTGGCATCACTGATCGGATATCTAAATGCGTTCCCCTACCCCGAAGGATTTTTTACTTCTGACATTCCTTGCTGCAATCTGGGGATCTGCATTCCTGGCGATCAAGATTACAGTCGAAGAAGTACCACCAGCAACAATTGCGGCCAGCCGGCTGATAATTGCCAGCATTGTGATTTTCTTCTACATGCGTTCACGATCCCTGACTTTCCCAAAAAATAAAAGCTTTTGGCTGCAAATTATCATCGTAAGTTTTTTTAGCATGGCAGCCCCTTTTGCCATGATCAGCTGGGCTGAAAAGTTTATTGATTCGGGCCTAACCGCAATTCTAATGGCAACTGGTCCCCTGATTGCCCTGATACTTGCTCACTTTTTCAGTACCGACGATCGCTTCACAGTCTTCAAATTTTTTGGCGTTATCATCGGATTTTCAGGTGTTCTCATTATTCTGGGGCCGGATACTTTCTCCGGGGTCGGGGAAAATATCATCGCCCAGTTAGCCACAATGGTAGCTGCTATGTGTTATGCTTGTTCAGGTATTCTCGTTCGCAGGGTAAAAGAGAAATCCAATACCGTAATAACAGCCTCGATACTCATCTCTGCAACTTTGCTGATACTGCCTGTTAGCCTCTTCTTTGAGGCTCCCTGGAATGCTCTTCCCTCAAGCAGTTGGGAAAGCCTCTCCGCTCTCGTTTATCTCGGTATAATACCCACAGCTCTGGCCTTTGTCCTCAGGTTCTATCTCATTCGCGAAGTGGGTGTCACCTTTGCTTCTTATGTTGGATACCTTGTTCCTTTTTTTGGCGTGCTTTGGGGAGCACTTTTTCTCAGCGAACGCCTCCCCCCAGCTACTATGATCGCCTTAGTCCTTATTGTTTTGGGGATTGCAGTCAGCCGATTGTCCAAAGACCTTATTCTCGGATGGGCAAAACACTAAGTTTCTTTGCCAAAGGCGAGAAAATTAAAAAGGTCGGGAAAGAAACCCGACCTTTTTGCATATAAAAATCTAGTGAAAATCTATCAACAGGAAGTTCTATTGAAATTAACGATCTTCCCTTATGCGGTTAAGCCGACTGGATCTCCTGCAAGAAATTTTGAACCTGAGAGTTCAAACGATCTCCCTGATCTTTCAACTCGCCAACAGCGGTCATAACTTGATCCGATGCCTGCCCTGATTTTTCAGCGGCTTCACTAACACCCGAAATATTAGCTGAAACTTCCTGAGTTCCCCTGGCAGCCTCTTGAGTATTGCGTGCAATTTCTTGCGTTGCAGCTCCCTGCTCTTCAACTGCCGCAGAAATCCCCGAAGCAATTTCGTTGACCTGATTGATAATCTTACTGATACCTTCGATGTCACCCACAGCCGAACTTGTCTGCCGTTGCATCGTTGCAATCTGCTCAGAGATTTCTTCCGTTGCTTTGGCCGTCTGATTAGCCAGCGACTTCACCTCAGAAGCAACAACGGCAAAACCTTTACCTGCTTCTCCAGCACGAGCGGCCTCAATTGTCGCATTCAGAGCCAACAAGTTAGTTTGCTCGGCAATATCATTGATGAGGTGAACAACTTCACCAATTTTCTGTGCAGCATCTGACAACTCCTGAACGGTTTGACTTGTCTTCGTTGCCTCGGAAACTGCACGATTTGTTACGTTCGCGGAATCTGACACCTGACGGCTAATCTCGTTAATCGAGGCCGAAAGCTCTTCGGCAGCAGAGGCAACAGTCTGGACGTTCATAGATGCCAAATCGGACGCAGAAGCAACCGCTGCGGATTGAGCTTTGGTTTCATCTGCAATGGTCGACATACTGGATGCCGTATCCCCCATTGTACCTGTTGAATTCTGCAAGCTGGAGAGAACTTCCCGGACTTCACCATCAAATTGCTGCGCCAGCTCTTCAAGACGCCGAGATCTCGCTTCACGCTCTTTACGTTGCGCGCGTCGTTCGGCGTCATTTCTCTCGTTCTCAATCAAGTTTTCTTTGAAAACAAGCAAAGACCGAGCCATTTCACCGACTTCATCCTTATTATCAACAGCAGGTATATCAACGTCCTTGTCACCCTCTGACAAGCGCGTTGTAACATCTGTGATCAAACGAATGGGTCCGGTCAGGCTACGTAGCACAACAATGCCGATACCTACCATAAGGATGAAAATTACAATTGCAGCACCGATGATCAGACTGCGTACAGAAGCCGCATTTTTTGCGACTTCAAGCGACACTCTTTCTACATCAGCAGAAATGGTTTCAACATCCGCAGAAACGGCTGTAACTCGATCTGCAATTACAGAAAGCTCTTTCTTGCTAAAATCAGCCATGGCTTTAATTGGCGTATTAAGAGTATTAAAGACCGTGACGAGTTTATCGGTTCCCCCGTCAAAGTTCAGGGTCGTATTCGCAAACTTCTCAAAATCGTCGAGGTAGGTTTGGACAAGAACTTGAATGTTTTTCTTCTCGTCCTTGGAAAGCAGAGCATACTTTACATTACGAAGAAATTTTTTCCCCTTTTTAAGGACAGACGCCATGTCCTCTTTATCATGCGTAATGATAAAGGTTTTTTCAACGGTTCGGATGGCTGTCATCTCTCCCGCCAACTTGATTAAATAGGGAGCCCTCAAGCTATCCTCGATAGCAAAAGCTGAATTATTAAGCTTTCCTTTAAGACCGGAATTTTTGGTCATGCCCAAGGTGTTTTTATCCTGCACAACAATACCAAAATTGTCCTCATACCCCTTGAGATTTTTTCGTAAATCTGCGACCCCGCCTTTAATTTCAGGGACCTCTGAGAGTTCGTCCAATTCTTTCAGCTTGATGTTGATTAGATCCATTTCCTTAAAAAAGAGATCTTCAAACTTTAGATCACTTTTCAGGAGGAAATCTTTTTCGCTCAGTGCCAGGCGATTGATGTTTACATCTATTTCATCAACCAGCTTCTGAATACTTTGTGCGCGTTCAAGCTCTTCCTGGTCTGCAGACAAAGCCGCCTGACTTTCTACAAGCTTGCCTTGATTTGCCGATAAATGAGCTTGGCTGTTTGACAACATCACATCGCCAACAAAGTAGATGGTGCAAATAACCCCAAGCGCAATGATGCCAAGCAACATCAAGGCAGAAATACGCGTAGAAACGGCAAAATTACCCAGGAAAGTAGTGCGTTGAGCTCCCTCAACAGCTTCACCTGGATTCTCTTTTGAAAATTCGCCAGAGACTTCCTCTACAAGCACCTCGTCTTGTACAGCTTCATCGATGAGTACCGTTTCCTGGCTTTCATCGGTAATATTATTCTGTTCTTTTGACACGACTTAACCCGACCTTATCTTCAAGTCTCTTTTCCGAGACGAAATTGTTATTTCTTTTACTGGTTTAAGAACGATTATTCGCCGTGAGCGTTAACATAAAGTATATCAAAGGATAATATTTCTGAAATTTGTACGATTAAGGGTGAAAATGTTAAAAAAAGATAGAGTCCTGTACATTAATCGGCGACTTAAAGAGCTGTATCCAATTCTGCAGATTCCTCTCGATCACAAAGATCCTTATACTTTGTTGGTCGCGGTGCTGCTTTCTGCCCAATGTACAGACGAGAGAGTGAACAAGATAACACCTGCCCTTTTTGATCGCGCGGATAATCCATTTGATATGGCAAAAGTTCCTGTCGATGATATCAGGGCTATCATCCGCCCCTGTGGCCTTTCGCCCCGCAAATCAAAAGCAATTTCTGAATTGTCTCAAATTCTGATCGACAAATATGACGGTATTGTCCCCCAATCCATGGACGCGTTGGAAGAGCTTCCCGGCGTTGGTCACAAAACGGCCGGGGTTGTTATGTCTCAGGCTTTTGGCGTTCCCTCTTTCCCTGTAGACACTCACATTCATCGTCTGGCTCAGCGTTGGGGGCTGACGAACGGGAAAAATGTCGGGCAAACTGAGCAAGATCTCAAAAGGCTCTTTAAAAAAGACCGATGGAATGATCTCCACCTCGAAATCATATACTATGGCCGGGAATACTGCTCTGCCCGAGGGTGTGATGGGACTAAATGTGAAATTTGTACCACCTGCTATCCCGACAGAAAAAACCCGATTAAAACCAAAAAAGCATAAGAAAAATATATCCATTAAACTCAATGTTTTCGAGTGACAAATCTCATTTCAAAAAACAGGTGACCACATGACCTTTTCAGGGAAAACTGCCATCGTAACTGGCGCTGCTGGCGGCATGGGCTTTAACATAGCCCTCGATCTCGTGAGCCAAGGTGCCTATGTCGTTCTGATTGACATCAAAAAACCGGATGGCGCTCTCTCTCAAGCCGGACCCGGGACAGCTTTTTTTGCCCAGGGCGACGTCACAGATTCCACTTTCGTCAAAAGCGTTATGGATAATGCCTTCAAAGAAACCAGCCGACTTGACTATCTGGTCAACGCTGCTGGTGTTCTCTGGTTTGATAAGGATCGATCTACCGAAGAAATCGACCTTGACGCCTGGGACCGGATACTGGAAATCAATTTGAAATCCATGATTATTACCTGCCGACATGCCCTACCTTTGATGCGCAAAACCGGATCAGGCGTCATGGTTCACATTGCCTCTGTCCAGGCGATGCGGGGAGACGACAAGCCACAGGTAGCCTATCAGGCTTCCAAAGCAGGGATTATTTCTCTGTCGAAAACGGTTGCCATGGAAGGAGCCGCAGATGGAATACGTTCAAACTCAATCCTTCCGGGGCCAACAGTATCTCCCATGCAGGATCGCTGGCTGCAAGATCCTTTGATACAAAGTTCGACGGAAAGTGCCATCCCTCTTGGGCGGGCAGGAACCACACAAGACATGTCAAATGCCACCTTGTTCCTGCTCTCGGACAAAGCCAGCTACATCACCGGAACAGAGTTGATCGTGGATGGAGGTCTCCTCGCACGTCCATAAGGTCATCATCTCGACGACAAGACCTCATTAGAATATCAGGGAACTAGTGAACCAATCCCCTGATTGCCCGTAAGCACACATAGTCCGCACTCTGGGTGTGCACTCTGGGTGTGCGCTCTGGGTGTGCACTCTGGTTTCCCGGGATTTTTCTCGAAACGATGTGTTCGGTTTTAAACGTCCAGATCCACACGGGAACGCCCGCTTTCCAGGGTATCAATCAAGAGCTGACGAACGCCGTCACGGCCTTCAAACTCGGGGCCACGATGCCCCTTAAAAAGCGTTCCAATTGGAACCAGAAGATCTGCGCGCAATCGCGTGACGGGATCATCACCATCTGTCTCTGGTGCGATCTCTTCACGATCACGGATCGCTAATAGAGGTCCATCTTTAAAGAGAGGCTCGAGAGGATTTTCATTCTCTTCTCTTTCTTCCTTATTACGGTTTCCCACCAATTGGCTGATGAGATCACCAATACCCGGGCCATTTTGATCCAGAAAAAGGCCTCCCCCTGCATTTAGAAGAGATCCACCATCAAGTCCTTGTACGACCTTGCCAAGGAGAGCATTTGCTCCCGCAGCAGAATTAGACTGGGCAATAGCCGTTGTCCGGGTGACCTCTGCTTGTACAGAGGCAAAGTTAAAGGACAATTCGCCCGTATTGTTATTCACATAGATATCAAGCGACTGCACAGCCAGATAGCTTTGCTCACTGACACCAGATGCCGTTCCATCAGCCCCGGCATAAGAAATAGCTGTGCGAGAACTCGATGAGACAGCCTGCTCGAATGAGAAACTGAATTCATCCGCGTTACTTGCCGATGACTTTATAGAATTCACCAAGTTTTGTGCAAACTCCAGAGCAGCGTCCTTGCTATTGCCCAAACGTTCAAACACTTCAGCCAAGGTCCCGACAATAGAATCAAGCGCGGCACCGAGTGTACGTTGCACAGCTTCAGCCGGGGTCAAAGCGCCCGCCTGTGCGTCCTGATCGCCGTCACGAACGGCACTATCTCGAAGGAAGTTTTTGGGAACATCAACCTGATCATCAATAACAGGTTGCCTGGATTGACCAGCTGGGTTTTCACTCCCGGTTTTGCCAGTAAGTTTATTGAGCTCGGCAAGTTCCCGGCCCTGTAAATCCCTTAAGGTATCCAGACCGTGTTGCAACAAGCCTAATGCGGAAAGAGCCATTTTCTCCTCCTGAGGTCGCCCCGACCCTAAGCTTTTCAATCAAGGTGGGGATAGAGCTACATGCTCCGACAATATTTCTGTTAACCTTCAATTTAATTCATCACTGTTAATGATTACTTAACGAAAAAAATTACATTCAATTTATATAAAATATCAAATAGTTAATCTCTACCTACCAAAAATTGGATTGGAATTTTCTTGTAGTTCACCCCGTAATTCACCGGGTAATTCACCGGGTAATTCACCGAGCAATTCACCCGGTAAATCTAGCTGAGAGCTCACAAGATAAGACCATTTGAAAGCTTTACAATATTACCAAAGATACAATAATTTTTGCCAGAACCATCAAAAGCTAATCAGTGGTAATATTACTCCAAATTAAGCTATGCATTTTTTGCGTATAGCTATGCATAATACGCATATCTGGGCTTCCCACGGCACATCTTGCCGAAGATACTTGATCAGTCTATGAAGGTGCCACAAAAATACTCCACAACACCAAGGAGACCGCCTTCCATGAGCGAATTGTTAAAATGTATTTCACCTGTTGACGGATCAGTTTATGTCGAACGTCCATTGGCAAGTGACAGCGATATTCAGGCAGCCCTGGATAAATCCGTAGCCGCCCAGAAAAGCTGGCGCAAAGTTCCGATCGGCGAAAAACAGGCCCTCATAAGTAAAGCTGTCGATTACTTCGTTGCCAACAAAGCAGCCATTGCCGAGGAACTTACCTGGCAGATCGGTCGCCCGATTTCCCAAGCCCCAGGCGAAATCGGCGGGTTTGAAGAGCGCGCGCGATATATGATCGACATTGCGCCAGAATCCCTTGCTGACCAGAATGTCGGCGATAAAGAAGGTTTCACCCGCTTCATCCGTAAAGAAGCCTTAGGCGTCGTCTTTGTTGTTGCTCCCTGGAACTTCCCATTGATGACTGCGGTGAACTGTATTGTTCCTGCCCTTCTTGCAGGCAACGCGGTTCTATTGAAACATGCCGCTCAAACACCTCTTTGCGCAGAACGCTTTACCGAAGCCTTCAAGGCTGCTGGTCTTCCAGATGGTGTGTTCCAGCACCTTCACACGAGCCACGCTGGTGCGGCCAAACTCATCGGATCTGACGGGGTTGATTTCGTCAACTTCACCGGGTCAGTCCCTGCTGGCCACGCCATTCAAAAGGCGGCATCAGGTCGTTTTATTGCAACGGGCCTAGAGCTTGGTGGTAAAGATCCAGCTTATGTTCGCGCAGATGCAAACGTTGCCTATGCAATCGAGAGTCTGGTTGATGGCGCGATGTTCAACTCTGGCCAATCTTGTTGCGGCATAGAGCGGATCTACGTTCACGATTCCGTTTATGATGATTTCGTATCCGGCGCTGTTGATGTGCTTAAACAGTACAAACTTGGTAACCCGACAGATACTGCAACAAATCTTGGTCCTGTCGTCAAAACCAGCGCAGCTGATTTTGTACGCGGTCAGATTGCCGAAGCCGTCAAGGCTGGTGCACAAGCCCTTATCGATCCCGGGTTCTTTGCTGCGGATAAAGAAGGTACACCTTACCTGGCTCCACAGCTGGTGGTCGGTGTTGACCATTCCATGCGGGTGATGAACGAAGAAAGCTTTGGCCCTGTTGTTGGCGTCATGAAGGTCTCTTCCGATGAAGAAGCCATCAAGCTAATGAACGACAGCGAATTTGGCCTGACAGCCTCAATCTGGACCGAAGATGCGGATGTTGCCCTTGCAATCGGAAACGATATTAACACCGGGACCTGGTTCATGAACCGTTGTGACTATCTCGACCCGGCTCTGGCCTGGACAGGCGTAAAGAACTCCGGCCGCGGTTGCAGCCTTTCAAAAATCGCCTACGAGCACTTAACCCGTCCGAAGTCATTCCACCTTCGTACACAGCTGTAATCAGCTTCCGTATTCATAACAAAGGCCCTGCCAGTTTAACGCAGGGCCTTTTTTTGTATGGGTGTCCCGTCCTGAAATAGGTTTACGCATTGGAGACTTATTTATGGGGCTGACTTTACTATGGGAGCAGGAAAAAACAATTATTTTGCCTTAGCCAAAAAATCTTCAATCGGCCCATAGAGCAGCTCTTCATGTTCTCCAATTTTTTCATCTGGCCAATCCCACCAACACAGTTTCAATAGTTGTTCAATGGTATCTTCATCAAACCTATGCCGAATGATACGTCCAGGATTACCAACAACAACAGCATAAGGCGGAACATCCTTCGCGACGACGGCACCAGCCCCAACTATTGCTCCATGACCGATAGTGACACCAGACATAACCATTGCACGAGCTCCAATCCAAACATCGTGGCCAATAGTGATGCCCCCCTTTGTCACCGCATCTTGATTTCCTTGCTCAGGATGAAGCATCATCGTCTTAAAGGGATAGGTCGAGACAAGATTAATCGGATGGTCCACCTTGGCAAAAACAGTGACATCTGGCCCAATCGAGCAAAACGAACCAAATGTAACGGGAGCATCAGCCGAAGCGCCCGCGATCATATTGCGATGCACACCATAGGTGTGTCGACCAACCATCACGGTTTTGGGCAACCGATCTCGGCTTCTTTTAAGTCCGAGAAACTTGCGAACTTTCTTAACCAATCCCCCCAAAACTATGCTCTCTTTCCCAATTGGATTTGCCAGTATTGTAACGCATCAGAAAGCCCGCAATCCAAGGAGTGTTTGGCCCGAAAACCTACTTCTTCTTCGAGGCGATTTGCCGAACCGACTATCCGTACGGGCTCGTTCTCTCTATCCGGATAGGTGCCTGGCCTAAGCAAATCTTCTCTTTTTAATTTACGAGCGATTAATTTTGCCACATCAAGCAACCTGTTCCCTCGCCCACTCGAAATATTCACGGCACCATCAACTTCAGATAGTAACACCTTGGCAAAGGCAGCACCAACATCACGGCTATCCATAAAATCTCGTATTTGCTCCCCCGAAGACATCAGTGCCTCTTTCCCCTCGAGTAATGAGCGAGCTATCGATGGCACGAATCTGGTCTGAATCTCTCCTTCACCATAGAGAAGAAACACGCGTCCCCAGGCAAGACTCTTGCCTTCACCAGCAACTGCCATCAACTCGTTAAAGCAGGCCAGTTTACTCTGTCCGTAAAGCGTTGCAGGTTTCAACGACGAACTATATTCATCAAGATCTTCTGTTAGCGCGAGATCGTTCCAGTCATATTCAGCACAGGTTCCTGCACAGACAGCACGACTTCCGCCATGTTTCCAGAATGCGCGAACGAACTCTACAGTCTGTTCTCTCCAACGATGATTTGATGCAGCATTCCAGAAATGACCATGCTCTGTTTCCCAAGCAAGGTGTAGTAGTAGGTCAGCCTTCGCTATCTTACTAATTCGTTCTGGTTCACCTTCTTTAAGGAGATCACCGACAACATACTCATGCCTTGAAGTGTTTGAATGACCTGAACGAGACAAAAGAACGATATCATGACCAGCGCGTTCAAGATCAACCACAGCATGACGACCTATAAAGCCTGATCCACCTGTTACAAGTATCCGGCTCATGAGATCACATAGTCAGGGTAGTTAGCATCACGATCAGTTAGAACCACGGGCTCAGATGGCCAATCAATACCAAAGGCTGGATCATTCCAGCGCTGCCCGCAAGCCAACTCTGCGATGAACTCCTCCCCCATAAGATAGAGCAGTTCACTATCATCTTCGAGTGTCAGGAAGCCATGAGCGCAGCCGCCTGGGACCACAAAGGCCTTGCGATTGTCGGCAGACAACTCTGCCCCATACCATTTTAGATAGCTGGAAGAGCCTTTACGGAGATCAACAACAACGTCCCAGACAGCACCCCGAATACAGCGCACGATCTTAGGATCTGGCCTTGGCTCAGCTTGATAATGTAGCCCCCTAAGGGTTCCCTTGGAAACATTCCCAGACAGATTAATTTGATTGATGGAAAAAGCTAGGTCATTTTCAGCAAACAGTTTTTCGCAAAAGGCGCGGGCAAAAAATCCGCGCTCATCACTGAAAGGTTCAAGTTCAGTCAGGTAAAGCCCATCAATCTCTGTCTGCTGAAATATCAAGAAATCACCTCTGTGGTTGGTACCGGGATCACGAACTTGCAGCCCCAGTCACTAACATAGGAAAGAGAGGATGAAATCTCTGTTTTCAGGTTCCAGGGAAGAATCAAAATAAAATCTGGCTTGAGCGCGGCAATTTCTGACGGCGCAATCACTGGGATACGACTTCCAGGTAGCAAAGTATTTTGCTTATGAGGATTTAAATCAGCGACATGTGAAATCAGATCTCTATCGATGCCACAATAATTCAAAAGAGTATTGCCTTTCGCCGCAGCGCCATACCCAATAACCTTCTTCCCTTCCGCCTTAGCCTTGGCTAGAAAGGTTTTCAATTCTTCGCGCAACTTTTCAACTCTTGGCTCGAAGTTTTCATAACCCGCAATACTATTCAGTTTCGCCTGCTCTTCCTTCAGGCGAACAACCTTGAGAGTTTTGGACTCTTGATGCAATGATGCTTTTTTACAAGCCCAGACCCGATAAGATCCTCCGTGTGTTGGAAGTTCTTCAACATCAAAAACACGCAAATCATTATGGTTGAAACATTTTTCAATTGCCAACAGAGAGAGATAGGAAAAATGCTCGTGGTAAATCGTGTCAAACTGAACGTTCTCAATAAGGTTGAGCAGGCTTGGAAACTCAAAGCTAACGACACCTTCGTCAGCGAGTAGTGTGGCAAATCCGACCACAAAGTCATTGATATCCGGAACGTGAGCCAAAACGTTATTGGCCGCCATAAGGTCAGCGGGGCCATGTTCTGTTTTAATTTTTTCGGCGGTTTCCCGGCCGAAGAAAGCCACTTCAGTTGGAACTGACTTTTTACGAGCTTCTTTAGCTACATTCGCTGCTGGTTCTATACCAAGAACACGTATGTCCTTACCTACGAAATGCTGAAGCAAATAACCATCATTGGAGGCAACCTCCACGACAAAACTTGAAGAATTTAATTCAAAGCGCTGTTGTGCGCTGTCCGCATAGAGCTTTGCATGCTCGACCCAGCTTGAAGCGTATGAAGAAAAATAGGCGTAATCCGAAAATATATCTTCAGGCGGAACAACATCTTCTACCTGAACCAAAAAGCAATTATCACACACCCTTGCATGCAAAGGGTACTGAGCATCTGGCTTATCCGTTTTCTGCAAATCAACATAGGAGTTGGCAAGTGGCGTTTCGCCGAGATCAAGAAGTGTATGCTTCAGTTCGGTACCGCATGAGCGACAGGTAAGCTTAGTCATTATTTTGCCAATAAAATTTGAAAATTTTCAATTTGAGATCGGGTTATCTGCTTCACACATTCCCCCTCAACGTGTTTTTTATGCCAAGAGACAATCCACTGCAATGTCTCGTCGAGATCAAGACGGGGACGCCATCCCAAAGTTTCCTGAGCAAGACTAACATCGAGCGCAAGCGCATGCGCTTCAGCGGGCTGTTCTGCCCCATCAAGTGCCCATTTATTATCGCCGTTCCACAACTCTAGCATTTTTTCTACAACACTTTGCACCGTTGCCGATCCATCTGGCCCAAAATTCAAAGCAGGCAAATTAATTTCCTTTGTGGCGAGAGCCTGTGCATAGAGAAGATAGCCACCCAAAGGTTCAAGAACATGTTGCCAGGGTCTTGTCGCCAAGGGATTACGTAGAACAATGTCTTGTTCGTTGTAGAAAGCCTGGATCAGGTCTGTCATCAGTCGATCTTCCGACCAGTCTCCACCACCGATCACATTACCAGCTCGAGCTGTCGCAACCGCCACACCTTTTTCAGCAAAAAAGCTGCGAGCATAACTATGTGTAATGATTTCCTGGCAACCTTTTGAGGCGCTATAGGGGTCTTTACCACCTACCGGATCACCTTCGCGGAAAGGAACTCCGCGTTCGTCGTTCTCATAAGCCTTGTCACTTGTAATCACGAGAACGGCTTCGAGTTGATCACACGATCTCAGCTCTTCTAAAAGGTTAGCTGTCCCCATAACATTCGTCGAGAAGCTCTCCAGTGGGTCGCGATAACTCCGACGGACCAATGCCTGAGCAGCGAGGTGCAAAACAACTTGCGGGCTGTGCCGTTTCACGACCTCTTTGATAGCAGCAGGATCTCTTAAATCCCCGATAGTACTTTGTGCATCATCATGGCCTAGCAATCTGTGGAGATTTGGTTGAGTATCAGAGACAAGAGAAAAACCCTGAACATTAGCCCCCAGCATTCTGAGCCAGTGATTTAGCCACGCGCCCTTAAAGCCAGTATGACCGGTAAGTAAAACGCGTTTTCCCCTCCAAAAATCAGGATCCAATTTTATCGCTTCGCTCATTTACAAGCCTGCTTTACCATATCTTCTCTTTTACCATGTCTTCCCCTTTACCACGTTTTCCAGGGAGCATTCCCACTTGCCCACATAGCTTCCAGCTCGTTTTTTTCTCGAAGTGTGTCCATTGGCTGCCAGAAATCTTGATGAGAGAAGGCTGTCAGTTCACCACTTTCGGCAAGGTGAGTTAGCGGTTCTTTTTCCCAGATGGTTTCATCGCCATCGATCAAATCAATAACAGAAGGTTCGCAAACAAAATACCCGGCGTTGATGCGCCCGCGTTCTCCTTGGGGTTTTTCAGCAAAGGCTGATACGCCGTCTCCTTCGATAATAGCTGCGCCAAAACGCCCGGGGGGGGTAACAACAGTCATTGTGGCCTTACGCCCAGCTTTTTTGTGCGCTTCAATCGTTTCGCGAACATTTACATTTCCAACCCCATCGCCATAGGTAAGACAAAAAGGCTCGCTTGGATCCAGATAAGGTGCAACCCGCTTAACGCGTCCTCCCGTCTGTGTGGCAGGCCCCGTATCAACCAAGGTAATTTTCCAGGATTCAGCTTTTGACGCATGATACTCAAGCTGGTTGTTCGCGAGATCGATAGTGACATCCGCATTATGCAGGAAGTAATTCGCAAAATACTCTTTGATCACATACCCTTTATAGCCCAAGCAGATAACAAAATCATTGATGCCATGGCTGCTGTAGATCTTCATAATATGCCAAAGAATAGGCATGCCACCGATTTCAACCATCGGCTTCGGCTTGAGATGCGTTTCTTCTGAAATCCGGCTTCCCAGTCCCCCAGCGAGGATTACTGCTTTCATTTTAAAAATCTTTCTCTAATCGACATCAATTGCAGGCGCAACAGAAGCCCGTTTACCTCTTAAAAATCCAAGAGCGCCAGCGCAACGTGCTGCATCTCGCCAAGCCTTGCTGCGCTTCAGTACAACCGTATATCCAAGAGCCTTCAAAGCATACTTACAAGCATGTCTCCATGCCAATCTTCGTGACACGCTTAAACCATGATATTTCTTTTCAAAATAAAGCCGTGACCATGAAATATGCCAGAATTTTTCCCAGTAATAGGCCCGGTTTGGCCGTACTGAGCCCCCCCCAATATGGGTGATAACAGCGTCGGGAACCAAGACGACCCCGTAACCAGCTCGCCGGAGGCGCATACAAATATCGTCATCTTCGTAATACAGAAAAATCTCAGGATCAAAAAAATTAACCGCATGCCCTGCAGACATCCTAAGCAAGACAACGGCACCAGAAACAAAGTCAGCAGAGAGAGGTCCTTCCGGGCGCACTTCATCAAGGCGCTTTCCCAGGGCCGAACGATTGAACAAGTTCACATCATGAGAAAGCTCTACAGAACCATCGGGATTAAGAATCGTTGGACCAAACAAACCAGCTTTAGGAAATTGATCCGCAGCTTTAACCAGAGAAAAAATCGCTTCTTCCGTCAAAACAGAATCAGGATTGACCAATAATGCGAACTCTGTTTCTACTTCACGAAGACCACAATTCATTCCATTGCCGTATCCGAGACCAATTTCGTTCAAAATCAACCGCGCTTGCGGGGTAATCCTACGAACAATATCCAGGCTGTCATCCGTTGAGGCATTATCAACCACGATAAGAGGGGCATCCGCAGGCACCGTTTTCAACATGTTACCAATAACTTCGCCCCCGTTATGAGTAACAGTCAACACCGTCAATCGAGGCCAGATGTCTTTGATTTTCATCGTAAGAAAAATCCACAAAAAAGTTGTGGCACAATTTAGAAACCTTCCCCCCCGATAGCAAGAATATTCATGTAATCAGGATAGTCTCGGCCAGAAAATTGTTTTAGTTTAGGGCATAAATCATAGCTCGCCCTCTCACCTACGAACACCGCATGCAGATCCCGGGGAGATCCCAGGTATCTAATCCAAATCTTATCGGTTGGGTTTTTATGAGCTATTACAAGCACTCGAAAAAATAGCGTATAAAATGCAAAATGTTTTAAAGACTATCTTAAATTTATTGAAGCAGAATTGGGTAATATCAGGAGCTCTCGGGTCAAGACACAATGAAAACAGGCAAAAGCAACGTAACTTTGAAGTTTAATTTTTGTCACGGCCAAACACATGAGGATTTTTTAGCACGATGAGTCACACCAAAGCCGTGCAAATGGCAGGATTTATCTTTGTATTTATCAGCACAACACAACCTGCATACGCCTACCTCGCGACCCAGGAACTGGCAGCATAATTATCCAGTCCGTCATTGGCGGCATAGCCGCTGCAGCTACTTTTGGTGCAATATATTGGGCAAGGTTAAAGAGTTTTTTAATGCGTTGCCTCGCTAAAGAGACAACCGATAAAGGCAGTGATACCAAGTGAGCCTCGCGACAACTGTGGATGGGTCCTTTCGTGATCCTGCCGGACATGTGCATAAACTCAACGACAGAATTTTTCGAACCATAACAAAATACGGTGCACCTTCTTTCAACAGAGTCCTGGAAACGGGCTTTTTGGATGGCCTTGTTGAAGAAGGTGTTCTCGTGCCTTTTAAAATGGTTGAAGAGCCCGACATCCTTGCCCATTTTCCAGACGCAGAATACGTTCTGGAACACGTTCCTCTTAGATATATTTCTTTTCCCTATGAATGGTCTTTCAGTCTGCTAAAGCAAGCTGCGCTTTTGCATCTTGATATCGCAATTAAGGCGCTAGATGCAGGCATCACATTATCCGATGCAAGCTCGTACAATATACAGTTTATTGGACCAAAGCCGATCTTTATAGATCACCTTTCATTTAAGCCTTATGTCGAGCGTGAATATTGGATGGGGCATCGACAGTTCTGTGAACAATTTCTCAACCCGCTGCTGCTTCGGTCCAAATTGGGGGTAGCGCATAATGCCTGGTTCCGCGGCACACAAGAGGGCGTCTCGAACGAAGATCTATCCTTATTGTTACGTCTTCATCACAAGCTATCTTTAAGGATACTAACGCATGTTGTTCTACCCGCACGCATGCAGCGCAAAGCCACGCACAAAAGCATTGGAGAAATCAAAAATATTGCAGAACGAAAGGGATTGCCAAAGTCAGCATACAAAGGCCTTTTGATGCAGCTCCGAAGCTGGATTTCATCGCTGGAGCCAAAAGGCGGCGAAGTAAGTACCTGGGGTAGCTATGCAGAGGAAAACACTTACGCTGAGATCGAAAACAGGCAAAAAGCAGCTTTTATCGAAAAATTCACCCAATCAGTTCAACCCGACCTTTTGTTCGACCTCGGTTGTAACAGCGGTGCATTTTCAGAAGTCGCACTGAACGCTGGCGCAAAACAGGTGGTTGGCTTTGATTTTGACCAAATTGCAATTGAAAAAGCTTTCCGACGGGCTGAAGAGAAATCGATAAACCTCTTACCCCTCTTTCTTGACGCATCAAATCCGAGCCCAAAACAAGGATGGCAACAAACCGAACGCCCTGGGTTTTCCGAACGCGCCAAACCGGATGCCATTTTAGCCCTGGCCTTTGAACACCATCTTGCTATTGGTAAAAACATTCCTCTTCCACAAGTGCTTGGTTGGATTATATCGCTCTCTCCCAACGGTATTATCGAGTTTGTCCACAAAGGAGATCCTACGATACAATCCATGCTGTCTATGCGAGAAGATATTTTCCATAACTACTCACAAACAGCTTTCGAGGATGCCCTTCTTCAGCACGCATCCATCGTTGAAACCTGTAAAGTTACCCATGATGGCCGCGTGCTATACTGGTACAAGAGATCTTAGCCGATAGATGAGAAATTTTACCCATTTCCCCTTTGGCCCAATACTACTCGTAGCCTGCGTCCCCTACACACAGTATTATGGGGTTTATGCTATCTCAGAAGCACACCGTGCAGCCCTTATCATCGCGATTACGCTGTTTGGGGTAATGGGTATTTTCTGCAAGTTCCTAAATAGCTGGAGCACAATCGGAACAGTCGGGGTCATTATTTCCGTCTACGCAATGAAACTTTACGACGGCCCCATATATCCAGCGATCATCATCGCTGCATTTCTACTATTTTCTCTGCTAGATCGCCAAATTTCTTTTGGTAAAACCATACTCCTGGCAAATATTTTAGGTCCCGTTTTTGCTGTTTTATCGCTATATCCGATCATGACGGATGTTTACGCACCAAGACATGTTTTAAAAACAACTTCTGCGCCTATAGAAACAACAGAAATCGCTCAGACCCCATCAATCGTACATATTGTACTTGATGGTTACGGTTCATCAGATGTTTTGTCAGATGTTTACGGGCACGATAATAAGGACTTTATATCAGCTCTCGAAAATCGAGACTTTCAAGTTTTACCAAGGGTCACAAGCCCTTTTAATCAGACGCTGTTTGTAATGTCCTCAATAATGTCAGGTGGTTATATTTCCATCCCTGAGAATACCGATAATGTACGATCTTATCGTTATGACCTCGGCCATACGGCTGTCAATGGAACGGTACATAATCTTCTTCGTACTGCGGGTTATAACTTTGCTTACACCAAATCAGGATACGCCTATCTTGACTTTGAAAAAGCTGAACTCATTACCCCTTCAGAATTTGGGGTAACCGGATTGGAAGCAGAGCTTTTGAGATTTAAGCCAGAATTGGCAGCAAAGGTTCATAACCAGATACTCAGATCGGCATTGAGCTCAAAGAATTTCGAGAATTTACAGCCACCATTTTTTTATTACCAACACCTGCTGGCTCCCCATCCGCCATTTACACTTACAAAAAATGGTCTCCCTCGCCCAAGTAAATCAATTCACCTAAGTGATGGGTCCCATTTTGTTAGAGGCTCAGAGGAGAGAAGAGCGAGTTATATTAACGGATACCAAGAAAAGATAAATTTTGTAGAAAAGGCACTGCTTGAACAGCTAAAAGCAGTACCCTCTGACCTCCCTATTATTATCATTATCCATGGAGATCACGGGCCTGGCGCTAACTTTGACCAAGAAAGTACTACGAATTCCTGTATTCCAGAACGAATGACAACCTTCTTCGCCATTTACTCAAATGTACCAGAGATTCGAGAGGCATTTTCGAAGCATAACAATTCTGACTTTAACTTGGTAAATATATACAGAATTATTATCTCTGCGATATCGAACCAGAAACTTGATCCTCTCCCGAGTAAAGCAAAGTTTTTACGATGGTCCACCCCATCAGATGCTGTAACGATCTCAAAAGATATGCTTTCCAATGAGTGTAAATAATACTCCGCGCAATTAGCGACCTGCCGAATTATGATATTTGCTTTTTTCCAGGCAGGAGGGCGGTATCATTCTCTTATCAAAAAGCGTTTTCGATACTCGCTTGGCGTTAATCCCACTTGAGTTTTAAAAAGTTTACGAAAAGAGCTCTGGTCTTCGTAACCAACACTCCACACGATTTCGTCTATTGTGATTTGGCTGGTTTCAAGAAGCTCTCGTGATTTCTGCAAACGCAACTGAGTAATGTAGTTCGACGGTGCAAACCCTGTTGCCTTGGCAAAGCGGCGCTGTAGCGTGCGTTCAGTCAAGTTATTGTCGTTTGCGAGTTTTTTTATCGAAATAGCCTCGGTGAAATGTGCCTGCAACCATTGTTGTATTGAAAGCATTTCCTTATCACCGTGGGTAAATTTGGGAACAAAACTCTGATAGTAACGTTGATCTCTCTGCCCAGTGTCGATCAGGAAATACTTGCTTAGTTTCATTGCTAGAAAGGGACCCGCAAACCGCTCCACCAACCTCAAAGCCAGATCAGTCCAGGCCATCATGCCCCCTGCGGTGATGATATCACCATCATCAATCAAGAGCTCTTGTTCACACATGATCACTTCCGGAAAATTCTCTTTGAACTCGTCTGCAAGTCCCCAATGAGTGGTTGCCCGCCGGCCTTTAAGTATTCCTGCTTCAGCCAAAAGAAAAGCTCCGGCGCAGGCCGAGGTCAACACAGCCCCTTGCCCATGCTGTCGTCGTAGCCAATCACTGCACATCGGATAGGTTTTGTGAAAATCAACATTATTGATACGCGGCGGGATCACAATGATATCCAGAGAGACATCCGATGGGTCTTCAAAACTGATAATGGTTTTTACGGGTAAAGTATCTGGACCAACATCTGGCTCGACAGCCCAAAAGCTCCACTCCAACCTTGGCCATGACGAATGAGGATAGTCGGCTCTTATTCGATTGGTCACTTCAAAAATTTCAGCCAAGCCATAAAGGGCAGAATTCAGAACACCTGGATAAGCCAAGATCCCAATAGAAATTACCTTATTCATAATATGTCGCTTTACGCCCTGTATTTGTCAGTTCCGACCATATCCTAAATTATATTCCTCCCGTTTAATAGCGTTATATTTAAACCAGATTGGAATATGACCATGTCAAATACAGCCCTCGTCCTTGTTGATATTCAAAACGATTACTTTCCGGGTGGAACCTGGACCCTCGTTGGCCAGGAGCAGGCCGCACAGCAGGCAAGCCGGTTGCTCGAACATTTCCGCGCCCAGGAAAATCCTGTTTTCCATGTTCGTCACATCGCCGCCAGCGCAGAAGCACCCTTTTTTGTAAAAGGTACTGCTGGCAGTGAAATCCATACCTCGGTTGCCCCGCTGGAAAACGAACAGGTCATCATCAAATCAGATATCAATAGCTTTAAAAACACTGACTTGTTGCAAGCCCTTAAGGAGCAAGATGTCAGTAAACTGGTCATCGTCGGCTCCATGGTTCATCTGTGTATTGATGCCGTTACTCGCGCCGCAGCTGATTATGGATTTAGCTGTATCGTTGCAGAGGATGCCTGTGCCACTCTCGACCTGGAGTTTAACGGCAAGACCGTATCCGCAGCACAAGTTCAGGCTTCCTTCATGTCCGCTCTCGCTTTTGCCTATGCCGAAGTCCTGCCCACAAACGAAGTCCTTACCAGAGTGTAGTTGTTATACTTTGTCCCCTCTGGGTATTAGCAATGAAATGTTTGGCTGAACAATTGAGATCCTGCAAACGTTCACCAAGACTCTTCTAAGCCACGAAAAAACACCGACTAAGACACCGGCATTGAGAACACTCTCAGTGCTGGTGTTTTTTAAGTTATTCGTATTTTCAGAATAACGCGCGGATAGATTGTTCTGCCAGCGCTCCATCCGCGATACCGATCATTGCTTCTTTTTGTTCGGGTAAAAACAAATCGCTGGTACCGTCTGCATGATCAACTCGCTTTACTTTCTTGATCACAGACAGGGAAAAGGATTTATATTCGATAGGCCGGCCTGCTTCGAGCAGGTACAACAAGCGTGATGAGGTAATCG
>MAAC01011104.1_pt1 | contig 23971 bp, 16 predicted proteins | sample 1115981 | NCBI WGS metagenome assembly MAAC01 (sample SAMN04961126, study PRJNA320927) | seawater metagenome | isolation source: sample BD02T64 sea water enriched with oil for 64 days | place: USA:Gulf of Mexico | collected 2013-07-27
GTCCAGCAAGCGGTAAAGGAGATAATCGGTCTCTTGTCAAAAGCCTCGGCCCCACCAGCGATCATGTTTGCCATCATCCGAAGATCCTTTACCTTTTCAGGTAAATAGGAGTTGGCCATAACATGTTTGTTTGTCGCTGCTAGACATGTGTAGAACTGGTTTACATCGATATCTTCATTTTGAAGATCCCGACAAACAACAGGCCGCATGTAAAAGTGAATATTATCGAGCTTATCGACCAAACGTCCAATGTGATAGTTATCACTGGTAACGGTCTCCCTCATCCGTCCCTTTAGGTCGAGAAGCTTAACTGCTTGCCCCCCCGTACCCATATATACTCTAGCACTGCCGAGATGGAGATCATGTTCAGGAGTTCTGCCAGCAAGTAATACTTCATTAGCCATGGTTTTCATGGCTTTTTCGACAAGACTTCGTGATATGAAAACGCGGTTAATACTGGGGTCAACACGACATCCAGCGTTTTGGAATGTATCTCTACATGGACTTTCTGCAACCTCGATACCTGTACGTTCCAGAACGGTAATTGCGGCTTCAAAAATCCGTTCTACTTCACTTTCAAGAAGAGGTTTATAGCGACCGCCCATTGCACCGGCAGGTGCTACAGGTGCGGTTATTTCGGTTTCTTTGTGTCCGTCGCGTCCTCGGCGTCCAGGTCTTCGTGCCATTTCTTCATCCTAGGTGATCTCAATTAGTGACAGGGGCTATTTTGCCCTGTTCTCTTCATTGAGCCTAGGCGAAGTCTTTCTCTTGAAAATGTCTGAGGCGACGTGGATTTGTCTTTAAGCGACCAGTGTTGTGGATGTGAAATTTCCAGAGTTATATCAATTAGATTTACTTTCAATCCGCTCGTGTTCTGGAGTTCTTTCTTCACTTGGAGAGCGGCCAAACTGTTTTCGGTAACTTCTGGAAAAATGAGAAAAAGAAATAAATCCACAGGCAACGGCTACTTCTGAAACAGGCATTGCAGTTTGACGAAGGAAGTAACTGGCGCGTTCAAGTCTGAGTTGCAAGTAAAACAAAGATGGAGAGTTTTGGAGATGTTTGCCAAATAATCTTTCTAACTGTCGTACGGAAACTTTAGCAGCGTCAGCTAGTTCTTGGCGGGACATTGGTTCTTCAAGGTTGTCCTCCATTAATTTGATAACATCTAGTAACTTCGAATTGTGAATACTATAGCGCTCTACCCAATCATTTCTTTGGGGTTCTTCCGGAGATCGACCTGTTCCATGCAAAAATTGATCAGCAACAGCGGTTTTAGCACTGTTGCCAAATTTCTCTGCGATCCAAACAAGAGCAAGATCAAATGCTGCTGTTCCACCAGCACAACTAAAGTGTTTATCGCTTACTTCATAAAGCCGATTGGTTACTTCCAAGGTCGGAAATAATTCCCGAAAACTGTCTTGATTTTCCCAATGGAGAGTACAAGGTGTTCCTTCTAACAATCCTGCCTTTGCAAGGAAATATGTCCCTGTTGAAATGGCCCCCATCATACGTCCCTTACGGGATTCTTGTCTGAGCCAGGCAATAATGACATCACTGGCATGGTAACTAACATCAATTCCGGTACAAACACATATAGCGTCACAACTTGTAAGCTGATCCATAGATTGGTCAACGATTATAGAAGCCCCATTGCTGGCCGGAACAGGTTCACCACTTTCAGATAGAAATACCCATTTAAAGTATTCGTGACCGACAAGTCTGTTCAATGCACGTAAAGGCTCAATCAGACTGGAAAAACACATCATAGAGAAGTCAGGTACAAGCAAGAAAGCGATTGTCATCTCTTGCTCTTCAGCTTCTTCAAAGCGTATTTGATTATGGGGCTCAGTCATTTTTTATCCGATGAAATACTGGTCGCTTTACTGGCTCCATTAACAATGCCCAAATAATACTCTACAGCAAGTAAAACAATCAGTGTGTTTTATATATTGCAGATAGGCGCTTTGTATCAAAAAACAGTCGCTATAGGACACCTTGGCTTTATTTGTTCTATAAGAATGTATCTGATCGTGGGATATATCTTAAGAAATAAAATGACCCAGAAACTTACCCTTGCTGTTGCTCAACTCTCTGCTGGTCCGACGTCTCCTGAGGACGGTTTGTTACGGCATCTTGATTTTATTGATCAGGCAAGACAACTCTCTGCGGACCTTCTTGTCTTTCCAGAGTTATCGCTTACTGGCTATTGCTTGCATGAACGGGTTCCCGATGTGGCTTTGCGCTATAGCGATGATATTATCACGCAAATTGCCAAGGCATCAGCAGGGATAACCGTAACCTTTAGTTTTATTGAAGAAGGTGAGGGTGCGCTCTATTATAATTCTGCGATAACTATTCGTGATGGATCTGTTTTAAACCTCCATCGGAAAATCAATCTTGCCACTTATGGATTGTTAGACGAAGGAAAGCATTTTGCGTGTGGTGAGGAGGTAAATGCTTTTGCGCCTGTTTCGAAAGAGGATCCGTGGCGCGCAAGCACCTTGATATGTGCAGATCATTGGAACCCACTGTTGCTAAGCCTTTCTGCGTTACGGGGCGCTAATTTGCTCCTTGCTCCGATAGCATCAGCTTCAGAGGCTGTGGGCGAGGGGTTCTCCAATCCTGATGGGTGGCGTCAAAATTTGAGCAATTCTGCATTGACCTTCGGGAGTTATATCCTAATGAGTAACTGGATTGGGCCGCAGACGGATTTAAATTTTTGGGGAGGGAGCTGCATTGTTTCTCCTCAGGGGAATGCCCTGTCCACTGCTCTGGACAATGAATGCTTAATCACGGCGATTGCCGAATATTCCGAAGTGAAAAAATCACGCTATCTTCTACCGACTCTTAGAGACTTAAACCCGCACCATTTTATTCGTGAGTTCTCGCGTAAAATTTAAACTCTATTCTTCGCACCGAAGAGGACCGGAACCCATGCCTTCCGAAAATAATATTCTTTCTTTTATCCATGATACAAAATTTTCTGATCTGCCTTCAGATGTCATTGCTATGGCAGAGCGCTGCTGTCTTGATCTTATCGGGGTTACCGTTGCGGGGCGTCACACCGATTTAGCCCGGATAATTACAGAACACGCAATATCGTTTTTTGGCACCGGAAAAGAAGCCGTGGCCATCCCGTTCACCGGCGAGGTTGCCAGCCCGGTTGGAGCTGCTCTTGCCATGGGAATGACGATTGATGGCTTTGATGCTCACGATGGGCACCGTTTAACCAAGGGACATGCCGGAGCCGCGATTTTACCCGCACTCCTCGCCTATAGTTACGACCTTGCGAATGAAGAACGCGACATTGACGGCCGCGAATTTCTAACGGCTTTGACAATAGGGTATGAAATCAGCCTGCGCGCTGGAATTGCTCTGCATGCGACAGCTTGTGATTACCATACATCCGGTGCATGGAATGCGATTGGTGCCGCCGCCATGGGGGCGCGTCTTCTCAAGTTGGACCTGGATCAAACACGCCATGCTCTGGGTATTGCGGAATATCATGGTCCACGTAGCCAAATGATGCGCTGCATAGATCATCCGACAATGTTAAAGGATGGATCTGGTTGGGGGGCGATGGCCGGGGTGAGTGCAGCCTATATGGCCCGGTCGGGCTTTACCGGAGCACCCGCAATCACATTGGAAGGTAAAGACGTTAGCCCCTTCTGGGAAAGTCTCTGTCAGGAATGGGAGATACTTGCCCAATATTTCAAGCCATATCCTGTCTGTCGATGGGCTCAACCGGCAATCCAGGCCGTGTCTGATCTAATGGAAAAACAGACATTGGATCATCAGTCTATCGAGAAAATTGAAATCCGAACCTTCCACGAAGGCCTGTGTCTTGCCGGGCATAATCCTAAGACGACCGAAGAGGCGCAGTATGCCATTGCTTTTCCTGTTGCGGCGTTGATTGTCCGTGGGACATTGGGGGCATCAGAAATAGCGCCTGAAGCATTATCTGATCAATCTATCCTGACGCTCAGCAATAAAATCCTTTTGAGTGAAACAGACGAATACAACGCACGCTTTCCCGGTGAACGCTGGGCTGATGTCACAATTACTTTTAATTCAGGGACGGAAATCACGACACCTGCCACTTGTCCGATAGGAGATCCTGAAAATCCTCTTAGTGATAGTCATATTCTGAGAAAGTTTCATACGCTCTGCAGTGGTTCCCTGCATCGTAAAACGGCTGAGGATATTGTCCAGAGTGTTGAAAGCTTAAAAAGCGAACACAATACGCTCTCAAGCCTATTGGAGCTCTTGAAACATCCGGTGCCATCAAACGGATGCAGCCACAGGAAAAATATGTGATAAACGAGTACTTTTCAGCTCTTGTCGGTCAAGGGTTATGTTCGCGTTCAACAACGATCTTGGATTAATTCCAGTATTTCGACACAGGGAAACAGCTTTTTTACCATTTGTGTTTTAGTGAAAAATGGCCAAACTCTATGGATTTACGGGATTTATTTAACAAGGGCCTTGCTGAAATCAGAGCGGATGGCACTTATGATGCCATCCACGCACGATATAAATAAGGTATTGTTACAGGTCGTTACTAGCTCCAGGGGAACGGGCTGTTACTTACCGGATGTAGCTTGCCTTCGGCGTAACGGTTTAAGCGGAAAGGTTCAAGAAGTGCGGATTTTTCACCAAGGACTTCTTGTGCAATCAGAGCACCAACACCAATCATTTTATATCCGTGGTTTGAATCAGCAATGATCGTAACATTTTCACGGAAATGGTCGAAGACGGGAAAACTATCCGGGGTAAAGCAGCCAAGACCGCCAGAAGGCTCATTCCGGTATTTTACAACCTGTCCTTCAAAACGTTTCTGACAAAATGCCAAGGCGGAAGTCCACATGTGGGCAAAGTTGTCATCAACGATGAATTCAGGTGATTTCGCTCCATAAGGATCGATATTCACATCGTCTGCATCTTTATCGATTTTGTAGGGCATCGCGCCCCCCTGAACCCCATTGAAGTGAAAATCTGGCTTGTAATAGATGCCCCACATCTCGTCCGTAATTAGAGATCCATCAACATCAGAATACAGCGGTTCGTCGCTATCCACATGAATAACCGGGGGCATGTTGCCTTCGTTATTCATTAAGAACCCGGGCTCGACACCCAGAACACCTTCTTCCAATGCCCAGTAACGCCACATGGGGATGTCTTTGTGAATTTCCCCATCACGCCCCTTGATATTGACGCTCTTTGGAAGCTCAAGCATATCCCATATGGTTTTTACCCATGGCCCTACGCCAACGATCACGTGATCGCATTCAATGTTGCCTTTGTTGGTTTCTACGGCAGTCACGGCTGATGAACCGTTATCAAAAGTAAAGCCCTTGACTTCAACACCAGACAAAATCCGAACACCTAGATCTTCAGCTTTTTTGGCCAAACCATAGATCGCCTTGGTGTTGTTGGCGTAGCCTCCACGCTTTTCATGAAGTATATTTGTTATGCCCTTAGCTTGCCAGTCGTGAAAGATGTTTTTCATATAAGACATACACTTATCACTGTCTTCTATGAAATCAGATGAATAACCGATCTCAGCTTGCTGACGATGAATTTCAGCACAGTCAGCATGCATGGATTCAGGGCTGATTTGTAAATAACCAACCGGGTTATAACTGAAAGCTTCCTTATCGCTTTCCCAAACATCAACTGAATGAGCCATCAGTTCGCGCATAGCTGGTTGGAAGTAATTGTTACGAACCACTCCACAAGCAATACCGCTTGCACCAGAAGCAATGCCATCTTTGTCGATAACCAGAATATCCTGGCCGCCACCCTGACCTTTAGCTTCTAACTTTTCTGCTAAGTTCCACGCGGTGGAGAGGCCGTGAATACCGGCGCCAATGATGACGTATTTCGCTTTTGTTGGAAAAGCCATTTATCCTAAACCCTTAAGCTACAGAGACATTGTTAAATTAATTTATTCTGTAGTTTAGGAGTATGCCCTCTTTTACAAACACAACATTTAAGACTCAATTCAGCATAAAATGACAAAATCGATAATTTTTGTCTTATAGAGTTCGATATTGTCGGGGAGACATCCTCCAGACACGCTGAAAGTGCTTGGATAGATGTGATGTCGAGGCAAAGCCGCAGGCCACCGATATTTCACTGATTGATAAGTTCGTTTGTCGAAGAAGATAGGCCGCTCGGCGAACTCGCAGACCCACATAAAACTTACTTGGGCTTTCTCCAACATATTGTTTGAATATACGGTCCATTTGACGTGTGGTAATCCCGACATGTGCTGCCAGTTTTGGCAGGGGCAGGGGAATTTCCAGATTTTCTTCCATATGCTCTATAATGCCACTAAGTCGGGGACTGGAAGCCGCAAATTTAAAAGAAGGGTTGAGACGTTGCGGGCTGACTTGTGGCCGGATGTCGGTGTGCAGGAAATTTTCCGCTATTTCGAGGCTTAAATGACGCCCGTAATCACGTTCGACAAGTTGAAGAAACAAGTCAAAGGCTGCAGAGCCTCCGGCGCAGGAAAAGCGGTCCCTGTCTATTTCATAGATCTGTCGTGTTATATCCAGATCCGGGTTTTGCTCTACATATCCATCATGGCATTGCCAATGGATCGTTGAACGGTAGCCATCAAATATACCTGCGCGTGCCGCGAGATAAGATCCATCTGAGATAGCTCCAGACAGTTTTGCTCGGCGGGCCTGCTCTCTTACAAACGAAAGTGTTCTAGGATCGGTAAGGTTTTCAGAGCCGTCCCCGCCACAAATCACAAGGTGGGTTATGCCCTTTATAGCTGATTCTAGAGGGTCGGTTGGAAGGGCAAGGCCCCCGGATGAAGGATAAAGACCGCTATCGTCTGATACCAATTGCCATGAATAGATCTCGGCTCTCGACAAACGGTTTGCTGCGCGTAAGACCTCGACTGCAGAACTGAGCCCGAGCAAAGAGTAGTTGGGTAGCAACAGGAATACAAATCGTCCTGTAACAGGTAACTCTGTGCTTTCACTTATTTTCGGCATGGGAACTACTCAATGTAACTAACTTAGAGAGTAGAATTGTTGATAGTATTTGCAGAGAAAGTCTAGAAAGATTTTGTTTATCATTTCTAAAGCTATCTTATGTGGTCTGTTTGGTTCTCTTAGCTGGTAGCATCTACTTTGGTTTGAGAGTGATCACTATTGTTTAAGTTTTTTTCTTTCCCGCAATAATGGATCAGAACTGAATGTATTTGATCTTCGGTGTAAGGTTTGGTCAAAACCTGGTTCATACCAACTTTTTTGAACTCTGCATGACGTTCCCTGAAGGCTTCTGCTGTGAGCCCAACTATCGGGACATCTTTACCTTCTGGGTGTTTTCTGATTGTCGCCGTTGCTTCGATACCATCCATTACGGGCATATGGATATCCATGAAAATCAAGTCAGGCGTATCTTTGATAAACATTTCCACGGCCTGTTGACCATTTTCAGCCCAAAGTATTTCACACCCAAATTTCTTTAAAAATGCCTTTGCAATTGTTGCATTGATTTTGTTGTCTTCAGCAACAAGAACCGTGACGCCTTGTCCCAGGGTTAGATTGACACGCTCACGCCTATCGCTCAGTTCTTCTTTTTGTAAGTCGGTTGCTTTCAGAAATGGCAACAATACGTTGAATTCAGTACCTGATCCCGCTACGCTTTGGACATCAATCCGTCCGGCCATAAGTTCAACGATCCTGCTCACAATTGTTAACCCAAGTCCTGTTCCCCCATATTTTCGCGTGATCGTATTATCTTCCTGAGTAAAGGGCTGAAAAATACTATCGAGGCGATCTTTGGCAATCCCTTGACCTGTGTCCTTAACGCTAATCAATAACTGAAAATTACGATCAGTAGCTTGAACCATACCGGATTGATCTTGAATGGTAATGGATAGAGTGACATTCCCTTTTGAGGTGAATTTTATGGCATTACTTAACAGGTTCCATAGTATTTGGCGTAAGCGCACTGGGTCGCCAACCACAACATCAAGATTCTCGGGTAGGGAAGATGTTTGAAGTTTTATTCCTTTTTCATCTGCAAGGCTTTGGAAGGGGGTCATCGTGGTTGATAAGGCATTCCGTAAACTAAACGGAATTGATTCCAGTTCTATCGCTCCGGCTTCTATCTTACTCATGTCCAGGACGTCGTTGATAATTCCCTGTAGCGATTGCCCTGATGATTGAATAATTGAAAGTTTGTGTTTCTGACTCTCATCCAATTTGGTATCATTGAGCAATTGGCTCATCCCCATAATGCCGTTTAACGGCGTTCTTATTTCGTGGCTCATCGAAGACAAGAACAAGGATTTCGCGTGATTGGCCTGTTCGGCTTTTTCAGTGGTCAATTTCAACTTTTCTTCTGCTGCCTGACGCCAAATAATATTTTCCTGAACTGTATCTATAAATGCATTCCCGGCGTTAGCGAGAATTCCGAGTTCTGTGTTCGCTCGTTTATCATCCATAGGAAGGCGTATGGATGAACTGGCTCTGGGATCTAATTGTCCAAATGTCAGAGCAAGCTGTTTTAAGGGTTTGATTAAGCCCCAATAAGCATAGGAAACAATGAACGTTGCCAGTATGAACAGGATTGAAATCAAAAGGATCCCAGACAAAAGTGTGAAATTTGTAAATCCTTCGATTGATCTTTTTATATCAAACGAGTTTGTTTGGTGTTGTTCTGTCAGATAGTAATTTAATGTCTGAAGAGCTTCAATTGCCAGCGTGTCATTAATCCTGACAGCATCATCAATATCTTTATAATATTCGCCTGAATCCGCCATACTTTCTGCCACAGCAATCATCATTTGATATTGGTTTGCTGTATCTATCAGAGTTATCAAAGCGACTTCTTCTTCATCATTTATATTGAGTTCCTGATAAGCGGCTAAAGCTATGGATAGATGCAGAAGATCCTTGTGAACGGCGATAACTTTTGATCGTTCATGTCGTAAAAGAAAATGATTGAAATGATGAATTAATCCATTGTAGCCAAAAAATTCGCGTATCTGGCTAAGGAGCAAAGATTTTTGCGCAGAGGCCTGTTCGAATTGTGACCATCTGTTTGCGATCACTTGGGAATCCCGGGTAGAGATCAGAGATAATGCCGTGGCTGTTGCAATGGCAAACAAAAGGCCAATACTAATTGCCCACCCGAATGCTGCAATTCTGAGAGAAGCAAACATGCCTATTCCCCCTTTGTCCGATAGAGGGATGGGCTTTCACGAAAACGGGTACTTTGTTCTAACCTTCTATGCATGAGATCTACGAGTCCGAAAACATCGTCGGTTGCTTTTTCTTTAATATTTTCTATCCGGTAAAATTGGCTGACGGGTTTTGTACCCTTGGTTATGTCGGCATATTTCTCTACCAGAGAATTCAGGATTTCAGTGGATAGGATAAAAATCTGGCTAGGAGTTATATTCCCGTATACCCGTTCTCCTTCCAATGATTGATAATCCCTAATCCAGGAAGGAGTTTGTTTGGGGATGCCCAGGTGATACATAGTCGTGAGGTTTTTTTGTACAGTTTTGGCTTGAGTGAAAATATGATTTGTTTTTATTTCTTTATGTAGCGTGGGAGTTAAGGCTTCAATTTTTATGAGAGCTTCAGGAGCAACATCCGATAAACTTTCAAGCTCAAGGTAAACTTTGTTTATATTCAGCCATACACCAAACACGTGACTAGGTGTAAGACCAAATTCCAGTGAACGGCTCGGGCTTGATGATAGGACCGTTGCAAACACGAAAACGATCATTGCAAAGAAGTGACGTTTTTGGGGTCTAAGGTTCAATAACTGATCCCTCGAATTATCAAGGTTGTAATTGTTTCATCATTTTAGTTAAAGAATTGAAAAAATCGAATACTTAATTTTGTCGAAGCGATGAAGGGGGAATATTATATTTGTCGTGGAATGTTTTTGAGAAGTGCGCAGAGCTTGAAAACCCTGTCGCGAGAGCAATTTCTGTGATTGAAAGCGTTGTTTGTATCAAAAGGTTATGAGCTTTTTCCAGTCGTAAATTGCGATAAACGCTCATCGTACTCTGGCCCAGCTTATCCATGAAAAGTCTGTTAAGTTGACGCGGACTTACAGAGGCAAGAAGCGCTAACTGTCCGAGGGTCAGTGGATCAGCAATATGATTTTCCATGGTCTCAATTGCCTGAATTATTGATGGATTGTGCGTACTGTATCGCTCGACAATACCTGATCGTTGCGGATAGCCGGATGGTCGTACATCCGTATGTATGAACCAGTCACTTACTTTTCTTGCGAACTCAATACCATGGATTTCACGCTGCACTGCGTGCATCATATCCAAAGGAGCAACGCCACCTGCGCAGGTTATTCTCTCACGATCCATCACATAAAGGCTGCGTTCAATCAGAAGAGTTGGTGATATTTCTGACAGTGCTTCTGCATGTTCCCAGTGTACGGTCATGCGATGGCCTTCCATCAAACCAGCTGCTGCAAGAACTACAGGACCGCCGGACACGCCGCCAAGGCGAACACCGTAACGGGCAATCTGTCGCAACCACTGAAATACCTTTTCATCTCTGTATGTTGTTGGGTCGCCACCTGCGACCACGAGAACGAGATCAAAATTGTTTTCGTCAGTAATTTTTGCTGTGGCTTTTACTGTTGCCCCACTTGAACTGGTTGCCTGATCTCCCTTGGCTGTAAGATGATCAATCTTATAAAGCTCTTCGTTTGCGAGCAGATTAGCCGCTCTCAATGGCTCAATCACCGAAGAGTAAGACATAAGAGCAAAACCATCGATGAGTAGAATGCCAATGGAATATTTATGGGAAGGAAATGATGTCTTGTCCATATTTCATAAATAACTGTCTGTTTTTTGAAATCTCAATTCATATAACACTGCTGTTCTATGTACTGGCAACAAAATTGAGAACAAATAATGAAATACCCAGGCATTAAATATTCTGGCTTAAAGGTAATCAAGGAAGCTTTGACCGGTCATAAAGGCTGGAAACCGGTCTGGCGTGATCCCAAACCGAAAAAAGAATACGACGTTATCATTGTTGGTGGCGGTGGCCATGGGTTGGCAACGGCCTATTACCTGGCCAAAGAGTTTGGCATTACTAATGTCGCCGTATTGGAAAAGGGATGGATTGGTTCTGGTAACGTTGGCCGCAACACGACCATTGTCCGTTCGAACTATCTATTGCCGGGTAATGAACCGTTTTACGAATTCTCTATGAAGTTATGGGAAAACCTTGAACAGGATTTTAACTATAATGCCATGGTTTCTCAGCGTGGTATTTTGAATCTTTTCCATAATGATGCCGGGCGTGATGCCTATGTGCGTCGTGGTAACGCTATGATGCTTGCTGGTGCAGATGCGGTTTTGCTTGATCAAGAAGGGGTTCGAAAGATGTACCCTTGCCTTGATTTTGAAAACGCACGGTTTCCGATCAAAGGTGGCTTGCTACAACCTCGTGGCGGAACGGTCCGTCATGACGCTGTGGCCTGGGGCTATGCCCGTGGTGCTGACAGCCGTGGTGTTGATATCATCCAAAACTGTGAAGTAACTGGTATGAATATCGAAAACGGCATTTGTACCGGAGTAGAAACCAGTCAAGGTACCATAAGAGCCAAAAAGGTCGCGGTCTGTGTTGCCGGGTCATCCAGTCGGGTTATGTCCATGGCTGGAATGCGCTTGCCAATCGAAAGCCATGTCTTGCAGGCTTTCGTTTCTGAAGGCCTAAAACCGATCTTGCCGGGCGTTGTTACCTTTGGCGCAGGGCATTTTTATGTCTCTCAATCTGATAAAGGTGGGCTCGTGTTTGGCGGTGATCTCGACGGTTACAATACCTATGCTCAACGCGGCAACCTACCCGTCGTTGAAGATGTTTGCGAAGGGGGTATGGCCTTGATGCCAATGATCGGGCGAGCGCGGTTGTTACGCATGTGGGGCGGCGTTATGGACATGTCCATGGACGGATCGCCCTTTATCGACAGGACCCATATCGATGGCCTCTATTTTAACGGCGGTTGGTGTTATGGAGGCTTTAAGGCAACGCCTGCGAGCGGTTGGTGTTATGCCCATCTTTTGGCAAAAAATGAACCACACCCTGTCGCAACAGAATATCGTCTGGATCGTTTCCGCCGTGGCGCGATGATTGATGAAAAGGGCGTTGGCGCCCAACCGAACTTGCATTAAGGAAATCAGAATATGATCATTAATCATCCTCTTCTGGGACCACGAGATGCGGCTGAGTTCGTTTATAAAGGCGATGCATCCCTTATCAAACGTCCAGATTGGCAAGCTGATGGTGCTGCAGAATTATTTCACGATTACTTATACTTACGCGATAATCCTGCCGGAGAACATCAGGAACTTTGGTATCATGAGCAGGGGGATCGTTCCTGGCTGGTCGTCACGCGTAATACCCGGACCCATGATATTACCAATGTTGAATTAGCCCGAGATGTGGCGCTTGCGGAGCGACGTGAAAAATGAGCCAGATAAACAGAATTGATGGCGGGTTGATTGACCGCAGCAAAAAGTTGAACTTCACTTTTAATGGCCAGACTCTAGAAGGATTTGAGGGTGATACGCTTGCTTCGGCCCTTCTTGCCAACGGTCATAGAATGGTTGGTCGGTCGTTTAAGTATCACCGCCCCCGCGGAATTTTCTCTGCAGGATCAGAAGAGCCCAATGCGCTTGTCCAACTGAGAACAGGCGCGCATCAAGAACCCAATACCCGGGCAACAGTAACGGAACTATTTCATGGACTGGAAGCCACCAGCCAAAACCATCGCGGATCTCTAAAATATGATCTCATGGCCGTAAACGACCTCTTTTCGTCGTTTTTGTCCGCCGGTTTTTACTACAAGACATTCATGTGGCCGAAAGCTTTCTGGGAAAAATTTTATGAACCCGTAATCCGTGCAGCAGCAGGCCTTGGTCGTTTATCCGGTGAAGATGATCCCGATATCTATGACAAAGGGTTCTTACACTGTGATGTTCTTGTTGTTGGTGCTGGGGCCGCCGGGTTATCTGCGGCCTTGTCTGCTGGTCGGTCTGGTGCACGAGTGATTGTTATGGACGAAGATTTTTGTATGGGCGGCCGCCTGAATACAGAAACCTTATCTGTGGATAATAAGAGCGGTAGTGGTTGGGCGAGAGAAGCCCTTGTTGAACTAGCTGCGATGGACAATGTTCGTCTTATGACGCGCACCACGGCATACGGGGCATATGACCACGGTATTGTTGGCGCGTTAGAACGTGTCACGGATCATTTGATCTCGAGTGCGGGAAAACCACGTCAAATTTTGTGGCGGGTTTATACCAAGCGCACAATCCTTTGTGCTGGCGCAACCGAGCGGCCAATCGCCTTTGGTAACAATGACAGACCAGGTGTGATGTTGGCGGGGGCGGTACGCGCTTATGTAAACCGTTGGGGAGCACTTCCGGGCAAGAGAGTTGCTGTCTTTACCAATAATGATGATGGCTGGCGTACAGCAACAGATCTTGCTGCCAAGGGTGTGGAGATTACGGCTGTCATTGATAGTCGGGATGGACAGCCCCCGGTCTCTGTTCCCAAGGGAGCAGCTGTTGTGATGGGCGGGCGTATTGTCGATACCAGTGGGCGGCATGGTATTCGTTCCATTACTCTTTCAAACGGCCAGAAAATTCCTGCTGATTGCCTTGCTGTGTCTGGTGGATGGAGCCCGAACGTACAACTGACCTGCCATCAACGAGGTCGCCCGACCTGGCGTGAAGATATTGCAGCATTTGTCCCCGGCGGAGAGTTACCGCAGGGCATGGTTGTTGCTGGTGCTGCCAGTGGTAACCTCTCTCTGTCATCCATACTTCAGGATGGGCACGAGATCGGTAATTCAGTTGCGAGTGATCTGGGCTTTACGCCATCAAAGGCAACCGCATCAAAGTCAGAGGAAGAAACTGTCGGTATTTCCGCTTACTGGCATGTTAAAGAAAGTAAGGCACGCGCCTGGTTGGACCTACAGAACGACGTCACAGTAAAAGATGTTAAATTATCTCATCAAGAAGGTTTCCGGTCGGTCGAACATCTCAAACGTTATACTACACTTGGTATGGCAACGGATCAGGGCAAAACAGCCAATATTCCTGCCCTTGCTGTGATGGCCGAATGTACCGGTAAGTCGCTTCCAGAAACAGGCACCACCATTTTCCGCCCCCCTTATACGCCGGTTTCAATTGGCGCCTTGGCCGGGAGAGCGCGTGGCAAGGACTTTAGACCTTCTCGGTTAAGTCCAAGCCATAAATGGGCTGAAGAGCAGGGCGCTGTCTTTGTTGAAGCAGGGATGTGGTATCGCGCCCAGTGGTTCCCAAGAGCTGGTGAAACCCACTGGCGTCAATCCGTTGATCGTGAAGTGACCCAAACCAGAGCATCCGTTGGCGTGTGTGATGTTACCACTCTGGGTAAGATTGATGTTCAGGGCCGGGATGCTGCTCAATTCCTGAACAAGGTTTATGCAAACGCTTTCGCCAAATTACCGGTTGGAAAAGTCCGTTATGGCATCATGTTACGTGAAGACGGAATTATGATGGACGATGGAACCTCTGCCCGCTTTGCTGAAAATCACTTTGTGATGACAACAACAACGGCTAACGCCGTAGGTGTTTTCAGACATATGGAGTTCTGTCGTCAGTGTCTCTGGCCTGAGATGGACGTACATCTGATATCAAGCACTGAACAGTATGCACAGTTTGCCGTTGCCGGACCAAATGCGCGTAAACTCCTACAAAAGGTTGTGGACAGCGATTACGATATATCAAACGAAGCATTTCCCTTTATGGCCTGTGGCGAAATCACTGTTTGTGGCGGGGTTCCTGCACGTCTTTTCAGGATTTCGTTCTCAGGTGAACTGGCTTATGAAATTGCGGTACCGACACGTTACGGTGATTCTCTCGTCCGAACATTGATGGCCGCAGGTGAGGAGTTTGATGTTACGCCATACGGCACTGAAGCACTGGGTGTTATGCGTATTGAAAAAGGCCATGCAGCCGGTAATGAACTGAACGGTCAGACCACAGCACGTGATCTTGGCATGGGACGTATGGTTTCCAAGAAAAAAGACTGCATTGGAAATACTCTTTCCGAACGTGAAGGCCTTAATCAGGAAACCGGGCTAAACCTGGTCGGGTTCCGTCCGGTTAATCGAAACGACGAGCTTAAGGCAGGATCTCATTTCATTGCCAAAGGAAACTCTGCCGATATGACCAATGACGAAGGTTGGATGTCATCGGTCGCTTATTCACCAAACCTTGGTCATTCCATAGGCCTTGGATTTATCAAACAGGGAAGTGAGCGCATGGGCGAAGTTGTTCGGGCGACAGATCCTCTTCGTGGTGGCGAAATAGATGTTGAAATCGTCTCTGCCCACTTTATTGATCCAGAGGGAGAACGTCTCCGTGCCTAATTATACTCTTACAGCAATATCTCCCCTCGATGGGTTTAGCCATGAATTCAATGGTGTATCAATTTCGGAAGTAACGGGACGGGCCATTGTATCAATTGTTCCCTCTCTTGGTGGTGAAGCCGCTCTTTCTAAGGCATTGGCGAAGGCATACAAGGTTGAGGTTCCCAAGGCGGGTCGATCATCTGCATCAGATATTGATAATGCATTGTTTTTGGGAATGGCACAGGATCAATTTTTTGTCCTGTTTGATCATTGCGAAGATAAGCCTGTCGCGATTGTTGCCGAACACCTGAAGGACACTGCTTATCTAACAGATCAGTCTGATAGCTATGTAATGCTCCGGGTTTCAGGAATAAACAGTCGTTCAGTGTTAGAACGTATTTGTCCGATTGATCTTCACCCCACCACACTTCCTGTAGGAAGTATGGCACGGACGATAATGGAACATCTTGGAACGGTGATTGTGCATGAAAAGAAGGATACATTTCTCCTCATGTCAGCTCGATCCTCCGCAAAGTCTTTTCTTGAAGCGGTAGAAACGTCTGCTGTAAATATAAGTTAGAGGGGTTAAACTCTTATTTGCGTATATGACCAAAACAAACCCCGCAAAAATGCGGGGTTTGTTTTGGCTGTTTCCCAATTTTACTAGGCAGCGCTTTCTTTAGAAGCAAAGCTAATCACAGGCTCCATCCTTGCGAGGATATCGTCAGCCAGATGACATTTTACCTGATGGCCATCTACCAAATCCCTAACGGGTGGAAGCTCTTTGGCGCATAGCCCGTTTGGAACTTCACTGACATGGGGGCACCGGGTATGAAACGGGCAACCAGAAGGGGGATTCATTGCAGAGGGAATGTCACCATCGAGCACGATATGCTTTTTCTCTACAGAGGTATCTGCAATTGGAATTGCCGAGAGCAGGGCTTCTGTATAGGGGTGATATGGAGGGGAAAATATCTGGTCTGTTGTGCCTTGTTCCACGATATGGCCGAGGTACATAACAATTACCCGATCTGCAATATACCGCACGACAGATAAATCATGGGAAATAAACAGCATTGTTGTCTTGGCTTCGCGTTGGATATCCATCAGCAGCTCTGTAACAGCAGCTTGAACTGAAACATCCAATGCAGACACGGGCTCATCCGCGACGACAATTTTCGGATGCCCGGCAAAACAACGGGCAACACCGATACGTTGTTTCTGACCGCCGGAAAGCTGCCGTGGCATACGAGACGCAAAAGCTCTTGGTAATTTCACCAGATCAAGCAACTCAAGCATACGAGCTTCGCGCTCTTTTTGGTTCGCCCCGATATTGAACTTCTCAAGAGTTCTAACAATTTGCGAGCCGACCGAATGGCTCGGGTTCAAAGTATCAAACGGATTTTGGAATACCATCTGAAGAGACGCAATGGTTTCTGGTGTGCGGTTATCGACCTCAACACTTTCGATATTTACCCCGTCAAGGGATACGGTGCCATCTGTTGCAGTTTCCAGACCAAGAAGGACTTTTGCCAGAGTGGATTTACCACAGCCGGATTCCCCGACAATCGCGGTGGTTTCAGATTCTCGTGCTGTAAAAGACAGGGTTTCATTTGCTTTAACGGTACGTGTATCAGAGCCCCCGAATATTGCATTCGCAGCAACGTGGTAATGCTTTTTCAGGTTATCAACTTTTAAAATTACCCGGCCAGGTTTGACCTCTTCATGTTGTTTGAGGTTTTCTGGTAAAGCATTCCAGTCAATGTCCTGAAAGCGCAGACAGCGACTTTCATGGCCGACTTTGCCTGAAACGGGGATCATGTTTATATGACCAGCGTTACATGTCTCTTCGACGTAGTGTTGGCAACGCGGGCCAAAGTTACATCCTTTGGGACGTTGATTTGGAAGCGGAAGCTGCCCAGGGATCGAAACGAGAGGACGCGTGTTTTTATCTGCGCCAGGAAGAGGAATTGACCGGAACAACCCTTGAGTATAGGGGTGCTGCATACTGTCAAAGACCTCGTTAACAGTACCACTTTCGACAGCTTCACCAGAATACATAATGGTAATTCTGTCACAGGTTTCCAGGATCAGACCAAGGTTATGTGAAATGAAAAGGATCGAGGTCCCAAAGCGTTTACCCAGATCTTTTACCAGTTCGATGATCCCGGCTTCTACCGTCACATCTAGAGCGGTTGTCGGCTCGTCCAGTAACAGCAGATTAGGCTTTGATAGCAATGCCATGGCAATGACAATACGCTGTTGTTGCCCTCCCGAGAGTTGATGGGGGTAAGAGCGCATCATACGTTCTGGATCTGGTAACTTCACAGCTTCCAGCATCTCTAACGCCCGGGCATAAGCCGCGTCTTTGGAGACCTTCTCGTGGATGATTGGCACTTCCATAAGCTGCCGACCAACCTTCATTGCCGGGTTCAGGCTTGCCATTGGTTCCTGATAGACCATGGAAATCTTGGAGCCGCGAATGTCTTGAAGCTCTGCGCCAGACATCTCGCCCATATCCCGACCCATGAACTTGATCGTCCCGGCGGTGATCTTCCCAATGTTCGAAAGATCACGCATGATACCAAGCGCGACGGTGGATTTACCGCAACCGGACTCTCCAACCAGCCCCATGGCTTCGCCGGGCATGACTTTACAGGAAAAGTCCATAACCGCCGGAATTTCGCCCGCACGGACAAAGAAGGAAATAGAGAGATTATCGATTTCCAGGATTGGTGTTTCTTCAGATGGTTCTTTAGGCATCGTTTTTCCTCCCTTAGTCCTTCATGGACTCTTCACGTAGTGAATCAGCCAGTAAATTCAGACCGAGAACAAAGGACATGAGTGCAGCGGCCGGGAATAACGCAGGGTGTACGTAAAGTCGCAACAACCGAGAGCCTTCCTTGATAGCCGTGCCCCAGTCCGGGCTCTCAGGCGCCATGCCAAGGCCAAAATAACCAAGGGTACCAAGAAGAATAGTCGTGTAGCCGATACGCAGACAGGCATCGACAATTAATGGACCACGTGCATTTGGCAGAATTTCCCACAGCATGATGTACCAGGGAGACTCACCACGTGTTTGGGCTGCTGCCGTATAATCCCGGGTTTTGATGTCCATGACCAGGCCGCGAACAATACGAAATACTGCCGGACTGGTTGCAAAGACAACGGCAACAAAGATGTTCAGTTCGTTGGGATCAATAGAGATTATACCCAACGGATCTGCATCGAAAACCAGACCTGCATAAATCCATCCGCCGATAACGAAGGTAATAGCTAACTGGATCCAGAGTACATCAGGACGCTTTTTGAACCGGGTATAGAAAAGCGTCGCAAAAAAGACGATTGGGAAAAGGAAGAATAACCCCGCCATTGCATAGGGGATCGGGGTTTCTGCAATCCCTGGTGTAACCAACAAATAAAAGAGCAAAATTACAGGGAATGCGAGGACCAGGTTTGCAAGGAATGACAGAATGGTATCAGTTTTTCCACCATAATACCCGGCAGGTAATCCGAGGGAAATACCAACCATCAGGGCAAATAACGTTGCTGCGGGGGCGATGATCAAGACGATTTGGCTCCCATAAACAACACGGCTGAATACATCTCTGGCTAACTTGTCGCCGCCAAACAGAAAGGCTTCTCCAGACCCGGGTTCAATTGCCCCCGGAAGCTTGTTTTTCATGACAACAATCTGGCCGAGAGGATCGAAAGGCGCAATAACATCGGCAAAAATTGCAGTAAAAATCCAGAAGGCAACAATTGAAACACCGACAATGCCAACGCCGCTGTCAAACAAACGCCCGTAAAGGCCCAGTCGGTTTTGGAAGGTTAAACTTAGGGTGATTAAGATCGTCAGAGCCAGCCATGTTGGCCAAAACTGTACGAAGGTTGAGATGATAATCTCAAACGTTGATAAATATTCCATTTTCGCCCCCCCCTATTTCACACGAATGCGTGGATTGAGGTAGGCATAGCCCACATCAGATATAAGCTGGGTTACCAGCACAACCACGACAGAGACGAGAGAACAGGCCAACAAGAGATCGATGTCATTGTTGCTCGCCGCTTGTACCAAGGTAAAACCAAAACCTTGGTATCGGAACATGATCTCCACGATAACAACGCCAGTTAAGAGCCATGGAAACTGTAACATGATAACAGTAAAGGGTGCGATGAGAGCATTACGAAGGGCGTGTTTGATGATAACTGCATAAAAACTCATACCTTTTAAGCGGGCGGTACGAATATATTGAGCCGTCATTACTTCGACCATTGATGCACGGGTCATACGCGCAATGTAACCCATTCCATAAATTGCCATGGTCATAACGGGGAGGGCAAAGTTATAGAAGGTTATTCCCTTGGATGTCGCAGTAGCGGCGGAGCCGTTTAGCCAACCCAGCCAGGAGGCAAAAATAACGGTAAAGAATATCCCGGAAACGTATTCCGGTGTTGCGGTAGAGGTGATTGAAACAATAGATAAACTGCGGTCCGTTTTTGATCCCTCTCTCATACCAGCAAGGATACCAATGAGTAAGGCTGAGGGAATCATTACGACCATCACCCAGAACATGAGCCATCCTGTTGCCTTAAGGGCTGGCACCAGTTTATCTTCTACTTTTTTCTTGAATTTTGTCGAACAGCCAAAATCACCCTGAATAACACCAGTGAAAGTTGATTCTGCTGGATCATCGCAATACTTAAAGCGAGAGACAGCCAACCCGGTTTCTTTGTCGATGTTTGGCTGTTTGGGCCAAACGCCGAGCCAGGCGCCATAGCGTTCAAAGAAGGGATCGCGGTATCCGTTGGTGACTAGCCACGATTCAATTTGAGCATCGCTCGCTCTCATATTCGTTTGTGAAATTGATAATTTGCGAAGGTTAGGATCTAAATTAACAAGAAAAAAGACAACGACTGTCAGGCACAGCATGGTCAATGCCATGACGCCTGTACGCCGTAAAATAAATGTAAACATGATGGCCCCGTTGATCGTTCAGTTTACTTATGTAAATGGAAAAAGGAGGGATCTCGGGTGTCGAGATCCCTCCTTTTAATCCGAAGGCGATCAGGCCTCGTCGAGCCAAACTTTTTCGAAATGGAATTCGAAAAGCGGGTGCATACCGTGATCTCGAACATTATGTGTCGAGTGGTTAAACAAGAAGCGCCAATAAGGTTGAATTATGTGTCCAGAATCTTGCAAAATTTGCTCAAGATCTTTCATAACTTCCCGACGCTTGTCTGCATCAGCAATTGCGAGAGCTTCTTCCATCTTTTTGTCAAATTCTGGGTTGCTATGTGCTGATTCATTCCAAGCTTCACCTGAACGATAAGCCAAGGCCATAATTTGTACACCTAATGGACGCATGTTCCAGTTGGTGATGGAGAAAGGGTACTTCGTCCAATCATTCCAAAACGTTGATCCCGGAAGGACCGTACGCTTAATTTTGAATCCGGCTTCACGAAGTTGCGCGGCAACTGCGTCAGCTGTATTTTTCCGGTAATCATCGTCAATAGACATGAGTTCATGCTCATGTTCCATCATACCAGCTTCGGTCATAAGTTTTTTGGCGCCCTCTAAATCCCGATCCTGTTTTGGAAGTTCGTAGTATTCAGGATGAAGAGGGGCAACATGATGGTTTTCTGCAACAGTACCTGCGCCACCATATCCAAGCTGGAGAACTGTAGCATTGTCGACAGCCATTTGAAGAGCACGACGAACACGCTGATCATCATAAGGTTTATGCGTCGCGTTCGTGCGAAGTACGACAGTGGCAGATGTGACAACTTCTGATCTTGCGAGGCCAAGGCTATCCATGATTTCAATGAAATCTGCTGTGGTTTGATAGTTTGTGTGAACTTCACCAGATTCAAAGGCAGAAACTTCAGCTGAAGGATCTGTGCCGTAATCTATAAACTCGACGCCGTCGAGATAGACATCTCCATCCCACCATTTACCATTTACGCGGCGTTTTACGGAAGCAGAAGTACCAACTTCGTATGTTTCGAGTTCGAATGGACCTGTGCCGATTGGATGAGCGGGAAGATCACTACCCATTTTCTCATAATCACGGTGAACGATGAGAGCAGGATAGTCAGACATACCAGGAATGATGGTGATATCTGATTTTGGAAGGTTTAAACGAACGGTGTGGGTATCAATTTTTTCGATGGCCCCGTCTTTGACTTTCCCTGTTGCATCATCAATCAAGGTTGCCATGCGGCCAGCCATGGAGTTTCCTTCAACGGCTTTGTCACACCAACGGGTAATGTTGAAAACAACATCGTCTGCGTTGAAGTCGTCACCGTTGTTCCACTTAATGCCCTTGCGAATTTTTAGAGTATACTGGGTCGCATCATCGTTGATTTCCCAGCCTTCGAGAAGGCGTGCTTCAAAGGTAAAGTCACGGTTGTAACGAACGAGAGGTTCAAGGAACTGACGAGCAAGATTGCCCATTTCGGACCAGTCAAAAGTTCTTGGATCTTTAAGTTCACGAACACTGGTTGAAACTTTAAGAATCCCACCTTTTTTAGCTTCTGCAGCTATGGCTTGGGTTGGTGCAACCATACCAATCATGCCGTAAGCTGTTGCCGCGGTCGCGCCAAAAGCACTGGCTATAGCAAGAAACTCGCGACGGTCCATTTTACCAGACTTGGTTTCCTCGGCCATTTTCACGGTATGTGACGGCATTGGTTTGCCGTTGCGCTTGAAGAATTTCATTTATTGTGCCTCCCGGTTGTATGTTCTTATTTTTATTAAGTGTTTATTGTATCATGCTTTTTGTCAAATAGTTGATTCGAAAAAATGAGAACAACTATCCTTTTCGTAATTTTAGTGAAGTTTACTGGGTTTAATTTTTATTATTGTTATTTTTGCATCCAAGTTAAAAGTGAGTATGCATTGTAAATCTATTAAGCCGCCGTTCAGTATTATTACTGTTATTTATATTGTATATTATTCACTGGATACTTTGTTCTGCCTCTATTTTTATTAAAGGTAGGATAAAGCCGTATAGTGACTTTAAGCGACCTTTTATTGTCGTAAAGCGACGAGTGACAGTTGTAATCACTGCGCATTGGTGAATTTCCTACGGTATTTGTTGTGAGTTCACGACATTTTGTAAGAAATAGTTACAATTAATATCGTTAGCATCGAATAATAATTACCATGCTTGAATTGTATGATTGTCCATCCGTTTTCTTCCAAGCAACCTGATAAATAAAAAGTACAATTGCTGACAAATAAAAAGAATAGATAAAGCAATTTAGAGAAAACAAATCAAGTTGGCAGGTTTCATCATATACCCAAGTACTTGATGAATAAAGGGCTGCCTTATCAGGAGTTCTTCATGACAATTCGCGATACCCCTTTGTCTTCAGATCGTTCCACTGCCAAAGGAAGCCTTTTCGGCCGTCATCGCCGAAAGATTGCACCCTTTGAAATTCCTGAACATCCGGGTTCAGAAGCAAGCCATGAAGAACTTGAAGCTTGGTCACGTGCCAAGGCGTCAAACTTCAATCAACATGTTATTGGCTATGGCGCACTGGCTGAAGGAGAGTGGAAAAAGGCGGGTCTTGCAGCACCGGATCTGACTACCATGCGCCGATATCGTCTCGAACGCATTCGTGAACAGCTACGTAAACGAGATCTCGCTGGGATCTACCTCTATGATCCGCTAAATGTACGTTATGCGACGGATGCCAGTAACATGCAGATATGGACCATGCACAATCCGGTGCGTGCCTGTTTCGTTGCAACTGATGGTCCGGTCATTCTGTTTGATTTTCATAACTGTGAACATTTGTCTGATCATTCAGAAGTTGTTGATGAAGTTCGTCCTGGTATTGGTTGGTTCTATTTTGAAGCAGGCAATCGAACCGATGAGTTGGCAAAGAAATGGGCGAAAATTACTACTGATCTGGTGCGTGATTATGGCGGTGGTAATAAGCGTTTGGCCTTTGACCAAATCGACTCTCACGGAATTCCTCACCTCAACAATGAAGGGGTAGAAGTAATCTATGGCGAAGACGTGATGGAAGAAGCGCGTAAGATCAAATCTGTGGATGAAATACTTTGTATGCGTCGTGCGGTGGTCGCTTGCGAAGCTTCGATGTCAGAGATGGAAAAAGCATTGCGTCCGGGAATGATGGAAAATGATCTTTGGGCTGTTTTGCACGCAGAAAATATCCGGCGAGGGGGGGAGTGGATCGAGACCCGCCTGTTATCGTCCGGGCCGCGCACAAATCCCTGGTTTCAGGAATCATCTGCCCGAGTTATCGAAGATGGCGACTTGGTGGCTTTTGATACGGACCTTATTGGAAGTTATGGGTTTTGTTGTGATATTTCGCGCACCTGGCTTGCGGGGAGCGGTAAACCGAGTAACGAACAACGTGCTCTCTATCAAATGGCTGTTGAGCAGATAGAACATAACAGAGAGATGCTTGCCCCGGGCGTCAGCTTTCGAGAACTTTCCCATAGAGGTAAAAGCCTTCCCGAAGAATATCTTCCAAATCGCTATTCGGTATTGTTTCACGGCGTTGGCCTCTGTGA
>MAAC01016858.1_pt1 | contig 23961 bp, 18 predicted proteins | sample 1115981 | NCBI WGS metagenome assembly MAAC01 (sample SAMN04961126, study PRJNA320927) | seawater metagenome | isolation source: sample BD02T64 sea water enriched with oil for 64 days | place: USA:Gulf of Mexico | collected 2013-07-27
TTGGCATACTAAATTGTTAATAATTTCGTTTTTAATTCTAATTTGTCTCTTTTTAAGAGTTTGCAAATGTACAATTTATTTCTAATTATTCAAATATCAGGGAGTTATTTTTTAGAACCCAGATAGATATATTTGTTTTTAATGAATTTCACCCTATTTTTACCACACTTATTACCACTATTTTGAATAAAAAAATTACTCCTTATATATATATCGTTTTTTTCAGCTTTATTTCCACTACAATTTATGGGCAAGAAACCAGCGCATATCAACTTAAAATAACAAGTGTTTTTAAGCTTGAAAATTCTCACATATCCTCGATTAAATATAAGCAAGTATTTAACTCAGAGAAAAGCTTAAAAAAAACAAAAGATAGTGTTCTGATTATTTTAAAAGAAAAAGGGTTTTATACCATTACTCAAGATAGCCTAGTAATAAAACAAAAACAATTCACTTACTTTGTTAATCTTGGAAAAAAAATAACTTCTGCAGTTTTAAAAATCAATCCCAAAGATCAACCGCTGCTAGAATCATTTAACTTTAACATAGAGAAGAACTACTTAACTCTAAAAATAGCAGAATTAAAAAACACCATCTCTTTGATTAATGATAAATTTGTCAACACTGGTCAATCATTCTCACAAGTCAATCTTTCTAATATTTTGATTTCTAATTCAAAACTATTTGCAACATTAAATATTAAAAGCAGTAAAAAACGAAGAATAGATAAAATTATCGTTAAAGGGTACCCCGATTTTCCAAAATCATTTTTAAAGAACTACTTCAACAGTTCTTCTCACAAAACTGTAAATTCAAGATTAATAGAAGAATTATCTGACAAAACAAATCAACTAGACTTCATTAAGGAAATAAAAAAGCCAGAAATCTTGTTCAGTAATGACTCAACTATTGTATACTTATATATAGATAAGGCAAAAGCAAATTATTTTGACGGTTTGGTAAATTTCAATTCAGAAAACAAGAAAATCAAGTTTAGAGGTTATTTCGACTTACATCTTAACAATACATTTAATAAAGGAGAGGAAATAAACATTCACTGGAAAAATAACGGAAACAACAAGCAAGAGTTTCATTTAAGCAGTAGCATTCCGTATTTTTTTAACACTAAAATATCACCTTCTGTTTCATTTAACATATACAAACATGATTCTACTTACATAAACACTAAGGCGAGTCTTGCAATACTATACCCATTAAACAATAATTTAAGTATTCGCTTTAGCACAGAAAATGAATCCTCACAAATAAGCAACAGCATAGCAGACATTAAAAACTTTAAAAAAACAGGCCTGGGATTAGGTTTCTTATATAATTCTCCTAAAAAAGACCTATTTAACATAGGGTTTGAATTATTTTATAAAACCCGTAAAACAGAGGAGACGAAATCTCTATACCAAATAGATATAAACACACTATCAATATTAAAATTTTCAAAAAAAATAAGCTTCTTCATAAAAAACACATCAAAGCTCACAAGCAGTGAAACTAATTTAGACAATGAGCTTTTCAGGTCGGGCGGAATGAATAGCATAAGAGGGTTTCAAGAAAACGCTATACTATCAAATTCATACAGCTTTATAAATAGTGAATTACAGTTAAATCTAAAAAACAACACCTCCCTTTTCAGCATACATGATATAGGCATATTTAACATCAATAACCATAACAAAACACTAAGTTCAATAGGGCTTGGCTATCGTTTTAAAAAAAGAAATAACAAATTTAGCTTAGAATACATTATTGGTAGTACAACCGCTAATAATGTAGTGGAATCCTCAATGATTTCTATTAAAATATTAACATTATTTTAATAAAACATAATACTCTCTTAACATTTAACATAAAATAATTAACATTTTTCACTGATTTTGTTGTGTAATTAACTTTTATTTATGATTTTTGGCTCTAATTAATTCAAATAATTACACAATGAAAACAAAGTTTAATGGAATTTTAACGCTGTTACTGGCGTTAGTAGTGCAATTCTCATTTGCACAAGAAAAGACTGTTTCGGGTACAGTTTCTGATAATTCAGGAGCGCTACCGGGAGTTAGTGTTATCATCAAGGGTACGACAAACGGTACCGAAACTGATTTCGATGGTAAATATTCTATTAAAGCTAAGACAGGAGACATCCTAAGTTTTAGCTATTTAGGGTACAAAACTATTGAAAGAACTATTGGATCTTCTAGTACACTCAATGTTACTATGGAAGAAGATGCAAATGTATTAGACGAAGTAGTTGTTACTGGTCTAGGTATTAAAAGAGACAAAAAAGCTTTAGGATTCTCTCAACAATCTGTAAGTGGTGAAGCTTTAGTCAAAGCAAAAGAGACTGATATCTCTAATGCATTAGCTGGTAAAGTTTCTGGGGTACAAATTGTTGGTAACAACAGTTCTACTTTTGGATCGTCTCAAATTAAATTAAGGGGAGAAACTAATGTACTTTACGTTGTAGATGGTGTTAAAGTATCTGCTAGTGATGTAAACCCAGATAACGTTGCTGATATCTCAGTACTTAAAGGTGGATCTGCAACAGCAATCTACGGACCTGATGGTAGAAATGGAGTTATCGTTATTACAAGTAAGCAAGCTAAAAAAGGGGAAACTACTTTTGAAGTAGACTATGCTTCTACGATTAACAGTGTTACTAACATACCAGATTACCAGAATGAATACGGGGGTGGATATAGCCAATCTTGGAATACTTTCACTTATAATGCTGCAACTGACCCTGCATCTTGGGCTTCTTTTAATGGACACAAGATTCCTGAGTATTACGCAGATGAATCTTGGGGACCTAAATTAGATGGTACAATGGTACGTCACTGGGATTCTTGGATTCCTGGAACTTCAACTTTTGGAGAGTTAAGAGCTTGGTCGCCAACAAAAAATGATGTTGATCAATTTTACGATGTAGCTGTTACACAAAATGGACAATTCGCTTTTTCTAAAGCTGATGAGAACTATTCTATTAGAACTGCAGTTACTTATATTGAGCAAAATGGTATTGTACCAAACTCTAAGAAAGAGCAGTCAAGAATTACATTGAACGCTAAATATAATATTAGCGAAAAGTTTGAAATGTATATCAACTTCAATTACGAAACGAGATATCTTTTAAACAATCCTGAGCAAAACTATGGAAACTTAGGTTCTAACATGAACCAATGGTGGCAAAGACAATTAGATCTTAAGAAATTAAGAAACTATGAGCAAAATGGTGTAATTACATCTTGGAACATTAAGAGTCCACGTAACGCAGCTCCTTTATACTGGGATATGCCATATTTCCATTCTTACGAAAACATTAAGAATGACAATAGAAGTACTACTTTTGGTAAAATTGGAGGAAACTACACATTCAATGACAACTTAACGCTTAAGGCAGAACTAAGAAAAACGTTTAGATCTAGAGCATTTGATGATAGAGGAACAACAAAAAGTTTGTTAGATACTTCTTTCTACTATGAGTTCATGTCAAGAACTACTCAAGATGAATTCTTTACAATGTTAAACTATAACAATAAGTTTATGGATGACGTTTTAGATCTTGATGTTAGTATTGGTGGTGAGGTTACTCAATACGAATACAAAAATTTAGACGCAACTACTGTTGGTGGTTTAACAATACCTGGTTTCTATAACTTAGCAGCATCTAAAGATCCTGTTACTACAGATACAGATATTACTAACTGGGAGTCTAGAGGTATTTTCGCCAAAGCTTCTTTAGGATATAAAGGATTAGTTTATTTTGATGCATCTTACAGATTAGACTGGAGATCTACAGCTAAACCAAGTGACAATAGAGTTGAAACTTATGGAGTTTCTACAAGTTTCTTAGCGCACAAGGTTTTACCTAAAAATGATATCTTAAACTTCGCGAAATTAAGAGCGGGATATTCTACTTCACCTTTCTTCCCAAATCCATACCAAATTTCTAGCATTTATAATGTAGGAACTTTATATAATGGACATGGTAGATTAAGTGTTTCTAATACGCAAGCTAATGCTAACTTAACAGGAGGTACTAGAGAAGAATTAGAATTAGGTACTGAATTATTTTTCTTTAATAATAAAATTGGAGTTGACTTTACTTACTTTAACAGAAAAGATAAAGACATTCCTGTAAACGTTCCTTTAGATGGATCAACTGGATATACTAGTGTAACTGTAAATGCAGGACAAACTACTTCTTCTGGTATTGAATTAGGAATCTCTGGAGATGTTATTAGAACTGAAGACTTTACATTTGGTTTAAACTTAAACATTGGTACTTTATCTAAAACAGTAGATTACATTTATGATGGTGTAAATTCAAGAGACCTTAGTACGTATACTTCTAGAATGAAGTTACAAGAAAGAGTTGGTGAAGAATGGGGATTATTCTACGGAACTGGATTCGCAAGAGGAGACAATGGAGAAATTATGTTTAGAGATAGAGGTAACGGATTGTATTCTTACTCTCAACAAGCAAACAAATTCTTAGGTTCTTTATTACCAGATTTCACAGGAGGTATCACGACAAACTTTGACTACAAAAACATGAGTTTAAGCTTAGGATTTGATTTCCAAAAAGGTGGTAGATATTATTCTAGAACAGAAAGATATATTACTCACTCTGGTTTATCTGCTGAAACTGCAGGTTTAAATGATAAAGGAAACCCTAAAAGAGATCCTGTATCTGCAGGTGGTGGAGTTCATATTGTTGGAGTATTACAAACTAGCACAGATGCTAGTGGTAACCCTGTAACTGATGGTACTGTAGTAGATACGTATGTAGACGCTCAAGACATCTATGGTTTAGGAAACATTGGTCAGATTTATGAAAATAACTTACACGATGCTACTTATGCAAAATTAAGAACTATTAGATTTAACTATTCATTAAACAAAGACTTTGTAAGCAAGTTTAACCTTAAATCTGCTTCTATTGGAGCTTTTGCTAACAACGTTTGGTTAATTTACTCTGATGTGCCATGGATCGATCCTTCTGAATTAGAAAAAAGATCTGGAATCAACTGGGCTGAGAACGGTACTTTACCAAGTACAAAATCATTCGGTTTAAACGTTAAATTAACATTTTAAAACATAAATAAAATGAAAAAAACAATTAAAAATATAGCTGCATTTATGTTTGCTGCAACTATCATCAGTTCATGTGATACTGTTGATTTTGGAGACGTAAATGACAATCCTAATGGACCTACAGCACCTATTACCTCACAATTATTATCTAGTGCACAAGTAAGTGTTTCAACAATAATAAATCATGTAGATGGTATCAATTATGTGCAACAATTAACAGAAGGACAATATCCTGGACCTTCTAGATACTCTGGATTAACTTTTAGTTATAATACTTGGTATACTGGACCAGTTCAGAACCTTAACAGAATTATTGAAGTTAATGAAGATGCAGATTTAGCTGAAGGTGCTTCACTTTTTGGAGATAACAATAACCAAATAGCTACTTCTAAACTGTTAAGAGTATATTTCTTACAGTATATGACAGACACTTGGGGTTATTTACCTTGGTCTGAAGCTTTTCAAGGAATTGATGGAACACAACCAAAGTTTGATACTCAACAAGAATTGTATACATTCATGTTTGCAGAAATAGAAGATGCATTAGGTAAAATTAATGCTGGAGCTGGACCTTCAGGTGATATGTTATTCGGAGGAGATATGGACCAATGGAAAGTATTTGGAAATACATTAAAAATGGTAATGGCTTTAAGAATTTCTGACGCTGATGCTGCAACTGCAAAAACGAAGTTTGAGCAAGCAGTGGCTTCTGGAAGCTTAATTTCTAGCAACTCAGGAAATTTAGTATTTACTTATGGTTCTGATGACAACAGTGATAACCCATGGGAAGACAGATATGAAAGTCGTGAAGACTGGGTAATGTCAGAAACTTTCATGAACGCTTTATCTGGAAAAACAGATCCAAGAATGCAAAAATTTTCTGATCCAGCAACTGGAACAGGATTATATACTGGTGCGGAAAATGGAAAAGTAAATGGTAATACACCAGATTATGCTTTCCCTACTGCAACTGTAATTAAAGATCCAGTTTATAAATCTCCTATTTACACATATGCTCAGACTGAATTGTCTTTAGCTGAAGCTGCTGTAAAAGGATGGAATGTAGGTGGTGGTACTGCTGCTACTCACTTCACAGCTGGTATTGAAGCTTCAATGATGCAATGGGGTGTTGCTGCTGCAGATATGAACACATATACTGCTGCAAACACTAGTGCTGCTATGGCAGACATTGCTTATGAAAAGTGGATTGCTTTATACCTGAATGGACCTGAGGCATGGGCTGAATGGAGAAGATTAGATGCACCAGCATTAACGCCTTCTATTTACGCAAATGACCAGAGAATTCCTGTAAGACATGCATACTCTTCTTCTGTTGCTGATAATAACGCAGATAATTATGCTGCTGTTGTTGCTGCACAGGGAGCAGATAATAACCACACTAAATTATGGTGGGATAAGAACTAAGTTATTTTATAACTTTTTAATAGTATTAAAGGCTGAAAAGATTACTCTTTTCAGCCTTTTTTTGCACTCATATTTCCTTGTTTAAATTCAATTAACTTTTCAATTATTTGTATAATATTTAAAATATTAAATATTAAATGTTAAAAAATTGGGTTTTTTAACTTTATTTTAGGATTTTTGTGAGAATTAATTCAAATAATAATAAATATGAGAACAAAGTTTAATGGGATAATAACACTTCTATTAGTGTTGTTTGTGCAGATATCCTTTGCACAAGAGAAAACTGTCTCTGGTACTGTTACAGATACTTCTGGAACCTTACCTGGTGTAAGTGTTATAATTAAAGGCACAACGACTGGTACAGAAACTGATTTTGATGGTAATTACTCTATCAAAGTAAAAATCGGGGATATACTTAGTTTTAGTTACTTAGGTTATGTTAAAGTTGAAAGAAATGTAGGCAATGCAAGTACAATTAATGTTACTTTAAAAGAAGATGCAAATGTCTTAGACGAAGTTGTTGTCATTGGATATGGTACAACTACCAAACAAGCATTTACAGGATCAGCGAAAGTTGTGAAGGCTGAAGCTTTAGAAAGAAAAAGTGTATCTAATATCTCACAGGCATTAGCAGGAGAGATTGCAGGTGTAAATGTAATTACAACAAGTGGACAACCAGGAACTTCTGCAGTTGTTCGTATTAGAGGATTTGGTTCTGTAAACGGAAACAGATCTCCTTTGTATGTTGTAGATGGTGTACCTTTCTCAGGCGCATTAAACTCTATTAACCCTTCAGATATTGAAAGCACTACTGTTTTAAAAGATGCTACTGCAACTGCTATTTATGGTGCAAGAGGGGCAAATGGTGTAATTTTAATTACAACTAAAACTGGTAAAAACGGTGTTTCAACAATGGAAGTTGATGTAAAAACGGGAGTGAACTTTAGTTCAATACCTAGATATGACATTATTACTTCTCCAGAAGAATATATTGAAGTTGCTTGGGCTTCTATGGGTGGAAGAGGTGAAAACTTCGGAAATGACGCAGCAACCTATGCAAATGATAATTTATTTGGAAATAGAGGAATAAATCCTAAATACAATTTATGGAATACAACTTCTGTATCTGATTTAATTGATCCAGCAACTGGTAAAGTTAGATCTAATGTAACAAGAAAATACAGTCCAGAAAACTGGCAAGACTATGGGTTTCAAACTTCTATTAGAACAGAAGCCAACTTAAAAATGAGTGGAGGAAATGATAAAACAAAATATTTTTCATCATTTGGATATTTAGATGATGTAGGATACATCATTAATTCGAAATATAAACGTGTTACGACAAGGTTAAATATTACGCATAAGCCAAAAGAATGGTTAACAGCTTCTACGAGCATTGGTTACTCAGTTGGAGAAACAACTAACAATGGTCAAACAAATGATTCTGGAAGTATTTTTTGGTTTGTAGATAATATTCCATCAATATACCCTCTTTTTGAAAGAGATGCAGCTGGAGAATTGATTCCAGATTTAGTTTATGGTGGTAATGTATTTGATTATGGTGTTGGACGTGGATTTGGAGCACTAACCAATGCAATTGGTGATGCTACAAATAACTTAAGAGGAAACACACGTCACTCTTTAAATGGTAACTTTAGTTTTAATGTGAAATTTTCTGACAACTTAAGTTTCGAAACTAAGTATGGTCTTCAATACTACAATCAAATATCAAACACCTATAACAATCCTTTCTACGGATCAGGTGCACCAGCAGATGTTGCAGGTAGTTTATCAAAAGGATTTAACACTGCTGTAACGCAGAATTTCCTAAACATGTTCCGTTATAATAAAACATTTGGGGATCATTCTCTTAACTTATTACTGGCACATGAAACAAACCAATGGAAAAGAAGTACAAGCTTTGTTCGTAAAACAACAATTGTAAACTTAAACAACGGTATTACAGATTTAGATAACTATATTAAAGCACCAACTCCAGCTTCAGGAAATACGGATGAAACGGCTTTAGAAAGTTACTTCGCTCAAGCAAATTACAACTACAATGGTAAATATTTTGCTACTGGTTCTGTTAGACGCGATGGTTCTTCAAGATTTGTAAATCACAAATGGGGAACATTTGGTTCTATAGGACTTGCTTGGTTAGTAAGTGAAGAAGACTTTATAGACAAAATTTCATTTGTTAATTATTTAAAAGCAAAAGTAAGTTATGGTCTTGTTGGAGATCAAGCAGGTGTTGGTTTCTATTCGGGTCAAGATACTTATTCTATCAACAACTTAGATGGAGAGATTTCACTTGGTGTTAGAGCTAAGCAAAACCCAGATTTAACATGGGAAACTTCTAAAATGTTCCAAACAGGTATTGAATTTGGATTGTTTAAAAACAAAATTGAAGGAGCAATAGATTACTATGTAAAAGATACTGATGACTTAATTTTTAACCGTAGAGTGGGTCCATCTGTTGGAGACGCATTATTAACTGTTAATGATGGAAGTTTAAGAAACAGTGGTTTAGAATTTGATATTACAGCTCATTTAATAGACAAAAAAGATTTTAAATTAGATTTCACTATTAATGGTGCAATGGGAAGCAATGAATTAACTTCTATGCCTATTGACCCTGCTACAGGAGAACAAAAAGTATTGGATATAGCAGGTAATTACGGTAGATCTGTAGGTCATAGTATTTTTGATTTCTATATGAGAGAATGGGCCGGTGTTGATCCTGCTGACGGTAGTGCAATGTGGAATTTATACTACCATGATGCTAACGGAAATAACGTGTTAGATTCAGGTGAAGGGATTCAAAGTTTAGCTGAATATACAAATGACAACCCAACTAATGCTATTAGTCAAACTATTACGAAGACTTATTCTGATGCTACAGAAAAATACATTGGAAAATCTGTAATTCCTACAGTAAGTGGTGCATTTAGATTCAACGCTAAAATCCATAATTTTGACATTAGTACACAGTTTAGATATAGTTTAGGTGGTTCTGCTTATGACTTTAGTTATTCTGATTTATTAGCGAATGACCAAATTGGGAACAACAACTGGCATAAAGACATCCATAATAGATGGATGAAACCAGGAGATATTTCAGAAATACCTAAATTAACAAGTAATATTAACACTACTGTTAACAGTACATCATCTAGATTTATTCAATCTTCTGATTACTTAACGTTAAGTAATGTTAGAGTTGGTTATTCAATACCAAGTCAATACATGCAAGGAAAAGGAGTTTCTTCTATAAATTTCTGGTTATCTGGAGATAATTTATTCTTGCTAAGTGCAAGACAAGGATTTAACCCTACAACGTCAGAAACTGGTGGGTCTCAGAGATATAATTATGCACCATTGACTACATTATCTTTAGGGGTAAGAGTTAAATTTTAATTTAATTAATTATTAAAACAATATTAAAATGAGAAAAACAATTTATAAATCAATATTCGCATTAACCTTTATCTTAGTTGGTATTGGGTGTGATAGTGATTTCTTGGAAAAAAGCCCTACCAATGTTATTAACGTTGATGATGTAGGTTTTTCTGGAGATTTAAACCCAGCAATTTTTGATGCAACCCTAACAGGAATCTATACAATGACTTTTACTACTGGAACAGGTGGAGATGGTGGTCATGATGATTTTGGACAAAAAGGGTATGACATTTTTACTGATTTTTTAAGTAGTGATTTAGCTTTATCTGTAAGTACTTATGGATGGTATAGCACTTTTACTCAATATTTAAATACAGTAGATTACACCAATGGTGATAATTACATGCCTTGGAGATATTACTATAGAATAATTAGATCTGCAAACTTAGTTATTAAAGCTGCAGGTGGTAATGATGCTGTTTTAGCTACACCAGAGTCTAAATACGCAATGGGACAAGCTAAAGGAATGAGAGCTTATGCATACTTTTATTTAACTCAGTTATATATAAAAGAGTATAACCCTGCATCTACTGTATTGCCAATTTATGACAATCCAGATATTCCAAATCAACCACAAAGTACTACTGAAGAGGTTTATAACTTTATCATTAAAGATTTTGAAGAAGCGATTACATTACTGAATGGTTTTAACAGAACTGGTAAATTTCAAATGAACCAAAATGTTGCCAGAGGGTATTTATCATATCTTTATGCATCAATGGGAACTAGTGCTTCTAATGTAAAAGCAAAAAAACATGCTGATGATGTAATTAATTCTGGAGCACATACAATGATGTCTGCTGCACAAATGACTGGTGGATTTAATGACATTAATACATCTGGTTGGATGTGGGGTATTGATCTTACTGGAGATACTGGATTAGGTTTGATTTCTTGGTGGGGACAAATGGACGTATACACTTATAGCTATCAATGGGCTGGAGATAGAAAAGCAATTGATCAAGGGTTATTTGATTTAATACCTGGTTATGATGTACGAAAAGCACAATTCCATAACAACTCTGCAAGTGGTTACCATTTAATTCCTTTGAACAAGTTTTATCACGATGGTAAAACTATTGGAGGACAAAGAACCGTTACTACAGATTATGTATATATGAGAGTTACAGAAATGTACTTATTATCTGCAGAAATGGATGCTAAAGAAGGAAATGATGCAGGAGCTAGAGCAAGATTAAAACAAGTATTATCACAAAGATTTGCAACTGCTGCAGATTACGCTTATGTTGATGCTTTATCAGGTCAGGCATTGGTAGATGAAATATATCTACAAACTCGTATTGAATTTTTCGCAGAAGGGAAAAGTTATTTAGCTCTGAAACGTAACAAAGCTACTTTAACAAGAGGGTCAAATCACTTAAGTCTTGTAGGTACTTCTATACCTTATAACGATGATAGGTTAACTTATGAAATTCCTCAATCAGAAATTCAAAATAACCCTTTTATTAACAACTAATATTATCGCCTTACATGACTTTACTGTTGTGTAAGGCTTTTAATTTAACAACATATAATTATGAAAAAAATATCATTTCTTTTATTGATGACATTATCACTATTTGTTTTTAGTGGTTGTGAAGACAGTGAAAGCACAAGCGATTTAAACTACGTTAGTTTTGAAAACACTGCCTTTGCATTTGGTGTAGAACAAGATGGTTCATCAACCTCAACGGTTACTTTTTATTCAACGCAAACATCTAGTTCAGCCAGAACATTTGAAATTAGTATAGATGCAGCTTCTACTGCTGATGCAGCTTCTTATACTGTACCAACTTCAATTACAATTCCTGCAAATTCAAATAAAGGAACGTTTGATGTTACAATTTCTGACACGAACATTAGTGACGCTGGCGAGACTTTAATTTTAAACTTTTCAGCTAAGAATGGACTAATAACCGGTGACTCTATTACCTTAAACATAAAAAGAGTATGTCCTTTAAACAATCTTGTATTAAGCATCACTTTTGATTCTTATCCAGATGAGGTTTATTGGGTTTTAAAAGATGGAACAGGAGCCGTTATTGAAGAAAGTGCAGCTAGTTGGGGTGCATATACTGGTTTGACAGGTGGTATTACAAAAGAGTTTTGTTTACCTAATGGTGATTATTCATTTACGATCCAAGATGCATATGCAGATGGCGGAGGTGCTGTATCATTAAAAGTTGGTGACACTTACCATTTAGATTCTGATGGAGCTTATGGCGCAGGTCTTACTGTAAACTTTACATTATAAATAAAAAAGAATACATTTAAAAACCACCTCATTAGAGGTGGTTTTTTTTTTTATACTTACCTTTGCATCATGGAGAATAAAACAACTGTAATTTTTGGAATCAGAGCAATTATTGAAGCTATTAATAGTGGTAGCACAATAAGCAAGGTGTACTTACAAAAAGAATTAAAGGGTAATTTATTTTCTGATTTAAATAAACTAATTAAGCAAGAAGGCCTAACCACTAGTATGGTACCGATCGAAAAATTAGACCGTTTATCTAAACAAGGAAATCATCAGGGAGCAGTAGCCCAGATTTCTCCAGTTGAGTTTTATGATTTGGATGAACTAATACAAAGTACACTAGAGAAGAAACAAACTCCCTTATTTTTATTATTAGACCAACTATCAGATGTACGTAATTTTGGTGCAATAATAAGAACAGCTGAATGTACAGGTGTAAACGGAATCATTGTTCAAAAAAATGGAAGTGCCCCCGTAAACGCAGAAACAATTAAAACCTCTGCAGGTGCTGCATTTAAAGTGCCAATTTGTAAAGTAGATCACATAAAAGATGCATTATATATATTGCAAGCATCAGATATAAAAACTGTGGCAGCCACTGAAAAAACAGAAGATTCAATTTTTGATATTGATTTTAATCAACCCATCGCAATAATTATGGGCTCTGAGCATAGAGGTGTTAACCCATCTGTTTTAAAAATGGTTGATTACAAAGCAAAACTACCCTTATTAGGCGATATTGAATCACTAAATGTTTCTGTAGCTTGTGGAGCGTTTTTATATGAAACAGTAAGACAAAGAATGCATTAGTTTTCTTCTTCCACTTTCTCTTCTTCTTCAGTCGGTCGAGGCGGATTAAAATTGCCATTCTCATCAAAAAGAAGATCAAATTCTGTTTCTGTAAATTGAAATTTTTCTTTCACAATACCCCTATTTTTATAAATCAGGGCAAACAGTAATCCAACAATAAATCCCGATAAGTGTCCTTCCCAGGAAACACCATCTTTTATAGGCATAACATACCAAATCATACTACCATATAGAAAAATAACAATTAAAGAAACTGCAACTAATTGATATTGCTTCTTTATGACTCCACTAAAAAAAACAAAACTAAAAAGTAAGTACACAATTCCACTAGCTCCAATATGATATGCTTCTCTGGCTATCACCCAAGTTAATACACCAGTCAAAAGGCCTCCCACAAAAAGAATGTTTAGATATACTTTTTGATAAAAGTATATTAAAGCTGATAACAAGACTGCTAAGGGAATTGAATTGTTAAATAGATGACTTATACCACTGTGTATAAAAGGAGAGAAAAACACCCCTTTTAAACCGCTCAATTTCCTAGGTAAAACTCCATATTTTGTAAAATTTAAATCAAAGTATATTTCAACCCAATAAACAAACCAAATTGTAAAAACAAACAAGATTGGAATTGTAATTATTTTATTTGAAAATTGAATTGTATTATTTGTTTTCATCAGATTAAAAATAACAAAAATTCAGCCAAATGCATTTTACTGAAAATCTGTCATAAAACTTTACTATTTTTACCACATGAATGAACCCTTAGCAGAACGTATAAGACCAAAAAAATTAGAAGACTATATTAGTCAACAACATTTAGTTGGTAAAAACGGGATTTTAACAAATCACATCAAAAAAGGAATCATTCCTTCATTAATACTTTGGGGTCCTCCAGGGATTGGAAAAACAACCTTAGCGAATATTATTGCCAAAGAATCTGGCCGACCATTTTATACACTTAGCGCAATTAGCTCTGGGGTAAAAGATGTCAGAGAAATTATTGAAAAAGCAAAAAACAGTGGTGGTTTGTTTTCTACAAAAAACCCCATATTATTTATTGATGAAATACATCGATTTAGCAAATCTCAACAGGATTCTTTATTAGGTGCTGTAGAAAAAGGCTGGATTACATTAATTGGTGCTACAACAGAAAACCCAAGTTTCGAAGTAATCCCCGCATTACTATCACGTTGTCAAGTGTATATTTTAAACTCTTTTGATAAAGAAGATTTAATCGCTTTAATAGATAGGGCTATTAAAAAGGATACAATTATTTCTACACGCAAAATTGAACTCATAGAAACAGATGCATTATTAAGGGTATCTGGAGGAGACGCAAGAAAATTATTGAACGTGTTTGAGTTACTGGTCAATTCAGAAAATGACCCTGTAAAAATCACCAACAATTTTGTTTTAGAAAAAGTGCAAAAAAACACGGTTCGTTATGATAAAACAGGTGAGCAACATTATGACATTATTTCCGCTTTTATTAAATCTATTAGAGGAAGCGATCCAAATGGAGCCGTTTATTGGCTGGCAAGAATGATTGAAGGAGGGGAAGATGTTAAATTTATTGCTCGAAGACTACTAATTTCTGCATCCGAAGATATCGGTAATGCAAATCCCACAGCACTTATTTTAGCTACTAATACATTTCAGGCTGTTTCTGTAATTGGACATCCTGAATCTAGAATAATTTTAAGTCAATGTGCCATTTATCTTGCCAACTCTCCTAAAAGCAATGCTTCATATGAAGCCATCGGAAATGCACAACAAACTGTAAGGAATACAGGTGATTTATCGATCCCTTTACATCTAAGAAATGCACCAACAAAATTAATGAAAGATTTAGATTATGGAAAAAATTACAAGTATTCTCATGGCTATGAAAACAATTTTTCTGCACAAGAATATCTACCTGATGAATTAACGAATACAAAGTTCTATGAGCCAGGAAATAACACTAGAGAAAACGCTTTTAGGAAATCTTTAAAAACGCGTTGGAAGGATAAGTACAATTACTAAAATTTAATTTGCAGTTCTTTTTGAATCAATTCTCCGTTTTCATAAAACTCAGCGATCCATTTAGATTTTTTTAAGTATAATATTCCGTTTCTCTCTTTAATAATAAACAAATTTTTAGCACCTGTATATAGTAGTGTATAAACAACTTTTGGAGTAGCGTCAACTAGTTGAAATCCATTTGATATTGGTTGTGCATAAATGATAGCTACATGTTCATTACTCTTTTCTTTAAGATTTTTATTGGTGGTTTTAGGGCTATTAAACACCAATTCTTGCTTTTTATACTCCTTTATTTTAACGTCTTTAAAAGCCTCTCTAATTGCCTGATGGTAGGCCGATTTATACTCTTTCTTACTGCTTTTCCCTTTTTTACCTGTGAACAGCAACTTATTATTACAATCTCTTAACTCAATTAATGTACCTGTTGTAAACATTCCAGAAGAATCTTTTATCGTTGCATATAACGCCAAACAACTATTTAAGGTAACCTCTCTAGGCCTTTCGTCAGAAGTTAAGTATGCTTTATAGCCTTTTTTATTAAATAAAAACTTTGTTAATGAGCTGGTTTGATATTTATCTGATGATTTGAAAAAATCAAACTTATCAGAAACAATAATATACTCGTAATTATGTATTTCTTTTTGAGAAAAAGTTGAAACATAAAAAAGTAAAAAAAGAACGTAAAATAGATTCTTCATATTAATCAAAGATTAAGTTAAACCCAAACTGTATTGAAGCTGTAGTAGCTCCCGTTAAATCCGAAAATTTTAAAACATTACCTAACATTCCATACATTTGAAAAATCCCCATCTGTGTAGATACTCCTACCCCAATATTAGACTTTGAAAAATCATCCATCGTATATGTCAATTTTACATGAAAATTTTCGGTAATACTTTTCTCTAAAAAGGCAGTTGCTGCAACTTGAGTACTTAAGGGCCTTGTTATTGCAAACAATTGCAAGCCTACTGAGTTATTATAATATTCTTTATAGGTTACATCATAGCATTCTTTATTTGTTCTAGCCCTTCCAAAACTATACCTAACAGCTCCATTTAATTTAATGGGCCTCCAAACAATATATGAATCTGAATTTGTCTCTCTTGGTATATTTGATTTAAAATCACTGTCCAATTGTGACCAATAATCAGTATTATTCGAATCATACAAGAGATTTATACCATCAAACTGATGATTTCCAGTAATTGACAAATTTCTATTATTCTTTGAATAACTAACAAAACCTACATCTAAAATACTTCCCGTAAATTCTATTTGTGGTGAATAATGATAGGTAAAACCTACGTCTACTCCAATACCAATGTTCTTACTTAAAAGGGTATTCCCTAGCACCTCTTTAATTCCAACATTTAAATTTTCATCTGCGTCAAAAAATCCTGACGAATTGGATTTAATATTAATATTAGTTAAGTTTTGTCTATACACATTATTTACACCTAGTTCAGTATTAAAAGTTCCTGCGTTATCATTTGACGAAATGTGTAAACTACCAGAATACAATTTAAACCTTCCTCCTACATTTAACTTTTTATTAATTTTATAAGACAGACCGGCATGGATTACCCCAAGCATTTCTCCTCTAAACTTTAAATCAGAAAAATGAACCGTTTTATTAATAAATGGTTGATTTCCATAATACAACAACTCTATAACATCTTTAGGGTAATACCCTACAAAATCTAATTCTTGGTACATTCCAAAACTCAAGTATGTTTTTTCATCATAACGATACCCGCCATTTAAAATATCAACTTGCACATTAAAACTCAAAGAGCTCCTATTGGTAAGTTTGTTTGATAAGTTTTCGAATTTTGTACTAAATGGCGCGTTATCTTTTAAAAACAGATCTGAGATTGTCCCTCCAGAAGCTCCTATATTGAAAGAAAAACCAGACAGACCAGGAATTCCTCCGTGGTATTTAAAGTTTGTTTCTGCTCCAGGGTTTACCATTAAAGTATTTGGCATTTCTGCAAATCCAAATAAGATTTGTTTATTTTGCGAAGAGACAAAACCACTCAGTAATAACCCAAAAACAATTAGGATGTGTTTTATTGACATTTTTATGTTTTTAGATAAAAGATTCCTGAAGATTTAAACTCTAATTTTTGTTCAGTATTAGGATCCAAAACAGAGCCATCTGAACTCGGTGACAATTCTATTGAAACTCGAACCTTAGTAGACAGTAAAAATTGTTCATTTCCAGCAATGATTATAATTTCTTTTTGCTTAAAATTTTGATTATTTTCAGTAACAATTATCGGATTAAACCTATGCGTTTCAACATTGTTATCATCTAAAAAAGTAATATTCACAGTAAAACGTCTATCAAACTGATTATTTACTTCAAAATTCAATTCAGTTTCTATAAGATTATCTTTAACAAATTTACTTTTAAGAATTGTAAACCCACTTGTATCATCTATTGGAGTAACAACTTCTACTGAATTTACAACATCAAAAAAATCAATTTGATTTAATGTAAAATACACCAATGATGACTCAAAAATTGGTTTGGCAGAAAAATCTTCTATTTGATTAAAATCTACATGTTTAATACATGACGACAACATCAAAATGAAGATTAAAAACATAGGGGTACTTTTTAATTTCTTCATGTACTTAAATATTCATTAATTTCAACGAATAGCGGCTAAAGATATTGCTTTATTTCTAAAAGACTAGAAACTGATATGTATTTTTTTTGCTCAAATTTCTCATCATGTAAATTAAAGTGTATACTAGTGATTCCACAATTTAAAGCTCCAATGATATCTGCTTCTAAATTATCACCTATCATAACACTATTCTCTGCTGTAGCACCTGCTTTTTTTAACGCATACGTAAAAACTCTTGGGTTTGGTTTTTTAACACCTACAGATTCTGAGGTAATTATTTCATCAAAATACTTTATGATTCCTGATTTTTCTAGTTTCAAATGTTGCACCTCTTCAAAACCATTCGTTATAATATGCAACTTATATTTTGGCTCTAGATAATCCAACAATTCAAAAACGCCTTCAAACAAATAATTATTATTTGGCAAAACATCTATATAATCAAATGACAATTGATGAATCAACTTGTCAGACACATTAAAATTTAAGGTAGTAAATGTATCTTTTAATCTGCCATAGCGTAGGTCTTCCTTACTAACCCTTTCTTCTCTATACCTTTTCCAATACTCAAAATTAATTGGAGCATATACAGCAAGAAAATCCGCTAGTTCTAATTGTATTTTATACCTGTTAAATAATTGTTTAAATGTAAGATTAGAGTTTTTTTCAAAATCCCATAAAGTATGATCTAAATCAAAAAATATATGCTTAAATTCCATTCCATAAAAATATAAATATAATCCAAACCCTAAAACTCTTTTTAGTCTTTATATTTGTATTTACAAGTTTCATTTTTTTGAATAAAAAACTACACATACTTTTTCTCTGCAGTTGGTATCCTTCAAAAGTACTTCCAACCAATGGTGATTTTATTAAACGCCATGCAGAAGCTGTTAGTTTATTGCACAAAGTTTCTGTTTTACATATAATTTCTGATAAGAATATTTATACCTCAAAAATTGAAATCAACACATTTAATACCGTAAATACATTTATTGGATACATAAAACACACATCAAATCCATTTTTAAAGTTAATTCGTTTTTTAAAAATGTATAAACGGTTACTAAATAAAATTGGCAGTTTTGACTTGGTACACCTAAATGTCATATTCCCTTTTGGTTTGTTTGCGTTACATCAAAAAATAGTAAAAAAGAAACCGTATATCATTTCAGAACATTGGACAGGCTATTTAAAACCACAAAATCTTAAAATAGCATCCTTTCAGAAGGTTTTATCAAAAATAATTTCTAAAAAAGCAACTTTTGTGTGTCCCGTCAGCAACCAATTAATAACCGCAATGCAAGACTTTGGATTGCAAGGAAGTTATAAACCTATTGGAAATGTGATTGACACAACTACTTTTTATCAAAATTATGAGAAAGAATCTCAATTTACAATTATTCATATCTCTAGTCTAAATGACACACAAAAAAACATAAGCGGAATGTTACGAGTTGCCAAAGAACTAGAAAACAAAACAGGCCTTTTTACATGGAAATTCATAGGAGGTCTATCAGGAGATTATAATAACTTGATCGATAAACTAAAGTTTAACAAAGCATCGATTCAATTTATTGACCATTTATCACAGAAGGAATTATCAACTCATTTACAAAAAGCACATGTCTGTATATCCTTTAGCAATTATGAAACTTTTGGCGTCACCTTGGCTGAGGCAATTGCTAGTGGAACTTTTGTAATCTCTACAAACACCGGAATGCTAAATGAGGTCCCTAAAAAAGAGTATTTTTCGATGGTACCAATAAATGATGAAGAAGCATTATTAAATGAAATTATTTTCAAAAAAAATAAAAGCCTGAATTTAGACTCAATTCAAATGAACACATATATTAAAGAAATGTTCAGCCCTCAAGTTATTGCTAATAAATTTTCGAATCTGTATTATAAAAGTTTAAATAAAAACGCTTGAATCTCTTAAAACTCTACATACAGAATTTTATTTCTAGAGCAGGAAATCAAATACTTTCTGCATCAATAATAGCGAGAGCATTATCGTTTATAGCTTCTTGGATTGCATTGCAATTAATTCCGAATAAAGAACTTGGAATTGTGTTGTTTGCTTACAATATTATTATATTTATTATTCCAATTGCAGGTTTCGGCCTACATCAAAGTTTATTACGTTATGGTTCTTTACTAAATACTGTCGAAGAAAAAAACAACGTATTTAGATACGTTTTTTTTAAAGGAATTTGGGCTACACTCACTTTAATTGGGATAACAATTAGTATAAGTTTGTGTATAAATTTTCAATTTGAAAACACCTTATATTATTTAATCTTGTTGTCGGTAATTTTAATACCTATGTACATCTTCGAATTGATGAAAATTCAGTTTAGGTTACAGCATAAAAATAAAATTTTCGCTTCAACTGACATTGTCTTCACCTCGCTATTAACAGTTAGTGTTTTGGTTTTAAGTTACTATTACCAAGAAAAAGGATACGCTTTGGCATTAGTACTAACTCCTACTCTATCAGTTTTTATCTATTACAACAGAATAAAATCTTCCTTTAAGAACTATAAAAAACCAACTATTATTGACAAGCGTTTTTGGAGTTATGGAATATTTGCTAGTTTATCAAATGTGGTAACTCAATTGCTTTTTGTAATAGATATTTTATTGATAGGTTATTTACTAAATGATCCTGAAATGGTGACAAATTACAAATACATTTCTTTGATTCCGTTAAGTTTATTGTTTTTACCAAGAGCTTTCATGAATGCCGACTTTGTTGCTTTTACAGAAAAAATTCATGATAAGAACTACATTATTAAATACATAAAAAGCTATGTATTACTGTTTACAATAATAAGTTTAATCCTTTGTCTGCTCTTTTATAGCTATGCTACTTTTATTCTTAATCTTTTTGACGCTGAGTTCATCAAATTTAAAACCTCCTTTATGACTTTAATTTTTGGAGTTTGTGGTATTTTAATTTTTAGAGGGTTATTTGGCAACCTACTTTCGTCTATTGGAAAAGCACATGTGAATTTTTACATTACTTCTGTTGCATTGTTCCTAAATGTTTTTAGCAGCTATTATTTGATTCCAAAATACGGAATTACGGGTGCTGCTATTACTTCAGCATCTCTAATGTGGATTACAGGAATTGCTTCAACAATTATTTTCTGGAAACTTTACAACAATCGTTTTTTAAGCAAGGAATAAGTTTCAATTTCTGCGCCAAAACTCTTAAAAAAAGAAGCAATACTTGGAGTCATTGAGCCTTCAAAATCTAGCATTCTATTAGAATTAGAATTCTCTTTAATAATTGAATTTAATAACATACTACCAACTTGCATTTCTTTTCCTTTTTGTGAAATAGCAGAAAACAAATATACTATTCGATTAGCATCTAGAAGAAAAACCGCCCCACCAATCAATTGCTTTTCTCTTTTAACACCTATAACAATTGCCTTATGCTTCTCTTTTGCAGTTTCAACCAGAGTACATAACTTCTGATATTCTTTACCTGACAATTCTTTAAATGAATAATTCTCTTTAGACAGAATCAACACATCTTTAAAAGCAACCTCTTCAATAATTAATTTATTTTTCTCCCCTTGTTGAATTGCATGTTTTCTTCCTTTAGAAAACCGTTTATGCAAATTATTATACCCGTCATTTAAATCTAAAATGAAATTGTTTTTCACTTCTATTTTATCATTGAAAAAATGATTTCCTGAATTAAATTGCAATGTGATTTTCAAAAAAAACCTTGGAATCTTACTTATAAGTTGTTCAATCGTTTCAATTGCTAAATTCTTTTTTGAAAACACGCCCAATTGTTGTGAGAAAAAAGGCTGAGAAATATAATGAATCATAAATTTACGATTATGTGGCAAGGGCATTACCGCTTCATAATCATTTAAAACCAAAACACTCCAATTATCAGCAACGATATCTAAATACCAAGAATACGCATAAATTCTACTTTGCAAAGAAGTAGAAACACAGGCATTGTATTTGTCTTCGTCTAATTGGTTTCTTTTTACAAATTGAATCATTGTTTAATCAGTTGCAATTTTTAGCATAGATTCGTACACCTTACTCCAACCTTTCCATCTAAGATAATTACTAGAGCTTTCGTTATGAAACAACGTAACAAAAGTTCCATTCACGGCTTTAACTTCATTTTTAAGCTCTCTAATTTTCCCTAAAGATTGCCTAGGAGTCAACTCCATATAATCGTTTAATGTAGTATCCATTAAAGCAAAAGGAACAATTTTTAAAGGCGTTTGAATTTCAAAATCTAAATCATAAAAATAAAAAGGAGTACAGGTACTTGCTCTAAATCCAACATGACTTGCATATCCCATAGAATAATCTTCTTTCATCTCTAAATCAATTAAATTTTGATAGGTTTCTGGCAAACTGAATCGCAAATAATGTTGTCTAGACTTTTCCATTGGAGTATTGGTTATAGCTTCCAGTCTTTCTTTTTCTTTTTTTAACAAAACTTCGTCTTTCATTGAAAAATAGGATGGATGTAAACCAATTACCGCATAATCACCAATCGACTTTATCAACAATCTAAATTTGTTTTTAGCTGCTGAAACATTGGTGTCAAAAGTGGTGTAATCTGCAACTAAGAAAAAGAATATTGTATCTATTTTATATTGCTTCTTTAAACTCAAAATAGCTGTAAAAGTATTGTATGGATCTTTTTTAATATTAGTGATGGTAATAAATCGATCCCAAAAAGTTTTCAATTTCAACCCGAAAAAATCTTTTATAAACCCTCCAAAAGTTCGGATTAAACTTTTGTATTTATAAGCATACGCATTATCTACATCAATTGTAGAAATGTATGTATATGCTCTAGTTTTATATTGGTAATCTGGGAATTTTTCTTTTAATTTCTCTAATAATTTATATGCCCAAATATCAATAACCGGTTTTTCCAAAAATCGATACTTAAAAGCGATACTTTGTTCTGCTGTAAAACGCTCATGAACATCTCTAACATGAGGCAAATATTCTTCATATCTACTTAACAGAAAAAAACTTGCTGCAAAAACGTCAAATGGCAGCACCGATTTCGAACCTGTATTAAAAAAACAAGGAACCTCTTCGTAATTAAAAATATTGATGTCCAAATCATTAACTCCTTGTTCAAAGAGCAAGTCATTACTTCTAATAAAAAACTCTTTTCCTAATGGCGCTTTAGAATACGTCATTTTTAATCCATTATGAGCAATAAACTCTTCAATAGTAGTTGTAAACTTTACAGGGATTAGTAAAATTCTAGTAAAAACATGTTTAAAAACATATCTTAACCTTGGTGTAATTTTATGTGTGTAAACGAGTATCAAAAAGTTATATTAAAGGATTCCATTATCTGCAAAGCTAAAATAATCTTTTTGGGTGATAATTAAATGATCTAGTAATTTTATATCTAATGTTTTTCCTGCTGCCATAATTTTCTTTGTTAGCCTTTTATCAGAATCACTAGGTTTTAGTTTTCCAGAAGGATGATTATGACAAACTATTATTCCAACAGAAGTCAACTCAACAGCTTTTTTAAAAATCAATCTTATGTCAACCATAGTCGCCGTAATACCCCCTTTACTTAGTTGCTTTTTAACGATTACTTCATTTGAATTATTTAAATACAACACCCAAAACTCCTCGTGTTCCAATTCACCAATTACTGGCTGAATAGCATTAAAAACACTTTTACTGCTTTTTATAACCGGTTTATCTTCAAGTTGCTCAAAGTGTCTTCTATTCCCCAACTCTAATGCGGTAATAATGCTTATTGCTCTTGCTTCACCAATTCCTTTGAATTCCATGAGCTGCTCTATGGACAAAGTTGCCAATCGATTGATGTTATTATTCACAGTATTAAGCATGCGTTTACTTAATTCTACCGCACTTTCTTCTCTAGAACCAGAACCAATTAAAATAGCTATCAACTCTGCATCTGTCAACACAGATTTCCCTTTCCCCCTTAATTTCTCTCTAGGCCTATCCCCTAAAGCCCAACCCTTTATCGTTAATTTTTTCATTTTCTAGCATTTTTATCAATAAAGGTAAAACTATTTTCTTGATCTGAAACTTAATAAAAAACGCTTTTTTTTGCAGAAGCAATTAAAGAACGATACCTTTGTGGTTTCCATTTCATTATAGCGTATGAAAATTATTATAGCTGGAGCCGGTGATGTAGGTTTTCATTTAGCAAAATTACTGTCTTACGAATCTCAA
>MAAC01016731.1_pt1 | contig 23956 bp, 24 predicted proteins | sample 1115981 | NCBI WGS metagenome assembly MAAC01 (sample SAMN04961126, study PRJNA320927) | seawater metagenome | isolation source: sample BD02T64 sea water enriched with oil for 64 days | place: USA:Gulf of Mexico | collected 2013-07-27
CTTTCTAGAAAAGGTAAATCCTAGCAAATATCCTAACCGCAAGAAACTTTATAACGAGCCTATTAAAGCAAATTACGTTCAAGGTAGTTTTATGTTTACAAGAGCTTCTAGTTTTGAAAAAGTAGGAGGTTTTGATACTAATTTATTTTTGTATTATGAGGAGAGCGATCTGTCCATGAGATTTTTAAAATCGCTAGGTCAAAGTTCTTATTTGTATCCGCAGCAGTCTTATATACATTATAAAGGTGGAAGTACGACAAAAAGTATTTTAATAAAAATCGAACAAAAAATATCATTATTATATCTCATTCATAAACATCATGGGTTGCTTGCCCATCGATTCTTACTTGTTTTTTATGTGTTGAAATATTTTTTTTCCAGTCTAGTAAAATCTAAAAACTGGAAATTATGGCGTGTACTTCTCAAAGGTGCACCATTAAGCCTTTCCTTAAAACAACAGCAAGTAGTATTGCCTGAATAACATGGGACTTGATGAAAGCATTTAATGTATTTTTGTTTTAAAATTATAGGAGATAGATGAGTAAAGAAAATTTTGTTAGTGATTCGCTTTCGCGAAAGCGGTTTCAGGAAATACTTCTATTATTTGATCAATCTTCTAGGCAGCTAGGTGATGATCGCAACACGATCAAAGTCATCGATTACGATGGGAAAAAACTAGTAGTAAAATCGTTTAGAACTCCTAATTTTATTAATAAAATAGCTTATCGATTTTTCAGGAAATCCAAAGCGGCTCGGTCTTATTATAACGCTAAATATTTAGAAAAAAACAACATTGGTACGCCGTCACCAGTGGCATATCTAGAGCAATTTAGCAGTGTAGGTTTAAATAAGAGTTACTACGTTAGCGAGTATGCAAATCATGATTTTACCTATAGAGAAATTACTAATGATACAAACCTTGTAGATAAGGAGAACATTTTAATTCAGTTCTCACAGTTCATGTTCAAAATGCATGAAGCTGGAGTATATTTTCTAGATCATTCTCCTGGAAATACGTTAATCACAAAGGAAGGTGAGATGTATCATTTCTCTTTAGTAGACCTCAATAGAATGAAATTTTACGATATTCCTTACGAGGACCGGTTAAAGAATTTTGAGCGCTTATCGCCCAAAAAATGGATGTATGAAATAATGGGTAAAGAATATGCTCGTATTTCTGGACAAGATGAAGAATATACTATTGAAACCATGTGGAAACATACTCAGGATTTCCAAGAAGCTTTTCATAAAAAGAAACGTTTAAAGAAAAAATTAAAAGGGATTTTTAAAAAATGAAATTAGCAGAAATTCCGAAGTCCTTAAGCGCAAGTGTGAAAATGCTGCTCGTACCTCATTCTAAATTAGGGAATGCGTATACAAAGAAGATTCCTGTTATCGTCTCTTTAACTTCTATTCCTACGCGATTAAGAACATTACATATTACCATACGCAGCATGTTGCAACAGGAATACCTACCTGAAAAAATTGTGTTGTGGCTCAAAGACGATCTAAAAGATCAGATACCGAAACGGTTATCTAAATTACAAGGAGATATCTTTGAAATTAGATTTTCTCCTTACGGATTTTCACATAGAAAATTGATTCATAGTTTAGATGCTTTCCCAGATAAGACCATCATAACCTGTGACGATGACGTTATCTATCAGTCAGACACACTTAAGATTATCTATGAAGAACACTTAAAGTTCCCAAAAGAAATAATAGGGAACAGGTGTCGTAAAATGACATACGAAAACGGAACGATTAATTCCTATAGTAAGTGGCCGTTTGTAGCAAATCCTCCGCAACAAGGAGCTCATAACATGCCAGTAGGAGCTTTTTGTGTTTTATATCCAGCGCATAGTTTGCACAACGATGTTCAAGATGTAAATCAATTCATGAAGTTAGCACCTAAAGCAGATGACCTGTGGTTTAAGGCGATGGCCATTTTAAATAACACAAAATCTCTTCAAAATACATCACAGCCAGACATACCTATTCCTATTATGGGAACGCAATTTGTGGCATTAAAAAAGGTGAATAAAGGTCAAGATTATAATCGAGTGCAGTGGCAGCAAATATGTGACCATTATGATCTTACTAAGGAGAAAATTGAAAAGTTACTTTCTTAATCGATTCCTCTACGCAAGAGCCATAATTTTACATACCTCATAAATATACCGTAGCTTCTTAAGTAAGCGATAGAAAAGCCTACAAAACCATCTAAGAATCCCAGTTGAATGATATAGTGCTTAAAAAAGCCCCAAAACGGTTTTATGACTACATGAAACAAGGTGATTTTACCTACTTTTTTATCAAAGTCACGAGCTTGTAAACTGGCATATCGCTGCAGTTTATTAACATGATGATCCATGTTCACATACTTGTAATGAAGCAATTTATGATTAAGCCAGCCTAAAGTTCCGTCTGCTTCTATTTCAGAGTGTACATGTTTATCAATATATCTACATTTAGATTTACGAAATAACCGAATTACTTTATCATTTTTCCAACCACTATAACGCACCTGTTTTCCCATAAAGAAATTACGTCTTCCCATCCAGTAACCTACGTGACCGTTACTCTCTAAATTAGGATACAGCTGTATTATTTCTTCTTTTAATGCAGGTGTTACCCTTTCATCTGCATCAACTAAAAGAATCCATTCATTACTAGCTTGTGGAATTGCCCAATTTTTTTGAGATGCACTGTGGATATATTCTCTAGTAAGTAATTTATCAAAATAAGGTTTTCCTAATTCAACAGTATTATCTGTACTATTACTGTCTACGAGAATAACCTCATCGCAAAAATCTACACTCTTAAGAACTTCAACAATATTGTGAGCCTCGTTATATGCAGGGATAATTGCGGTAATAGGATATTTAGACATAAGTAATAACTAATTTTTGAATTTAAAATCAGACAGCAGCAAAAATAACTTTGTTCTATTAATAACCTAAAATCTAATCGATTAATTTATAGATTACTTTACATATATAGTAAAAAAGTGCGGTTCTTGTACTTTAATCATCTTTGTTATTTATATTATTCTATTGCTTTTTTAAGTCTATTATTTTGATTATTAGAATTATATGTGGCAGGATGTTGAGGTAGAGGTAGAGTAGCTATGTCAGTTTATATCGTTAAATTTGTATTTATAGTAATTGCTCTATTTATTTATGATTAAAGATCCATCTATTTCGGTTGTTATTAGTACTTATAACTCTATCCCATGGTTAGAAAAAACATTGTGGAGTTATGAATATCAAGTTTTCAGACAGTTTGAAATCATTATCGCAGATGACGGTTCTGATAATAGAACCAAAGAATTTATTGAGAATTATAAAAAAAATAGTAGTAAGAAAATCATTCATGTATGGCATGAGGATGATGGATTTCAAAAAAGTTCAATTCTCAACAAAGCACTCATGGCTTGTAATTCTGAATATGTGGTCATGTCAGATGGTGACTGTATAGCTAGAGAAGATTTTTTACAAATTCATTACGAGCGTAGAGAGCATGGGCATTTCTTATCAGGAGGTTACTACAAATTACCTCTAGAGCTTTCTAAGCAAATAACAAATGACGACATCGCAACACAGAGATGTTTTGACGTAGAATGGTTGCGTAAAAACGGTTTGCCTAATTCTTACAAAAACCAAAAGCTCACTTCAGGATTTGTAACTGCAAAAATCATGGAGAATCTCACGCCTACTAATGCTAGCTGGAATGGTCATAATTCTAGTGGATGGCTTAAAGACTTAATTGCTGTAAATGGTTTTGATGAACGCATGCAATATGGAGGTCAAGATCGTGAGTTAGGCGAGCGACTTTTTAATTATGGATTAAAATCTAAACAGATACGCTATAGTGCTATATGTTTGCACCTAGATCACGCTCGCGGTTATAAAAATCAAGAATCTATCGATAAGAATAAAGCGATAAGAAAAGCAACCAGAGGTGAAAAGAAAGACTTTACTCCTTATGGGATTGTAAAGGAAGAGAAGAACATTTAATAATTCTCTTTAGTAAACTTTTTTAATTCTGGAAAAACCAGTTTTGCTTCAAACTTTTGATAGAGCTCAAGTGCTTGAGGCTTCATTTTCTTCAAAGGTTTTTCTTGATAAAGCTCTGGTTTAAAATCCTTAAGATGCACAGATATGTGTTTCTTACCATCTTCTCCTACGTTCCAAGATGATTTATTAATCCAAGGGCTAAAAATAGTGAAGGTAGCAATGTCTAGAGCCTTCCCCATATTTACAGCGCCGCCTTCATTACCTATGATGCTGTCGCAGTGAGATAGAACTTTGAGAAAATCTCTTATACTTGGTGCAAAAGCATCTATGAAAATAAGTTCCCTTGTAGCTGGTGAACAGGCGTTATAAATTGTGAGCGCCGCGTCTTTTTGATGAGGTATATAATTAAAAAGTAATTGAGACTTTGTATGAGCAACAAACTCATCAAGCACTTTGGCCATAGTGTTAAAAGGCAAGGTTTTTACGTCGCTACTGCCCAGCACGCTTACCATTGTAAGAGGTGTTTCTAGATCAATGCCAGATGCTTTAATCCAGTTTTTGCCTTCTTCTATTTCTGATTTAGTAAGGTATATTTTTGGTTTAAGATGCCATTTAACATGATCAGTAAGTGGTTGCGTGAGTAGCATTCTACTGCCTAAGGCTACACCAGTCTTATAAATAGATGTATCCGGCTCATTTCTTACGGTATGAGTGTAAGCAAATACAGAGAACCATTTTTTATACCCTATTCTTTGCTTTGCTCTCGATAAAAAGGAAAGAATAGCACTATTATTCTTCCCATAGGCATCGATGAGAAGATCATATTTTTTTTGTTTCAGCTTTCGCGAAAGCGAGATTATAAAACTCATTTTCTCAAAATCTGATTTGGACACTTTTATAAGTCCATCAATAGCAGGATGATGTGCCACTAGAGCCTCTGCATGTGAAACGATTAAGTAATCGAGTCGTGCCTGAGGATAGGTGATCTTAAGTTGATCTGCAATGATAGTGCTAGTAAGCACATCACCCAACATTTGATATTGAATAAGTAAAATGCGCACTACACGGCTACATTATATTCACGCAAGGCATCGTTAAGTGAAGTTTTTTTATTGGTACTTTCTTTACGTTGTCCTATAATAATTGCACAAGGCACATTATATGTTCCTGCAGGAAATTCTTTTGCATAGCTTCCTGGTATGACTACAGATCGTGCCGGTACGCGACCTTTATATTCTATAGGTTCATCACCAGTAACGTCTATGATTTTTGTACTAGCGGTAAGAACTACATTTGCGCCCAAAACTGCCTCTTTTTCTACACGCACACCTTCTACCACGATACAACGTGAACCTATAAAGGCGTTGTCTTCTATAATAACAGGAGCTGCTTGTAAAGGCTCTAAAACGCCACCTATTCCTACGCCACCACTTAAGTGAACATTTTTACCTATTTGAGCGCAACTACCGACAGTTGCCCAAGTATCTACCATAGTGCCTTCTTCTACATAAGCACCTATATTTATGTAAGAAGGCATCATGATTACACCGCTAGATATGTATGCACCGTGTCTTGCCACAGCATTAGGTACTACACGTATTCCTTTGCTCTGATAACCAGTTTTAAGTGGAATCTTATCATGATATTCAAATGGAGCACATTCTATAGTCTCCATTTTCTGAATAGGGAAGTATAAGACAACTGCTTTCTTTACCCATTCATTTACTTTCCAGCCATCTTCAGTAGGTTCTGCTACACGCAGTGTTCCACGATCTAACATATCTACTACTTCTCTTATTGCTGTTTTAGTAACTCTATTTTCAAGCTGGGATCGATCTTCCCATGCGTTTTCTATTACATTTTGTAACTGGTCCATAAGTAGTTTTTTACAAATATAATAGCTACTATGTGTAATAAGCAGTTTGATGCGCCTAGATTAGCTTATCCTTAACCATTTATTTATTTTTGCAAAGTATGGCGCGACTTCTAGCAATCGATTATGGAAAGAAAAGAACTGGTATAGCAGTTACAGATCCTATGCAAATTATTGCATCTGGATTAACGACAGTTGCCACAAGAGATCTTACTTCTTTTTTAACTGATTACCTGAAAAAAGAACAAGTAGAAACCATTATTTTAGGAGAACCTAAACAAATGAATTATACTGATAGTGAGTTAGGGCCATGGCTTAACAAATATGCGATACGATTAAAAGAATTGTTTCCTGATGTAAAAATAGAACGAGAAGACGAGCGTTTTACTTCAAAAATGGCTCATGCCAGTATGTTGAGTAGTGGTATGAAAAAGAAACAACGTCAGAATAAAGCGCTAGTCGATGAAATTGCCGCAACCATCATATTGCAGAGTTATATGGATAGAGTTAATAATGGATTCAATTTTCTGTAAGTACATTCTCAGAATTTAAAATAGAGTTGCAATAGAATCAAATACTGTAATTAATCATCGTATAGTAATCATTAGATATTAAAAATTAATCATTAAAAAATATGATTTTACCCATAGTCGCTTACGGCGATCCAGTTTTAAAAAAGAAAGCAAAGGATATAACACCAGATTATCCGCAGTTTAAAGAGACTCTTGAGAATATGTGGGAAACCATGTATAACGCAAACGGTCTTGGCCTTGCAGCACCTCAGGTAGGTCTATCCATCAGGTTATTTCTTGTAGATACGTCTCCTTTTGGTGACGATCCAGATTTTTCTGAAGAAGAGGCAAAGAAATTAGCAGGTTTTAAAAAAGCTTTTATCAATGCCGAAATTCTAGAAGAAAGCGGTGAGGAATGGGCATTTAACGAGGGTTGTTTGAGCATACCTAATGTGACTGAAGATATTTTCCGTAAAGAAGAAATTGTTATACGATATCTAGATGAAGATTTCAATGAGCATACAGAGACTTATAATGGTATTATAGCGAGAGTCATACAACATGAGTATGATCATATAGAAGGTACTTTGTTTACAGATAAAATATCCAGCCTTAAAAAAAGATTATTAAAAGGCAGGTTAACAAATATTTCTAAAGGCAAAACCGACGTAGGTTACCGCATGAGGTTTCCAGAGGTTAAAGGAAGAAGAAGATAAATCAAGAAAAGGTTAGTTACCGATGCTTATGCATTTAGTAAGTAACAACTATTACCACTACTTAAAATAATTACTCGCACGATCTTATGAATAATCTAAATGGTTATTCAATATATTTGCGACCGCTAAAAAAAGAATATGAGTTTAGATAAAATTTTATCCATCACAGGAAAGCCAGGATTATACCAGTTAAAAACCAAAGCAAAAAGTGGTTTTGTAGTAGAATCCTTAATAGATAAAAAAACCTCTATAGTAGGTATCAATCATAATGTAAGTGTACTGAATGATATTTCCATTTATACTTGCTCTAAAGAAATGCCTTTAAAAGAAGTATTTAAAAAAATAGCTGACAAAGAATCTAACGGTCCCACGATCAACCATAAAGTGGGTAAAAAAGAATTAGAAGCTTATTTTAATGAGGTGCTGCCAGAATATGATGAAGAGCGTGTGTATGCCAGCGATATCAAAAAAGTAATTCAATGGTACAATTTGTTAGAGTCTAATGGACTTCTAAGTTCTATAGATGAAGAAGAATAAATAAACATTTTTAACTTCAGTAAAAGCCTTACTTTTTATAGTAAGGCTTTTTTTTTGCTTTCGCGAAAGCGGAACATGAGTAAGGTTTTTAGACTGCCAGCTAGACACTTTAGTCATTTTAATCGATTATAAATATTACTTCATCGAATCTATTTCATTTTAAATATATCTTAAGTAAAAAGGTTTTCAAAGACTGTAAATTGCTAAGTTTTATTAAATACTCAAAATTTGAATTTACCAATTAAAAAGTTAAACATCTGGCCTGTAATTCTTGTATTTTTAGGGTCAAATTTATTAATGGCTCAAGTAGGAATAGGTACAGATAACCCATTAACTACTTTAGATATTAGAGCTACAAATGACTTAGGATCTGTATCATCTGAAGATGGTATTTTGGTACCGCGAGTAGTTGATTTAAGTTCTAACGGTACTGAAAACGGTCAGCTTATATTTCTTAATTCGGTATGGACTGATGATCAAGGAACAGGTAGTACAAGTGACGATATATCATATTCTATAGGTTTTTATTTTTGGGATACTGGGGCTAGCACATGGAGTCCTATTAATACAAATATTGAGCCGTGGAATGAAGCCTCTACATCAAACCCTGCGACTGATAACACAGATAACATTTATTCTTTAGGTCAAGTAGGAATAGGTACGACAAATCCTTTAGGTGCTTTGCATATTACTACACAAAACTCTAGAGATGTACTCTTTTTTAGATTCATCGATGCAGAAACAGATGATCTAGACTTAGATATGTATCGATCTCGAGGTACTCTAGCCTCTCCTGCAGCGGTTACTGATGGTACATTTTTAGGTGGTGTAAGGGCAAATTCTCTTACCCAATCTAACACATTTAATTTTGCCCCAGCTACTGAAATAAACTTTATTGCAGACGGTAATAATTCTGCTGGTAGTAGTCCTGGAAAAATAGTGTTTGCCACCACACCAGATGGCTCTAACGCTACCATTGATCGCATGGTCATTAAAGAAAGTGGAGCAGTAGGGATTAATGAAGATGATCCACAGGCCACTCTTGATATTAATGGTTCATTAAGGTTAACAGATGGTAATGAAGGACCTGAGTCATTACTAACAGGAGATTCTAATGGTGATGCATCATGGGATAAAAGAGCGATAACAAAACATGCTAATGTTTTTTTGCCTAACACTGGTGAAGTTTTAATATCAACAGAGTGGTTAGAGGTTAGTACTGATGGAATTTCATATGGTGGTGGTACAAACCGTGGGCTTCTTGTTGAGAATTCACATCCTAGTCAATCCTTAACCTTATACTGGAATTCTCCTAATGCATCTAGCACAGGTACTGTTACAATAGCTGCCGGTGCAAGCCAGACTATTTTAGTGGGAAACACAAATGATACCATTGAAATTATAGCCAGTAGAAGAGGCTCTCCGACGAGTGAAAACAGCTTTTATTTTAGAGGTATAACTTTGTCTGGTGTACTAAAGGGTTTCACAACTATTGATAAACTATAATCGTTTGGTATTTATTTATTAAAGATTATAATAAAAAGTAAATCAAGTGAGATCTTCTTGTAACTTATGATCTTATGTAATAAAAATCATACCAATCAAAATAAAGAGTTGAGCTAATAAAATTGTCACTGTAATTAAGAGGCATTACTTCTTAAAAAATGGTATGCGATACATGATGCCGTATGAGTAGCCTGCGCCTATATTACCTCTATCATAAGTTCTGCCAAATCCTGGCGCGTAAAGGTTATCAAAATTCTCAGGAGCGTTTTCTGTGAGGCGATGTTTTAATTGAAGATTTGCTATAACAAAAAAATTGTTCAGAACTTCTACTTTTATTCCTAGTTGAATTTCTATCCATACCATATTAAGTCCAGAAAACTCTCTATCAACTACATTTGTAAAAATGGGAAAATAGTTATTATCTGTATTGTAATCGTATCTATTCAGTGTTTGAGAGAAATTTGCAAAACCCAATCGTGCTCCACCATAGATCATGTTATCCATGTCTAACCAGTTCTGGTAGAAGTTATAGTCTACACCAGCTTTTAAAAACTGACCAGTACTTTCATAATCTACACTTTCACTAGTTCTGTCTAAGGATTCATTTCCTATTTCTCCAGCAACATATAGACGATCTGTTAGTCTGTAATCTGCCAAAATTTGAAAACCAGTATATTCTGGATCTATTCCTGTTCTTATTAAGCTAGCAGCATCTATTCCAGCTCTTAATCCATAAGTTTTTTTATAGATAATGCTGTCTGTGGAAATCTCGTTTTCGCCTTGAGCGAAACCAAAGACAGAAATTAATACAAATGAAAGGCTAATGAAGTATTTGTACATGAATGTCTGTATTATTAGTAACATTACTTTCTATGACTACAATTCTATCAATCCAGTTATCACCAGAGCTTTCTGGAGTTTGAACTGCCACTAGGTTGTTGTAAATAACCCTGAATCCACAAGCTCTACTGACATATTCTTCATTTAGCGTATAGTTAAAGTTGATATTATCTGAGTTAGTAATATTCTCTTTTGTAAGGATCAAGTTATAGCTGGTCGTCGCACTATCTGTTCTTAATGGAAGTGAAATCGTGGAAGTATTTGTTAATACAAGCGAGCCATCACTATCTAATGGTGCAAAGTCTGTACTTCCTATTTCTTGTACTTGAATACGCTCTACTACTTTTTCTTCTAGTGGATTGATGGCATCTTTAAACTCTATAACTAATCTAGGTGTTACTGCTTGCTCTGGTGTGCATAAATCATCTTTTTCACAGCTATTAGATAGCAACGTGAGTACAAAGAGAAGAGCCATTTTTAAATAAAACTTCATAATTTACTTGCTCTCATCGTTTAAGTTTACCTCATTACCTTGAATCAAATTTTTAAGAATATCTGTAGTTTTCCTATAACTAGGACGGTGAATATAGTCAGATAGTACTTGATCACCATTCTTGTCGATAATAGTATAAGTAGGAAAGCCTTCTAGATGGATTTGATCTTGTATAATAGCTCCTTCTTCATCATTTAAAAAGTAATGTTTTCCTTTTATTTGATATTGAGAAATTGAAGGTAAGTAAGCCTTTTTATCACTTGCGTGGCACAAATAAATAAACTCCACGTCTTCTTTGAATTTTTCATGTAAAGCTGGTGAAGCTTCTTTAAACTCTGCTTTACAAGGGCTGCACCACGTCGCCCAGTTGTCTATGTAAATTATCTTACCATTTGCATTAGAAATGATCTCGTCAAGATATTTTGATGGATCATCGGTTTTAAAAGTGAGTAGCTCAGTTTCTTTAGGAAGGTCTGGATTATCTAAAAGTTTTCTCTCTTCTTCATACCGCTCTTGCAATGAAATTCCCAAAGTAGAATTTTCAAAGTATGGTTTTAATCTTTCTGAATTCTTTTCATACAGTTGAAGTGAGTGATTCTTAAGATCGTCCATTACTAGCATAGCAATGGTGTGCTGGTTTAAGAACGTGTCTTTATCTAAGGCATTTTCAATTATGACTTGATCAATTTCAGATGAGGTCGCTTCTGGAGATTTTTTCTCAATTTCTTGATAAGCAAACGTATAATGATGATGAAGTAAGTTACTTATCGTACTTGAATTTACTAAATCTTCACGGTCTAGTCTAGGTAAATTATTTATACTGCTGTAATAGTCGCCATTTATAGCTGGTAATTCTTTACCGTAGTATCTAGCAAATGCGGCGTACTCCATTTTTATATTATGAAGCGCATATTTTTCATCTGCATTGATGTAGTCTCTTAGGTATTTATTGATGCTAGGGTCATCTTGAAATTTTTTGTAATGCTTTTTAAGGGCGTCTTTTTGATTGCCTAAGTATTCTTCTAGATCTTTGTAATTCTTATTACTATCATTTACAAAAAAATCATCGGTATTTACAGGATTGTTATTAAGGTAATCTTGTAGACTTTCTTGCGTGGTCGCTGTTCTTCCAGTAAACTGTAAATTGTCTTCAAAGTCAGCTGCCTTTCTACTTTCTAGAAAATTTGCGGTGATGGTATCGCCAGGAACGGCAAGAATTGAAAAACTATTGATGCCATACAAGGTGAATTCACTGGCGTATTTTAAATCTATGACGGTTTCAAAGTCTCCGTTTTCATTTATAGCAATATCTTTTTGAATACTTTGCTTTTCAAAAATATCATAACCGTATAAAGTAATTTTATCTAGCTCCAAAGAATCAGTTACCTGTACATTTCCTTTGATATAGGTTTCCTTAGCAGTTAGGATTTCATTTTCAGAGCAGCTGCCTAGAACAAAAACCAATACTAAAAGAACAATTGTGTATTTCATATTTACTTTCTTAATTCCAGTAATACTACGTTTTCTACGTGATGCGTTTGTGGAAACATATCTACAGGTTGTACTTTGGTGATTTGATATTTCTCATTTAATAACGCTAGATCACGTGCTTGTGTTGCGCTATTACAACTTACATAAACGATTTTTTTGGCACTTAAATGAAGTAGTTGTGCAACAACGTCTTTGTGCATTCCATCTCGCGGCGGATCTGTAATTACCACATCAGGCTGGCCGTGTTCATTTATGAAATCTTGAGTAAACACTTCTTTCATGTCTCCTGCAAAAAAGGTAGTGTTATCAATACCATTATGTTGTGCATTAGTTTTAGCATCTTCTATGGCCACTGGAATGGCTTCTATACCTACTACATGCTTTGCTTTTTTTGCTACAAATTGAGCAATGGTTCCAGTACCTGTATATAAATCATAAACGAGTTCTTCACCGCTCAACCCTGCAAAATCTCTCGTGATTTTATACAGCTCATAGGCTTGCTGGCTATTAGTTTGATAGAAAGACTTAGCATTAATTTTAAATTGCAAGCCTTCCATTTCTTCAAAGATATGGTCGCGTCCATGGTAACAAATCACATCTTGATCATAAATAGTATCATTTGCCTTTTCATTAATGATGTATTGTAGCGATGTAATTTGTGGAAAAGATTCTTTTAAATGATCTAATAAAGCAAGTCTTTGCGCTTCGTTGTCTTGAAAGAACTGAATTACCACCATATTTTCTCCTGTGGAGGACATGCGCAACATTAAGGTTCTTAGAGTTCCAGTCTTTTCTCTAGGGTTAAAGTAGGATATGTTTTCCGCTTTCGCGAAAGCGTGCACACTCAACCTAATATCTTCTCCTATTTGAGGATGAAGATGGCACTCGTCTAGGTGCAAGATCTTATCCCACATGCCAGGAATGTGAAATCCTAAAGCCTTTTTATCTTCAATTTCTATATCACTTTGAATCTCTTCAAGAGTCAACCATCTGTTTGCACTAAAGCTGAATTCCATCTTGTTGCGATAATGATACTGTTGTGATGAGCCAGCAATAGCAGTAATTTCTGGAAGCTCCAAATGACCTATACGTGTCAGGTTTTCAACTACTTCTTTTTGCTTAAAATACAGCTGGCTTTCATAGGTCATATGTTGCCATTTACAACCACCACAAGTATTGAAATGTTTGCAAACAGGCGTTGCTCGTCGCTCACTTAATTCTATAAATTTAGTAACACGACCTTCATAAAAGGAACGTTTCTTTTTAAAAGTCTGAATATTTACGACATCGCCAGGAACGGCATCGGTGAGGAATATGACTTCACCTTCTTCAGTTTTTGCAACACTTTTACCTCTTGCTCCAGCGTCTACTACTGGGACGTTTTCAAAGGATTTTTGAGCTCTTCTTCTTCGTTTTGACATAGGTGCCAAAATTAACTAAAATCCTCGTTTTTATAGAACTTTACTCGTGTTATTGTATGCAGTGTTCCTTGAGAATTTCGCAAATTCTTAAAGGTTATAATTTTAATCCTGCAAGCTAAATGATTAAATTGCGGCAAATGATTAAAAGTAGAGAAATGAGCATAGAGACAAAGAGCAAGGCGCAACATTATATTGATTTAGAAGATAAGCATGGAGCACATAATTACCATCCATTACCAGTTGTATTGGAAAAAGGTGAAGGTGTTTATGTTTGGGATGTAGATGGTAAAAGGTATTTTGACTTCTTAAGTGCTTACAGTGCAGTTAATCAAGGACATTGTCATCCGTCTATTGTTAATGCTATGAATGAGCAGGCGCAAACTTTAACGCTTACATCTAGAGCTTTTCATAATGATAAGTTAGGGCAGTATGAGAAATACATGACTGAGTACTTTAGTTTTGATAAAGTATTACCCATGAACACTGGTGCAGAAGCTGTAGAAACAGCTATTAAAATTGCACGTAAATGGGCTTATGAGAAAAAAGGAGTTGAGGAGCATGAGGCAAAAATTATCGTAGCAGAGAATAATTTTCACGGTCGTACCACAACCATTATTTCCTTTTCAAATGATGAAGGTGCTCGTAAAAACTTCGGTCCGTACACACCAGGTTTTATTAAAATACCTTACAACGATACGCAAGCCCTTGAAAAAGCGTTGCAAGAGGAGAACGTTGCTGGTTTTCTAATTGAACCTATTCAAGGTGAAGCTGGTGTTTTTACGCCAGACGACGATTATATGAGAGCATCACGTGATTTATGTACTAAGCACAAAGCCCTTTTTATTGCTGATGAAATACAAACTGGTATTGCAAGAACTGGTGGATTGCTAGCAGTTTGTGGTAACTGTACTTGTGAAGCTCATTGTGAGCGCCAGCCAGAAACTTATGCACGACCTGATATGTTGATTTTAGGAAAAGCACTTTCTGGTGGAGCATATCCTGTAAGCGCTGTACTTGCAGATAATGAAGTAATGAATGTGATTAAACCAGGACAGCACGGTTCTACTTTTGGAGGGAATCCTGTTGCGGCAGCAGTTGCAATGGCAGCTTTAGAAGTAGTTAAGGATGAAAACTTAATCCAAAATGCTCGCGCTTTAGGAAGTTATTTTAGATCTGAAATTCAGAAGTATATTGAAACTACTGACACGGTAACCTTAGTTAGAGGTAGAGGTTTACTAAATGCTATCGTTATAAATGATACAGAAGATAGTGATACCGCGTGGAATATATGTTTAAAATTACGTGATAATGGATTGCTTGCTAAACCAACACATGGTAATATTATAAGATTTGCACCACCTTTAGTTATGAATAAAGAGCAGTTAGATGATTGTATAGCTATCATTATTAAGACTTTAAAGGAGTTTGAATAATATGGAAAACCAGAACCAACCAAACTATAGACAGCAATACTCACAACAGTTTAATCCACAAAACTTTGGTCCACCACCTAAAACATGGTTGGCCGAGTCGATAATTGTTACTTTGTTATGCTGTCAGATTTTTGGAATCATTGCCATAGTTTACAGTTCTCAGGTAGAGAGTAAACATAGAGTAGGAGACTTTCAAGGCGCACAAGCGGCCAGCACTAATGCACGAAACTGGGTAATTGCCGCTGCAGTAACTGGTTTTGTATTAGTCCTCATATTTTTATTTACAGGTGTGCTTGCTGCAATTGCTGATGGCGGTTTCTAATTACAAAAGATATCTTTTAGGATGCGGTATTGCTGTAATGGTAATGACCGCATTTTTTCTATACAAAAAATTCAATCCAGTAGAGCATAACTTATTTCCGCAATGTCCAAGTAAATATTTGACAGGATATGATTGTCCAGGTTGCGGTTCTCAGCGGGCGGTTCACTCTTTCTTAAACGGTGAACTGAGTAAGGCATTCCGTTTTAATCCATTATTATTCATATTGTTACCATATGGTATCGTTGTAGGTGTATTTGAGTGGATACCTGCTTTAAGAGACCATCTATTGAGAAAGTTATTAATCAATTTTTACGTGATCATAGTCATTGTAAGTGTCATTATTTTATTTACTATATGGAGAAATTTATAATTCCTCAGTATTAATAAGGGAACTGTCAGAACTATTTCTATTTACTATTTAATAGTTATATTAACAAAAAAGGGAAAGCGCTAGCTTTCCCTTTTTTCAAATAATAAAGAAGTATTATCTACATCCTGCTTCTTCAGCAGCTTGATATATTTGCTCCATAGATTCTGCTGGAACATTAGGATTGTTTTCAAACATTCCTATGTACCAATCAAAAAATGCACATGGATTAACTAAAGTCCAGATTACAAATGCTAGACCTATAAAAGATATAAATAAAGAAACAATTGCAAATACTCTAGCAGATTTCATTGCTTTTCCATTAACAAATTGATCTGGATTTGCTTCGTATTTTTTAATCTCTTTAGTAGCTACTACAATTGCGATAATTGCTGCAACCGTTCCTAAACCGTATACACAGCAGCATAATAATCCTACTACTGATAAAATGTAAACTAATGTGGTATTTAATTTTTGCATGATTTGATTGTATTAAAATTCAACTCCTGAGTCTCTCATCGCGTCTTCATATCCTGACATAACTTGATCCCATGGAGTTGTGGCTACGCCATAAATGAAGTATAATAAATATAATGAGGCAAGTATGAATATAATTAAAGAAACTGTTTTTGCTGTTTTCATTGCATCACCATTAGAATAAGATTCTGGCGATGCTTCATATTTTTTCATTTCTTTTGAAGCTATAAAGAAGGCTATTCCTGTCGGTATGATAGCAATTCCAAATGGCCAGCAACAGCAAATCAATCCTACAATAGATAGGATATAGACTAATGTTGTATTTAATTTTTGCATAATAAGGTTGGGTTTAATTTGTAAAGTTAGTAATGAACTTTACTACAATGTTACAATAAATTTTAATGAATTACCATTTTAATTAAGTAGCTGGATACAATGGTTCCTATTGTAAGTATAGTTGCCCAAAGTTTAATTTGTTCTCCATGTTTAAAATCTTTAAACCAGTCTACTATTAAAAACACAAATAGAAAGATACCTGGAAATAACCCAGGATACATTAAAAAGGAATCTACAATGTTGCCTTGGAGTAAAAAAGAAATGGACCGCTGGATACCACATCCAGGACAGTCCATTCCCATTAGTTGTTTACTCATACAAGGTAGCATCCAGCTATCATCTACGAGGAGTGTATTCATATTAATTAGAGATACTAACCTTAACTGATTTCTCTTTATTATCTGTTGTTGTAACCTTTGCAATATAAATCGCACTCGATAATGATGCAGTTTCAAAGGTATAAGTAGATTGTGTAGTTGTAGGTTTACTAGAAAAAACTTCTCTTCCTGCAAGATCATACAAAGCAATACTTGCTACATCTTCTTGATTGGGATTTAATACCGTAAGTTCCTTTATGTTGTTGTTTTGAAATATATCAAAATTCACTTCATCTAGATTTTCATTACTCAAGGTGCTAGAAGTATCCTTAAATGTAATTTCAAAACGGTCAGTATAATGACCAGGTGCTATTAATAATGTTTTATTTCCAGCCTTAAGGTCATGATATGTTCCTGTTTGAGTATCATGTAAGAATACATCATTAGGATTAAAATTAATCAAGAAAGCTAACTCAAATTCAACATCGATAGGCGATGTGTTTGACGCTGCTACTTCTACGCCTATAGGAATAGCCATATTTTCATCATAGGCTTGTGAAGATAGTCCATATTCACCTTCTGTACCTATTTTTATATATGCGTCTGTATCAATTCTACCAGAAATAGGGCTTTCCCATGCAAAATCATATGCTTGTGATGTACTATCGTCAAAGATGAAATTTAACGGCCTTACATATAGTGCATTAGGTATTACGTTGATAATCATTTTAGGAACTTGGCTCGCTACGATAGCGCTTTGAGGATCGCTCACTCCAGGAGCTGCTTTAAAATAGGATTCAACGCCATTTTCTCTTTGAAAAACACGCATAGAATTATTAAATGTAATCAATTCACCAGTCTGACCACCTGGCAATGTCACGCCATCTGATATATTAGGTGTTGCATCTTGTTCAAATGATGTTGGTGTAAAAGGTACATCCGTATTAGTTCTAGAAATAAAAAAACCTTGACCTACTGCTGCATATCTTCTTCTACCATCCATTAAACCATTATCTACAAAACTAGCGTCATCTGCAGGTGGCGTAGGTGGTCCTAATAAATTAGTTGTTCTAGTACTTGTATTGATAGTACCGTCATTGTTCGTTCTTCTAAAAACTGGATCTTGATAAGTACCGTTATTTGCATAGCCATCATTAGTTCCAGGTGCAAATCCTAGAGGTACGTAGCGAGCATAGCCGCCTAAGTAGCTTGTTAATAAATGAGAGCCTTCTTCTTGAGATTCCCAAAATTCAACCCATGGATCCATTAAAACTGTACCTGCACCACTATCTTGAGCATTTTCTTGAAGAAACTTCTTTAAATCTAATGCACTAGGATATGGATTACCTGCAAGAGTTCCATTATCGTTACCTACACCTACTGTTATGGTTCCATTGTTAGGTCTACCTCTAAAGTCATATCGCTGTCCTCCATCAAAATTTGGTGATCCTCCAGATATTTCATTAACACCTTTCATGGTGAAACCATATCCAGGTCTAGCGGTTTGTGAGCCGTTAAAATTAGTCCATCCTGCATATCCAGTAGCTGGATTACCACCACTATCATAAGTCCATAACCATCTACCGGCGATTTGCAATTTATCTACACCATCTATATCACCATCATCACTTTGTCCATTTCTAACACCGTAAGCTAGTATTTCAGAATCTTCAGCAGTAATTGTAAAATCTGTTCCATCTACTGGTGGAGAAGAAGTGTTAATGGTAGGATATTTTATTTGAGTATTAAGAAAACCTTCATTTCCTGATGCGGTTAATGCGTTACCTACAGGAGCAGACCAGTAGTTATAACTATAAACATTTGCAGTTCCTTCTTGAAAAATAGAAAGTACACCACTTCCTTCATTCGGTACATTGCTATCTTGTAAAAGCTGCGCTTCACCTCTTAGATAGATTTTAGAATCTGCATTAACTAAATTAATTTCTTCTTTAACAAAAATGTCGGTCCCTTTTGAGAACACAAAATTATCTCCTACTACGTTAAGCTGACCATAAACGGCGCCGGTAGTTAGAAATAAAAAAGTGATATAAAGTAAATTCTTCATAATATGATCCTTAACTACACAAAAATATAATTTTAAGCGGCTAATAATTATAATGATATGTAAAAGTTTATAGATTTGCGGTAACTAATAGATGAACTATACATAATGCCGATTAAGAACAACACTAAGCAGCTTTTCAACGGATTTCTTATCATTATAGGTGCTTCATTTTTACTCTACTCCTTAGTGGATAACACTGCAAGTATCTGGTTTCAAATCACCGGTCTGATATGTTTAATGTTGGGAGCTTATCGTGCTAGTAGTCACTGGGCAGCTCACAAAGATGATCACCTATCTGAAGAAGAGGAGTAAATGAAAAAGTTTAGAAAAGGAGATAGAGTTCTTGTTTTAGACGATGATTTTGGTGGTGTGGTAGCTTTCGCGAAAGCGGAACAAATAACTATCCTTACTGATGATGGAATAGAGATAACCTTCCATCAAAACCAGTTGATAATTGACAAATCTTTTACTGTTTCTAAGGTGGAAATTAAAAAAGAGCCAACTCCTTCTAGGTCAAAAAAACGAACTGTATCTCGTAAAAAAGCAGCATTTATTCCGGCCGTAGAAATAGATTTGCATCTACATCAATTAGTTAAAAATGAGCGAGGTATGGATGCCTATGAAAAGCTTAATTTACAAATAGAAACAGCACGTCATAAAATAGAATGGGCGATTGAAAACCGTGTTCCTAAACTTGTGTTTATTCATGGGATAGGTCAAGGCGTTCTCAAAGAAGAATTGCGATTCTTATTTGATCGATACACGCAAATTGAATATTATGATGCTGACTATCAAAAATACGGTAGAGGAGCTACTGAAATACGCATCCGTCAGAACCTGCCGGTGGATTAAATGCTGGTGTACAGGATAATTCATTAGCTTCCTGAATAAAATCACCGAATGGATATACCGTATTGAAAACTATTTCTTCAGATTCATTTTGCAAGTTGAGCGTTTGAATGGTTATATTTAATTCTATAACTCTGTTGATGGTGTGAGGAATATATTCTGTTACTAAAGGATTTGCTTCAGTATTTATCATTGGGTTCCTGAAATTGGGAATGTTAGAGTTCAATGGTATATCATCTGTGGGATCAATATTACCATCTATAGACTCATTTCTTGTTAGGGTCCCATCTTGATCATCGTCCTCATCTAGATAATCAAGAATGCCATCGCCATCAGTATCTAAGCTTGCTGCCATATCGATATTTCCATCGCTGTCTAAAACTACACCTTCCAGAATGGTAGGGACGTTATCACCATCATCATCAATATCTAGGTAATCAGGTATACCATCATTATCTGTATCTTCACTAGCGGCTTCATTAATAATACCATCTATAAAAACAGCACCTTCTTCTGTGGAAGGTATCCCATCGTTGTCATCATCACTACGTCTTCTCGTTTCTACATAAATGTCACCAGCTATAGCATTATAAACCTCAGTCACTCTCGGTGAACTGGGAGGAATACTGTTACAATAATAATCGTCTCCAGGTGCCGCATCAAATTTCCTATATTCAAATGATTCAAAGCTACTAGAAATAATAGTGTATGGACCGTAGCTACCTTCTGTATTTAATATATCATCTGAAGTATTGATCTGGAGTACTAAACTCTCAAAATTAGTATTCTCATTTTTATAAAAAACGTAATTGAAAGTTTCACCTGTTCCAGAGGTAGGGTCACAAGCTTCTACGGCACTGTCTTCAAAATCAAAATCATTTGTAATGATGTCTCCATCGTCACATCCTATTAAAACTATAGGGAATATAAGGTAAAGCAGTTTTTTCATAATAACAAAAGTAGTCAATCATATTAAAGCGTTAAAGCTTAATTTTTATTGCAAATAATTTACTTTTGTGACATGAGACAAGTTTATTTAGACAGCGCAGCAACTACACAAATGAGACCTGAAGTCATTGATAGAATGACGGAGGTTATGAAAGAAGTTCATGGTAACCCTAGCTCCACTCACAGTTACGGGCGTAGTGCAAAATCACTAATTGAGAATGCACGCAAGAATATAGCTGCTCAATTAAATGTTACTGCTGCCGAAATTATTTTTACTTCTGGCGGTACTGAAGCTGATAACCTTGCCATTCATAGTTGCGTGCGTGACCTAGGAGTTGAGCGCATTATTACGACAACTATAGAGCATCACGCCGTTATTTATATAGTAGATTATTGTGCCGAAAAATATGGGACTGAAGTTGCTCATGTTAAGTTGAAAGATTGTGGCACACCTAATTACATTGATCTAGAAAGATTACTTTCTACAAGTGATAAAAAGACACTGGTTTCATTGATGCATATAAACAATGAGATAGGCAATAAATTAGATATCGATCGCGTAGGAGAATTATGTAAAAAATACGGAGCATTGTTTCATAGTGATTGTGTACAATCTATAGGTCATTTTGAAATGGATCTTAAAAAATTGCCAGTAGATTTTACTGCAGTGTCTGCTCATAAATTTCATGGACCTAAAGGAGTAGGTTTTGCATTCATAAGAAAAGGTACAGGTTTAAAACCTCTTATTTTAGGAGGATCTCAAGAGCGAGGTATAAGAGCAGGAACTGAAAGTGTGCATAACATCGTAGGAATGGATCTAGCACTTCAAATGGCCTATGATTCTTTAGAACAAGATAGAGCTTATGTAGTAGATCTTAAAAATTATTTTAAAGAAGAACTAGAAAAGCACGTTCCTGGGGTGAAATTTAATGGCAACTGTAGCGACCATGAAAATAGTACTTACACGCTTTTAAATGTCTGTCTTCCTTGCCCGGCAGATAAAGCTGCGATGCTTCTTTTTACAATGGATTTAAAAGGCATTGCTTGTTCTAAAGGTAGCGCTTGCCAGAGCGGTTCGCAAAAAGGATCTCACGTATTAACCAGTGTGTTGAATGATGAAGATTTAAAGAAGCCTAGTTTACGTTTTAGTTTTTCAATTTATAATACAAAAGAAGAACTTGATTATGTAGTAGAAGTTTTAAAAGAGTATATAGAGAGTATAACGATTACTGAAACCGTATAATCACAACACTATATCTAAAATACTCTCGCTTTCGCGAAAGCGGATACCCTAATCACTTCTACTGATTGTCATAGAAATATGAATAAAAAAAAACCACGCAAGTAAAAGCGTGGTTTTAATTTTTTGTGGAGTCGGAGAGAATCGAACTCTCGTCCAAACGAGCGAATTCATCGCTTTCTACATGTTTAGTTTCCATTTGATTTCAGTCGTTACACCGGTTAGAAACTACCAAAGTAACGCTTGTCTTCAATTAAATTTCTCCTCAACATCAAAGTCCTATTGAGGATAGGTTTACTTTTACGAAGTCCCTAAATCAAGTGCCGTAAACCAAGGCCTTTGAGGAACTTCCTGCATGCTCGTCTTACGAGCCGAGGCACATCTTACTATAATTCAGATTATGCTGCTAGGGCGTAGTTATTCTCGCCGTTTAAAAAAGTGTGAATCATGATATTTAAGAGCTATGTCCCAGCGCTCTACATGCTTACAATCAAGTCGGTCTCGCTGTCAAAACCAGTCGACCCCATATTTAATCAAAGTAAAATAATTGATTAATTTTTTTACTAGCTACAAAGGTACTATTTAGATCAGTACCGAGATGTCAAAATTCTGACAAAATTTATCTCTTTAAGGTAAAGTGTCCTGTATGTGTTTTACCATTTGATCGCGTAACGCGATACCAGTAATCAGACGAAGGAACAGGAGCGCCATTGTAAGTGCCATCCCAACCTATACTCTGTGGATCAATAACCACAATCAATTTACCATATCTATCGTATATAGTAATGCTTACGTCAGCTTCTCTCTTGGAGTTTATAATTTGCCAGTAATCATTAAATCCGTCTCCATTAGGAGTAAAGAACTTATTATAATACAATAAAAATAATTCTTCACTTTGAACCACTTCTCCACATTCAAGTTCTTTGACATAAATCTGATAGTCTTCTAGAGGTAAATCGTTAAATACATTAGATGTCTGGAAAATATCGTTGTTTACTGAATATTCATAGTTTCCATCAGAACTCATAATAACTTCAATGGAGTTAGAATTTTGAGACCAATCATTAACTCGTATTTCTTCGATTATAGGAAGCGTAGAAACATCAACATTAATCCGCACGGTTGCCTCACAGTTAAATTGCCCAAAATCTTTTACAACAGTTAGGGTATAGTCGCCTACAGTGTCTACTAATATATTTTGATCATGACTTCCAGTATTCCATTCATAACTTATGTAGCCATCAGGAGCCTCTAAGATGAGATCTTGTCCATCACATAAATATTGTTGTCTGTCGATATCTACAGTTATAAATTCTGGTGTTATAATATCAAAACTAATAACATCAAAACACTGAAAATTAACTCTATTATCCACACGTACCCAAATAGTTTGTGTGCCCATTTGTGGAGTGATTTCTATAATATCATTATCACGTTTTAAAGCATCTTCTTCATTCAAATAATATGTAATATCAAAAACACTAAAATCTAAGGTGCCTAAAAAATCATCTTGTCTATCTATAAAAAAGAATGGGTTGTTTTCCAGGCAGTTATAAATATCTTCTATAGGTTCAATAGTAGGAGAATCATATATAATGAGATCTTTACTATCAGAAAATGTAGGATTGCCTGAAGCGTCAAAACCTTGAATGCTTACCGTATAAGTTCCTGGAGCTGCATATGTATAGTTTATAGTGTCAGAGCCCATTAAGATTGTACCGTCTCCTAGATCCCATTCGTATGTGGTAGAAAAGAAATCACTTCCAAATTTCAATTCGGTCGATTCTCCTAAACAAATGTTGAGAAAAGAAAGTCCCTCTGGACGCTCAGGTAATAAAAACGTAGGTAGGTCTAGAAGGTGGTTGCCTGTGTTAAAATTGAACACATTTACCTCATAGTCACAACCTAAGCCTACTGTGTTAGGTTCTTTGATAGCGCCTAGAAAAGATCTACCTCGATTGCTTACATATATTTTGCGATCCGGTCCTAACTTGAGATGAGAATAGGTTAATGAACCTACTTGAGGGGTCACATTTATATAAGGAGGAATTTGCGTTAAATTACTCAAGTCATATTGTCTTATTCCTTCTGTATTATGAGTCACATAGAGTACCTTACTATTAGTTGAGAATTCTACAGAAGTAAAAGGTGCAGGCTGTACGTCTTGCTCTGGTGTGCTACTGGGGTCTTCATA
>MAAC01016732.1_pt1 | contig 23955 bp, 19 predicted proteins | sample 1115981 | NCBI WGS metagenome assembly MAAC01 (sample SAMN04961126, study PRJNA320927) | seawater metagenome | isolation source: sample BD02T64 sea water enriched with oil for 64 days | place: USA:Gulf of Mexico | collected 2013-07-27
AATTAGGAATATAAAAAAATTATGAAGTAGCCGCCATTTGCATTAAAATGGTGCATGCAATTGCTCCTATAGTTCCTACCACATAACCAAATACCGCTAGTAAGACACCTACACTGGTAAGTGATGGGTGAAACTCTGATGCGACAATGGGCGCACTTGCAGCACCACCTACATTTGCTTGAGAGCCTACTGCTAGAAAAAAGTAAGGCGATCTAGTAAGCTTAGCAACTAGAATTAATAATCCTGCATGAATTGCCATCCATATAATACCTACAAGTATTAATAACGGATTTTCAACAATTTGAGTGAGATCCATTTTCATTCCTATAGTCGCAACTAGAACATAGATAAATATACTACCTATTTTACTTGCTCCAGTACCTTCATAACTTTTTGCAGGCGTGTAGGATAAAGTAATACCGATTAAGGTTGCAATTGAGATCATCCAAAAGAATTGACTTGTTAGAAAACTCAAATAAATATTGTTTGCAATGCCATCCATGGAGCTCATTATTGAGGATAGATAATTAGCACCTAAATGAGCTACCGCTACAGCCCCAAAACCTATTCCCAGCATTACCATATTATCAGTAAAAGTCGCTTCACGCTTTACACTTTCTGTATAATCAGAGACTCGCTTTTTAAGATCTTCTATAGCTTTACTATCTGCACCAAACCACTGGTCTATTTTTGTGGCCTTTGCAATTCCAAATAATAGAATACCCATCCATAAATTAGCAACTACTATATCCACGAGCACCATACCACCATATTTAGCTTGATTATATTGATATACCTCTAGCATTGCTGTTTGATTTGCGCCGCCACCTATCCAGCTTCCTGCTAGAGTAGATAAGCCACGCCATACGGCATCAAACCCTTCGCCGCCCACAGTTTCTGGAGAAAAAGAACCTACTATAAGAATAGCGATAGGGCCACCTATAACTATTCCTGCTGTACCGGTAAGAAACATGATCAACGCTTTAGGTCCTAGGTTAAAAACCGCTTTGAGATCTATAGATAAGGTCATTAAAACTAACGCTGCAGGTAACAAATAGCGCGATGCCATGTAATAAAGTGAAGAGCTCGCTTCTGTTACAGTGCCATCTTCTGCAACCGTTTTCCATTCTGGAGCTATGATTCCTAAAGAACTTAAAATAGAAGGCAATAAATAACACATCAAAAGAGCAGGAACTATTTTATAAAATTTAGACCAGAAACCATTATTCCTTGAAGAAGAATAGAACACAACTGCCAGGCATATCATTAATAACCCAAATACAATTGTATCACTAGTAATTAATGGAGTGGTATCCTTTACTTTTTCTGCTACTTCTTGAAAAATCATAAATTGCTATTTTGATGTGCTGCAAAATACAATTTTATACGAAGTTGTTTGATAAAGATTCGCTTTCGCGAAAGCGTATTTATTACAGCTTATTTTACAAATCCAACTATAAGTTCTACAAGTCTAGTGCTTAAGGGAAAGTTAGGATTAATTTTACTTTTTGAGGCTTCAATCTCGTCGTCTCCCACAATTTTGAGGACGTGGTTCATGTCTTCAATAATCTCTAAAGTTGCGTCAAGAGTAGTGTCTTTTAATAGTTGAGCTTCTGAGGGATTGCTCATGCGGTTTTTAGAACCATTAACAATTAATACTGGAATTTGAAGTTTTTGTAACTCTACTGCGGGATCATATTTCATCCAGGACTTCATAAATGGCTGCACTTGTGGCCCGATGATAGGGTAAAGATCTCGTTCGATAGCAATTACCGGTTTTTCTGAATTTTTTACTCGTTCAAATGTTTCTTTTGCAACTTTGTCTAATCCTGGTTGTTGTTTTGAAATTTGTTGTACGATAAGTGCATCAATGGACTGTCCAGCGCCATTAATTGAAATAAAACCATCTACATGGTCGTCTATGGCTAGCATTCCTACTAGTGAACCTTGTCCATGGCCAGCGATGTACATTTTTGAAAAACGCTTGTCACTTTTAAAATAGCTAATTATATCATTCACGTCTGTTATGTAGTCACTAAAGAGCGTTTCTTCACTTGACTTGCGGTTTCTCATTTGAGTAAACGTGCGTTTATCATAGCGGTAAGTGGCTACACCATTAGATAAAAGTGAATCAGCTAGTTGCTGGTAGGCATTACTTCTAGTTCTAGGTTCATTACCATTGCGGTCTATAGCACCTTGATCGCCTACTATAATAACTAATGGAACTGGATTTTTATTAGAATCTTTAGGCGTTAGAATGGTGCCTTTAATATTTTCATTGATATTTAATATCGTTAAATTTTCTACAGTTTTTTGTACTGCTTGCTTAGAAAATGGATCTTGTGCGTAAGTGGCTAGTGGTAAGAAAATTAAAAGGAAAAGTAACTTTTTCATGACTTGAGTTAGATCTATATAACAACGATCAAATCTAGTCAATACGTATGCCATATTGAAATTACTCTTGAAAAAAGTAAGTGTGATAAATCTACTATACAGGCTCGCCTGGGAGAAAAAGTAGTCTAGTAATTATTTATAACAGCGGTTCTAAAAAAAAGGATATTACCGCTTAGCGATTTTATTACCAGTAGCTCGCTGCATAGAGCATTTAAAACGGCTCATTTCTGGATCTCGTTGCGCACGGTGTTTTGTCGCTCGACCTTGTACACGCTCACGCCACATTCTGAAACTACTTTCTTTCATCTCACTACGCATGATCATGATCACTTCTTTTTCTGTCACACCAAATTGCGCTTCAATCGCATCAAAAGGAGTACGATCTTCCCAACCCATTTCTATAATACGGTCTATCTGGCGATCATTTAAATTTTCTAAAATGTCTTTTGCTCTTTTTCTAGCCATAATAGTAAAGTCGTTAACACGTGCAATAATTACAAAAGTATGGTGAATAGAGAAGATTTTATTAATGAATTAACAAATGGACTGCTTTAAACCATTATTAATTAGACCGACTTCGACAGGCTCAGTCTGACATTGCATAAAGAAATATTGCTTAGAATGTCAATCTGAGTTTATCGAAGATGTCGTTTTCTCACGAAACTTTAAAATCACTTAATCACCTTCCTAAAAGTTAGATTAATGCGTAAATCAATTTCTCTTTTTGTCTTGGCTATTTGATGTTTATAGGTATGTTGTGTTTGATCTTTCATCAATAATAAAGAGCCGTTTTCTAATAAAAACTTAAACCTCCAGTCTTTATTTTCATTATGTCTTAAATGAAAAAACCGTTCTTGACCTAGGCTTACAGAAGCAATAGTTGGATTTTGTCCTAACTCTGGTTCATCATCTGCATGCCAGCCGTTAGAATCTTGACCGGTGCGATATTGATTGAGTAGACATACGTTGAATTCAGTTCCTGCGGCTTTTTCTACATCGGCTTTAATTTGAGCTAGAGTTTCTGTCCAAGCAAGCGCTTTAAACTTGATGCCGCTGTATCCATAATCTAAGCCTTTGGCGCCATATAACTGTGTGAGCCTTGGTTCGTTATGGGTTTTGCCAAATAGTTTGATTTCATTTTGTCGCCATGGTGTTTCTTCCAGTAAAATCTTTTTTAGAAGTTCCGCTTTCGCGAAAGCGTAAAAAGAACCATCATATACTACCGTAGCGTCTGGTATCATGGGAAAAGGATCTGAAAATAACTTATTATGCATGCATATCAAAATATCGTGTACTGCTAGCAATATACTATGATTGGGACGTATCTTGCATCTTATTAAAATTTATTTATGTATACTTCTCGTATCACTGGAATGGGTAAATATGTTCCAGAAAATGTCGTTACAAATGACGATCTTTCAAAATTAATGGATACTAACGATGCCTGGATTCAGGAACGTACTGGTATCAAAGAGCGTCGTCACATTAAAAAAGGTGATGGTAACACGACTGCGATAATGGGTGTCAAAGCTGCAGAAATTGCTCTGGAACGAGCAAAAGTTTCTAAGGATGACATCGATATGATAGTTTTTGCAACGCTATCTCCAGATTATTATTTCCCTGGTTGTGGAGTACAAGTGCAAAATCTTATGGGTATTCATACTTGCCCAGCACTAGATGTACGTAATCAATGTAGTGGTTTTATCTATGCACTTTCTGTTGCAGACCAATTTATAAAAACGGGAATGTATAAAAACGTTCTTGTGATAGGATCAGAAAACCATAGTGGTGGACTGGACTTTTCTACTCGCGGCCGTGGTGTAACGGTAATTTTTGGGGATGGAGCAGGAGCAGCGGTAGTATCCAGATCAGAAAAAGAAGGTCATGGAATTCTTTCTACACATTTGCATAGTGAAGGAGAGCACGCGCTAGAATTATCATTGAAAGGTCCGTCTACTAATCATTGGGTCCCTCAAATTATAGAGGAGAATCCACAGGAGGACATTCCTTATTATCCTTATATGAACGGTCAGTTTGTATTTAAAAATGCAGTAAGACGTTTCAGCGAGGTAATCATGGAAGGTTTACAAACTAACCAGCTAGAAGTAAGCGATATTGATATGCTTGTACCACATCAAGCTAACTTGCGTATTTCTCAATTTATCCAGAAGAAATTTCAGTTAACAGACGATCAAGTTTACAATAACATCCAGCGTTATGGTAATACAACAGCGGCTTCTATTCCTATTGCTCTATGTGAGGCATGGGAAGATGGCAAAGTAAAAGAAGGTGATACGGTGGTTCTTGCAGCTTTCGGTAGTGGATTTACTTGGGGTAGTGCTATTATGAGATGGTAAGGAGACGTTTGCTTTACAAGTTTTTACATTTTTTGATGGTAAAAAAATATTATTGATTTTACCTAAATAAATACAAAAAAAAACATCCTTGAAAAAGGATGTTTTTTTAATATACAAATTAATATTATGCAGTAAGTGGAGCGTCCAAAGGATCTGTTTCTGGACAGTGATTATGATTATAATAATGTCCAAAATAAAACTCAGTTCTTTCTTCTAGTTTCTCAACTTCAAATTGATCTGCTAATTCTAGATAATCTTTCATAAGTAAGTGATTTATAAGTTTAAGTAGCGTAAAGGTCCGTATATTTAAAGGCACTAGCAAGCTACATTTACCTAAGTTTCAAAATAATAGATTAAGTGTAGGAATAATCTGTTAACTACTCTTTAGGATAATCTTATTAGAAAATAGATGTTCTTAATAACATGGTATACAGCTTTAAAAGTAAGAAAATTCTGTAATCACTTTCTATTTTTAACTTTAGATTTGATTAGGTTAAAAACATATTTACCTAAAATGAAATAAACAATACCGTGAAAAATGAAAAGCGGTGACACCTGTAATTCCTGCCAGTTAAGAGTAATTAAGTGGTAAAGTAGGGTAGACAATTCTTTAGGAAACAAAAGAAAGCTATTCCATTGATCAATGACTAAAAAGTATATATAGAATAGAACAAAGCCTAGGTTGATAATGCTATAACTCAATATAAACAACTCTGTTTTTGTATGTGCTTTTAACTTTGACCATCTACCGGTAAATAAATTCAATAGATTATATTTTCCTTTTTGTTGTAAATTAGGGATGCTCAACGCATCGCTTAATATCCAGTAACCGTCTGATCTTACAAATGGATATAACTGGTAAACACCATCTATAATTATTAAAATGCTTACAGTTAAAAATATTTTGTTTTCTGTAAAATAGTAAATACCGTACATTATAATGGCATACAAACATTGATTAAATGCTCCGGCTAGATTTGCAATAATTCTTTGCTGCTTTGTTGCAGTCCATAGATTAGAAATATCTGAATAAAATACGGGAAAAATTAAATAGATCCCGAGGCCTATTTCCCCATTTTTAATGCCAGCAGGTCTACAAGCTGCTACATGCCCTAATTCATGAATAAATACCACTGGAAGTGCGAGAAGAATTAGGTGAATTACGTTTTCAAAAGGTGAGTTTAAATCATAAATATCGATATAACCTACTACAATGGTTGCACATATAATAGATAGGATTGTAAATAAATACCAGAAATATGTTGCTTTAAAAAAGTATGAAAAAGGTAAGGCTAAGGCAGCAGCTGCATTTGCAGGCAGTAACTTGATTTTGCTTTTTACATAAGCATTAGTTTTAATAATTTTTGAGTCACCTTTTAATAATCCCAGACCTTTCAATCGGTCTTTTAAAAAATCTAAAAAACTCTCTTTGGATAAATTACTTTCAAACGTTGTATTAAACACTAACAGAGCTTCGTCTATGGTTTCCTCCACCGTTAAAATCTCTATCAACTGTTTTGTAGATTTATTTATATAAAAATGACCTTGCTTTGTTGTTAAAACATACTTCAAAGTATTATCATATTTTTTAATTGAGTAATTATTGATCAACATGTTATTTCTGTTGTTTGAGTTTTGCTCTATTGATAAGGGTATTTATCAGTTCAATTTTTTTACCGATTTTATCAATCAATCCATCTATAAAGGATTCTAGTTGAAAGAGTTTTAAATCTGTTGTAATATTTTTTGACTCATTCAGTTTTTTAAGACCATATCTTAATAAGTCTTCAGCAGTTCCAGATACGTAGAATAATTGTAACTTTAGATGTTCTTGCTTCTCAGTTAAAACAATGTTTTCTGAATCAATTAGCTCTTTTAATGTTGATTGTGGATAGGTCCAAATGTCATTTTCAGAATCCTCAGCAAAATCTTCTATGTCATCGTAAATCTGCATCGCTATGAATATGTTTTGAACACATTTTAAAACTTGTCGTTCTTTATGTTCAGTGTTTAGTTCACTTTTATTAAGCATGAACATACTCACTACTAAAAACTCAGCGAGAGCATGTTTTCCTTTTGCTATTCTTTCAAAAGATATACTATCAATGATTGTTTTCTCTGATGATATGGCACGCTCTTCAAAAATAGCTTCAAAGTATTGTGTTTTATAAATTCGATACTTTTCCCAAAACTGCAAGTTGTTCTTAAAAAGACTATACAATTCTATTGTAGAAAGTTCAATAGCACTGGTTGCCTCAATCACTCGATTTTTATAGGAATCGTTCTCAAAATGGTCTATTCCTCTATCAACAACTTTATCGATAAATAAAATATAATTATAAAATGAAGAAGCGGCTATTGCTAATTTTGATAATTGATTTTTATCTATGTCCTCCATTAGAGGATATATATATTCTATAAGTTTAATAAAAAAATCAGAACTATCCTCGTTAAGCCTATCGGTAAATATATCTTGTAACAGTAGTTTTTTAAAATCTTCAGCGTCTAATGAGTTTAAATAACTTGTAGTAAGTTCTTTTATCATGTAAGTTAATTTGGATAAAAGTAAAATTATTTCATGGATATAATAAGAATGATATAAAATATTAAATATGGATTAATCTTGATGCCAAGATCAATCAATAGGTGCTTATTTTCTTGATAGCGTTTATGGAAACTCTCGCTTATTGAAATAGGTTAAAAACAAAATCCCAAGCCTGCAAGCTTGGGATTTCTAAATCGTACAATAACACTAACCATTAATTATGAACTATACGATTATGTTTGCTGTCAGAAACTTATAAAAGAGTCCGACAGACTTTAACCTTTTTGAATTTTTCTTTTTCATAAAATTCACCAAATAAATCAGAAGGATTTATCAAGTCCTTCAATTAAAAGACGATGGATTTTGTATATTGTTACACAGCAAATCATAAATAATGTCTAAAAAAACTTTAGTACTAGGTGCTTCTCTTAAAGAACAACGTTATTCTAATATTGCGATCTACAGATTGCGTAAATTTAATATAGAAACTGTAGCTATAGGGTTACGTGAAGGAATGGTAGATGATGTGAAGATTCACAAAGAATTGATCCCTTTTCTAGGAATAAACACGGTAACATTATATTTAAATCCTACACGGCAAGAGCAATATTATGATTATATAATAAGTCTTCAACCAGAACGAGTGATCTTTAATCCTGGAACTGAAAATCCAGCACTTTACCAGTTGCTTTCTAAGAATAATATAAAAAGTGAAGTCGCTTGTACGCTGGTTATGCTGGGGACAAATCAGTATTAGAATTTTGATTTGTAAAAGTAGCAGCAAGCAACAAACCTAAAAAGGTTACAAAGCCATTGAGTAATAAAATAAAGAAACCAAATTCAAATCCATAACGACTCGCTCGACTACTTATACCAAAAGCGATAAATGGCGATAGAATCGCTATAACCGGTGTGATCTTATGATGCACTTGAAGCTTTGTAAGAATCCCAAAACTGAACAATCCTAACAGCGGTCCATAAGTATAACCAGCAAAAACAAATAGCTTATTAATCACGCTGGCATCTTTGATCAGATACTCAAAACTTACAATTACAAGTATCAATGCTAGAGAAAACCCTACGTGAACCAGTTTTCTAATCCAGCGTTGCTTTTTCTCTTCATAGTTTTGCTCTAATCTTAAGATGTCTACAGAGAACGATGTTGTTAAGGAAGTAAGCGCACTATCTGCGCTTGAATAGGCCGCTGCAACTAGACCTAGAATAAAAACCAGCCCTATTCCTATACCTAAATTACCATCTAATGCGATTGCTGCAAATAATTTGTCTTTGGTGGCTGTTAATTGTTCCGCTTTCGCGAAAGCGGTAAGTAAAACACCTAGTCCTAAAAAGATAAGATTTACAAAGGTCAACACAATCGTAAACCAAAACATGTTTTTTTGAGCATCACCAAGACTGCGACAGGTTAAGTTTTTTTGCATCATATCTTGATCAAGACCAGTCATTACAATAGCAATAAATGCACCAGCAAAAAATTGTTTGAAGAAATACTGTCCACTTTTCCAATCATCAAAAAAGAAGATCTGGGACAAATCGCTATCAGAAATGAATCCAGTTATTTCTCCCATGCCGTTGAGATCTAAACTGCCAGAAATGTAATATATCGCTACACCTACAGCAATTAACATGAAAAGCGTCTGTAAAGTATCGGTCCAGACTATGGTTTTAATACCAGATTTGAATGTGTATAACCAGATCAGAATTACCGTAAAAGTTACCGTTTGCCAAAACTCAACGCCCATACTCTCAAAAACAAACTCTTGTAAGACACCAGCAACCAGATACAATCTAAAACTGGCACCTACCACACGAGAAAGAATAAAGAAACTTGATCCGGTAAACTGCGCAGCACTTCCATACCTGTCGTTGAGGTAACTATAAATAGAAGTAAGATTCATTTTATAATACAGAGGTAAAAGAACCGTACCTATTACTAGATAACCGACTATGTAGCCTAGAACTACTTGAAAATAATTCATCGCGCCTTCTTCTACAGCTCCGGGAACAGAGATAAAAGTTACACCACTAAGTGATGCACCTATCATTCCAAAGGCTACAATAAACCATGGAGAAGATCTATTACCTCTAAAGAAAGTAGCGTTATCACTTTTGCGGCCTACAATAAAAGAAATCGCTACTAGAACAGCAAAATAGCAAGCAATGGTAATGAGGATTTGGGTAGAAGTCACGTAATTGTATTATTTGCGGCTAAGGTAAGAAGACCTTTTAAATTTAAATCTAAGTTGAAATTTAAACTTAAAATTAGCTTGAAAATTTTAGATTCTTATGGAACCGGATCATAACCTTTGCCGCCCCAAGGATGACAACTAAAAATACGTTTTAATGCTAGCCAGCCACCTTTAAAAGCGCCGTGTTTGATAAGAGCTTCTTTAGAATATTGAGAACAAGTAGGAGAGTAGCGACAACTAGCAGGTGTAAAAGGCGATATCACAGATTGATAAAACCTGATCATCAATAAAAAAGGATATGCTAGTATTTTTTTCATGAATCCTGCTTCATTTCAGTTTTTGTTTCAACTTTGCATTCAGAAGAAAATACCAGCTTTTTGGGCTTGGGAAAAGATTTCAAATCTAAATGTTCATAGCCGAAGGCGGAATAAACCTCAACTTTTAATTCCTAGCTCACAACTCACCAACTTACTCACTCCACACTATAACTAGTCCCATCAACGCCATCTTTAAGGGCAATTCCAGCAGCAGCCAGTTCATCTCTTATTTTATCACTCGTACTCCAGTCTTTATTTGCTCGTGCAGTAGCTCTTAAGTCAATAATCAATTTCATGGCGCCGTCCAGTCCTTTGTTTAAAGAACCACCAGTTTCTTCTTGAGCGTTTTGTAATCCTAAAATATCGTAGAAAAATGCATTCATACCTGTAGAAAGATCATCAAGATCCTCTTTTGTAATAGTAGCATTTCCATCATTAATGGTATGAATCATTTTCACTGCGTCAAAAAGCTCTGCGACAAGAATAGGTGTGTTGAAATCGTCATTCATCGCTGCGTAACATTTACTTTTCCATGATGCCACGTCTACGCTTGAGGTTTTAGAAATTGGTAATTGATTCATTAACTTCATCGCTTCAGTAAGACGGTTAAAACCTTTTTCGGCAGCCAGTATCGCATCGTTACTAAAATCAAGAATCGATCTATAATGAGCTTGCATCATAAAGAAACGCACCACGCTTGGACTAAAAGCTTTTTGCATGAAATCATTATCACCAGTAAAAAGCTCTACAGGTAAAATACTATTCCCAGTCGATTTTGACATTTTCTGGCCGTTTAAAGTCAGCATATTTGCATGCATCCAGTAGTTTACTGGGCTATGGCCATGTGCTGCCTCACCTTGGGCAATCTCACACTCGTGATGTGGGAATTTAAGATCCATTCCGCCACCGTGTATATCAAAAGTTTCACCTAGATATTTAGAACTCATTACCGTACATTCCAAATGCCAACCAGGGAATCCATCACCCCATGGACTAGGCCATCTCATAATATGTTCTGGACTCGCTTTTTTCCAAAGAGCAAAGTCGGCTGGATTTGATTTATCACTTTGTGCCGCTAGCTCACGAGAATTTGCCATCATATCTTCCAGATTGCGGCCGCTCAGTTTCCCGTAGTGATGATCTTTATTAAATTTTACTACATCAAAATAAATGGAGCCATTTTTCTCATAAGCATAGCCATTATCGATGATCGTTTTAATAATTTCTATTTGCTCTACAATATGACCAGTTGCAGTAGGTTCAATACTAGGCGGGAACGCGTTAAATTGCTTCATCACTGTATGAAAATCGATCGTGTATTGTTGAACGACTTCCATAGGCTCGATTTTCTCTAGCCTTGCTTTTTTTGAGATTTTGTCTTCTCCTTGATCAGCATCATCAGTTAAATGTCCGGCATCAGTAATGTTACGCACATAGCGTACTTTATAACCTAGGTGTTTTAAATACCTAAAAATCATATCAAAGCTAATGAACGTGCGGCAATTTCCTAAATGCACATTGCTGTAAACCGTAGGTCCACAAACGTACATTCCTATGCGGCCTTCGGTAATCGATTGGAAAACCTCTTTTTCACCGTTCATAGAATTGTAAATCCTTAATTCATTGTTTTGATAAAGTGACATGACTTATTTTTTGTGATGTTGATGGTGTTGATCTCGCTTTCGCGAAAGCGAAATAATTGTAAATCTTCTCTTCAAAAATAACAGTAAATTTCTCAAATTACTTGGGTCCAAGTTAAGAAGGAGATAGTACTCGAAGATGGAGAATGATTTAAAACTTTGTGTCCATTTTTATGTAGTCGAGAAACTCTCTCTTAACAGCTGGATCTTTAAATTTACCGCCAAATTCTCCAGTCACCGTGCTGCTTTCAATATCGCGTATACCGCGACTGTTAACACACAGGTGTTTTGCATCTATAATACAAGCGACATCTTCAGTATTCATAACTTGTTGTAATTCTCTTACAATCTGTATGTTAAGGCGTTCTTGAACTTGTGGTCGTTTTGCATAATAATCTACAATACGATTCATTTTAGAAAGTCCTACCACGCTACCATTTGAGATATAAGCAACGTGTGCACGACCTACGATAGGAAGTAAGTGATGCTCGCAAGTAGAGTAAACAACGATGTCTTTTTCTACGAGCATTTCATTGTATTTGTATTTGTTCTCAAATGTGCTGGCACTAGGTTTTCTATCTGGGCGTAAACCTCCGAAAATTTCATTGACAAACATTTTTGCAACACGATTAGGTGTTCCTTTAAGACTATCGTCTGTCATGTCCATTCCTAAGGTTTCTAGAATATGATGAACATCTTTTTTAATAGATGCAATTTTATCTGCATCGCTCATGTCAAAGGCATCAGGACGTAATGGGGTTTGCTCGTTAGAAGATAAGTGATCGTTATCTTCTATATTTTCTAATAGATCTTCAATTTTCATACGGGAAATACTCTTAAAAGCAGCAATTATTTTAATGCAAATTTACAAATAGTAGGTCTTAAAAGCATTATATATTGTCAATAACAGTAAAGTTTTGGGAAATATCGTTAAGCTATAGTTAACAAATTTTCTCATATTTGTTAATTACAAAAAAGCACCTTTTATCCAAAATTGTTAATGATGAAAAGAATTCTCAGCCTATTGCTTTTGTGTTGTACTGTGTTCACGTACGCTCAAAGTAATATCAACATGATTCCTAATCCAGATCCTTCTAATCCATTTGCCTTATATACTGGCTGTGGCGTTTCTACCTTTAACGATGATGGAGGTAACACAAATTATTCTAACAACTTTAGTGGCGTAGCGGTTTTTTGCCCAATCATATCTACAGATAGAATGATATTAGATTTCAGGACACTGGATATTGAGGTGAATGATGTGTTAACTATTTATGATGGTGACGATACTACAGCGCCTGTCTTAGCAACGATTACAGATACAAATATTCCTCCTGGAGCATTTCAAGCAAGTCCAGGAAACCCTACAGGATGTTTAACTGTTCAATTTGTCTCCGACGGTTCTGGAAACGCTAGTGGCTGGAGAGCAGCGAGAAGGTGTTTTGACCCTTGTCAATCAATTACCACAAATATCACAACAACACCTGCCATAAGTCCTGACGGGATATTGAGAATTTGCCAGGGTGATACAGTAACATTTGATGGTCAGGCAACCTTTGGCGTAGATGGAACTGGTGCAACTTATCAATGGGATCTAGCAAATGGTGGTGGATTGAATCCGGGACAAGTTCAAACAGAAACCTACGCTGCAACAGGTATCTATCAAACCAGATTTATAGTAACTGACGCTAGTGGATGTTCTGATCGTGAAGATATAGATTTAGTGGTACAAGTTTCAAGTGATCCAGATTTTACAGGTACCTCTGCTGCAGATTCTCAAATATGTTTTGGAGAGTCCACTACGCTGTCAGGAGTTGTTACTCCTCAAGAGTTTGTAATTCCAGTGTCACCACCTGTAACAGGAAGAACATTTTTACCAGATGGTAGTGGTGTAAGTTATACTACTTGTGTGGATGTAGATTTATTTGAACCAGGAGCAGTTATTACCAATGCTTCTAACATTATAGATATTTTTGTAAACATGGAACACTCCTACCTAGGGGATTTACAGCTTACAATTACTGCACCTAATGGTTCAAGTGTAGATTTACATCAGTATTCAAATGGAGGATCAACATTCTTAGGAGTTCCTATTGATGATGACTCTAATAGAAATCCAGGTGCTGGTTTTGATTACGTATTTACCGAAACAGCTGCTCAAACATGGGCTCAAGCCGCAACAGGAAACTCCACAATACCAGCAGGAGATTATTTACCTGTAAATCCATATAGCAATTTTATAGGCTCTTCCATAAATGGCCAGTGGTGTATTACAATTACTGATAATTTAGGATCTGATAATGGTTATATTTTTTATTGGGGAATAAATTTTGACCCAGCTATCATACCAAGTGATCTTTCTTTTACTCCGGTAGTTACTGCAGAAGCCTGGCAACCTAGTCCAGATATTACAAGTACTACTGGTAATACCATTACTGTTACTCCAACAGCAGCTGGACAAAATTGTTATACATATGAAATGACTGATAATCATGGTTGCACATATGTAGAACAAGTTTGTATAGATGTGTCTCCAGAGATTTTGTCCTCAGCACCGGAAGATATCATTTTGTGTAATACAACAGGTTCTAATAATGTGGATTTAACTCAAAATGATGCTGTTATATTAAATGGTTTATCTACAACAGAACATGTAGTAACCTATCATAGTACTCAAAGTGATGCAGAAAACGGGATTAATGCCATCACAAACGCTACGGCGTTTCCTATAGCAGCTCCACCTATGACGGTATTTTCTGCTATTACAAATACGACTACTAATTGTATTGTTGTAGATAGTTTCATCCTAGATATTATAGATTTAAACACATTAATTATTCCAGATTATGAGCAATGTGGACCTATTTCAAATTTTGATTTGGTCTCGTATGTTTCTTCAGCACTTAGTTCTGGCGGGAGTGGAGCCTCTAATTTTACATTAGAGTTTTATACTAGTTTATCAGATGCTCAAAATCAGATAAATCCAATTCTAGATCCTACAATGTATAATTTATCCATTGGTAGTGAAACTATATATGTTAGAATAGTTAGTACAACAGACTCTAGTTGTAGTTCAATATCTCCATTTAGTCTGACCGCTGGGTTTGTACCAGTAGCAAATGCTGTCGCTAATATGGAAACTTGTGACGATGCTACTAATGATGGAGAAGAGGTCTTTGCGTTGGATTCTCAAAATGCTGCAATCTTAAACAATCAAACTGCTACAGTTACCTATCATTTAACACAAGCTGACGCTGATAGCGGTAATGCTCCTTTGAATGCCACAAGCTATCAAAACATAAGTAACCCACAAATAATTTATGCTCGTGTAACTGATAACGGTCCTCAAATGTGTTCTTCAACCACATCTTTTAATCTAATTGTAAATAGAACGGGCGTAGTCAGTCTTGTAAATGATCTTATTACTTGTGACGATGCTAATGACGGTATGGAACAGTTTGATCTTACCACACAGCTTAATGATATATTGGGTACTCAAATTGTAGCTAATTATAACGTAACTTTCTACACATCGCAAACAGATGCAGACTCAAGAGTTAATGAAATTAATAACCCATCAACATATACAGCTGTTTCAACGACTGGGGCGCAGAGAATTTATATCAGAGTAGAAAATAGTGCTAGTTCAGACTGTTACTCAACAGATTTCTTTGACTTAGTTTTGAGTGCCACACCGGTGGCAAACTCCATTTCAGATGTTATAGTATGTGACGATTTGAGTAATGATGGATTTGAAGATTTTGTTTTGGGAAATAATGATGCGCAAATTTTGCTCGCTCAAGATCCAACTGTATTTTCCGTGAGTTATTATACCTCTCAAGCAAATGCAGATGCAGGTAGTAATCCTTTGTCACCAACTTCATATACAAATGTTTCATCTCCTGAAACAATTTTTACACGTATAGAAAATATATCTAATCCAGATTGTTTTGAGACAACTACATTTGACCTAATTGTAAATGAATTGCCTAGAATAAGTACTGCTCCAGATATTACTTTATGTGATGATCCTAGTGGCGATGGAGTCGAGTCATTTGATTTAACTCAAAATAATGCTGCCATTCTAAATGGTTTGAACCCTTCAGATTATACGATTGAATACAGTAATGCTTTAGGTGTTATTACCTCACCTTATACTAATTCTGGTAGTCCTGAAACGGTTACTGTTACGGTATTAAATAATTTGACGAGCTGTGAGAGTACCACAACATTTAATTTAATTGTTGATCCAGTGCCTGCCACTATCGCTCCTTTTACTGTTGAAGAGTGTGATGATGATGGTGATGGTGCTGCAGTGTTTGTTTTAGGTGATTTCGATAGTCAAATCATAAGCGGGCAGTCAGCTGTCATAATAACGTATCACGATTCTCAAGCAGATGCATTCTCTGGTTCCAATGCGCTAGATACTAGCATTTATGAAAACACAAGTGCTATGCAAACTATTTATTATAGATTAGAAAACAGCGGCTCTGGATGTTTTTCTATAGGTGAATTTATCATTGATTCAGTAGGAGCTCCGCTAGCTGTTGTGCCTACGCCACTTGAAGCATGTGACGACGGTAATGGCAATGCACTTGTAGATGTTAATCAAGCAGATGCTGAGGTCACTGCAGGACAGACAGGTTCTACGGTTGTTTATTACCTAAATCAATCAGATGCTGATGATGAAGTTAATGGTATTACAGGCGATTTTAATTACAGCTCTAATACCACTTTAATTGCAAGGGTAGATGATGATAATACGGACTGTTTCAGTTTTACGACTTTAGATTTAATTATCAATCCATTACCAGCACCTTCTTTGCTAGATCAATATATTCTTTGTCTAGATGAAAATGGTAATCCAGTAAATGGTTCTGTTACTCTTGATACTACTTTAAATGATGCCGAATATACTTTTGACTGGAGTAGGGATGGAGCTCCTATAGCGGCCACTACTGCTTCAATTGACATAGTAGATGGTGGTGATTATGAAGTTATAGCTACAAGAATAGCCACAGGCTGTGAAAACACGGCTACAACTAATGTAAGAGTTTCTAGTGTTCCAGATGTATATGATATTGATATCACAACAGACCCTTTTGATAAAGAACATCACGTAATAGTTACTGCCCAAGGTCTTGATGAATATTGGTACCGCCTAGACGATGGTCCTTATGTGAACTCAGGAATTTTTAATAATGTCTCATCTGGTCCTCACTCAATTACAATTGCAGAGCGCAGTGGTTGTGGAGAAATAGTTGTAGATATTTTTGTCTTTGGTTATCCAGATTATTTCACGCCTAATTCAGACGGGATTCACGATACATGGAATATTATAGGTGGAGACCTTCTTCCTGGTACTAAATTGTACATATTTGATAGATATGGTAAGTTCATAAAACAATTATCTCCTAATGGAATAGGATGGGATGGAACCTATAATGGACAACCTTTACCTAGCAGTGATTATTGGTTCAAAATTGAATATGAATTTGATGGCGTACAACGAGAGGCTTCGGGCCACTTCGCCATGAAACGATAATCGCAATCTCAAGATATGAGCGAACAAAAAAAACCACCTAATTTCAGGTGGTTTTTTTATAAATCCGCTTTCGCGAAAGCGAGATAAAAATAATTTTAAAGATTGAAACCTAATGTAAATACTATGTTATCCATACTATTTTGAACACCAGCGCGAGTGTCTAGTCCGGTGTCAAAAAGCTGTTGAGAGAAATCTCTTTCTGAGCGATCATAAGAAATGTCTAAAACTGTCTTACCCCATGTATAACCTATTCCTAAACTATATCCTGTAAGATCACCCATGATAGCCTCGTTTTCATAAGGAGATTCCTCCATACGGTAACCACCTCTAAGAGTCCAGTTGTTAATTCTATATTCTCCACCTATTCTTATGGATGCAGCCCGTTGGAGGTTTTCACTAGCAAAACTATTGTTGTCTCTAAAAAGGCTGCTGTCATCAGGATTAAATCTAAGCTGACTATAGTCACGAGAACTGTAATCAATACTTAATAAACCTTGTTTACCAAAGATATATGCCAGACTACCAGTAACGCTTCCTGGAGATCGTAACCTGTAGGGTTCAAATAAATTAAGTATTTCAGGCCTAACAACTGCTGTAGATCCATTTGTGCTAGAAGTTGCAATATCTTGTATCTGAGATTCTTCAACGGTATACCATGTAGGCGATTCATAAGTGGCTCCTACTCTTAAGCTGTTAGTTAATTTACCTATTAAACCTAATTGAAATGAAAAACCGTTTGCATCGGTAAATAGAGAATTATTAAATCTAACGTTATCTATGGAAGCGTCTGTATTAGAATTATTTTCCTGAATACTAGTAAATCTTTCCGTACTAATTACGTGAGAATTTAAGTTGATTCCTAAGCTCCATTTATTATCTAACTCGAGCGCACCGTTAAAACTTATCTTACTGCTATAGCCGCTTGTTTGTACGAGGTAATCCTGATTAAAACTACCGGTTCCAGTATTACTCACGTAATTAGTGTTATCTATATCACTATCATCAGTTGAGTCAAGAAGAAATGATTCATAGCCTAAAAAGCCTTGTTGCGCGCCAAATCCAAATTCCTGCCCTAAAAATTGATATAACTCGCTCACGGTTTCTTCTGGTCGTACAACAAAATTATCTAAAGCTATACCATTAGCATTGTTAAGGAAATATTGAGATACAGATACAGGGCTTGTGCCTCGAGCGTTAATGGAGTTGTCAAAATTACGGTTAAGATCATAATTGAGACTTAACGCAAATTTTGAGATCTTACGATTATCTGCACTTTCAAAAACTAAAACTCCACCAGCTTGGTTAAGATTAACGTCGTTTATTGAGGTGTTAGTTGTGTTGTCAAAATAATTGGTGTCATTTTCATTACCAGTAATGGCTAAGGAGAGTCCTGCATAGTTATTGGCAAATACCACAGAGCTTGCTGGATTAGAACCTATAGAGCTTAAATCACCTCCTAAAGCCCCAAAGGCACCGCTTAAACCTCTGAAACGAGCTGTTCCTTTCAAGTCTTGACCAGTGTATAATAATCCGTCTGCTACTGATTGAGCGTTACTAAAAAGCGCGCCAGCAATTAGCGCGCTTAAAATTAAAACCTTTTTCATTTTTTAAAATGTTTATTTAAATATTATCCTCTTCTACCAGAAGATCTTCCTGAAGAACTGCTAGATCCAGATGATCTTGAACTAGAACCGCTAGACCTCATGGTTCCAGAAGAGCGACTAGATGATCTTGAAGATCTCATTGTGCCAGAAGATCTACTTGAAGAAGATCTTGAAGATCTCATTGTTCCCGAAGAACGACTAGAAGATCTAGATGATCTCATTGTTCCCGAGGATCTATTTGAAGAAGATCTGCGCGTTGTAGCGCTTCTACTAGTTCTTGGGTTTGAAGACCTTACTCTCGTCGAAGATCTACCATTAGTTGCAGAGGATCTTCTATTTCCTTCAGTACTTCTTCCATAGTTTGAACTTCTACTGTTACTTACGGCTCTTCCTCTATTGTTATAAGACAATGCTTGTCCTCTTGCACTTCTTCCTGTATTTTGATAAGAGTATCCTCTAATATTATTGCCTCTAAAGTTGTTATTCCAGCCCCAACCAGTATTCCATCTGTATCCTTGATTCCATGCCCAGCCAGCATTCCAAGCATAAGGACTATTCCATCCCCATCTTCTGTTCCATACATTGTTCCAGCCGAAGTTTCCGCCCCAAGCTAATCCATTACCCCAACCGAAGCCACCCCAACCTAAAGGTCTGTTCCAGCCCCAGCCAAATCCATTACCCCAAGAATAGCCATAATTCCATCCAAAACTATTGTTCCAACCAAATCCGTTATTCCAAGCGCCCCAGCCCCAACCATTATCAATATAATTGACAGTTACTTGAGAAGGGTTTGTTCCCCAGCCTGGTTCTCCGCCACCATAACTTGCAGTGTAATTAGGGTCAGACTCATCATAACCAGTAGAAGAATAAGATTCTACATCTGTAAAAACTTCTTCTTGTTGAAAGTTATTTCCATGACTTTCTGCACCTTGTTTAAACAAAGATTCATAATAAGCAGAGGATCCATCTTCATAGATCACCTCGTTATCTTGCTGTATATTCTGATTTAATGATGCATTGTTATTTTCATCATCACTATAAATACCGTCATTGTAAGAAACGCTTTGATATGAACCACATGAGACTGTTATTACAGCAAGAACTAGCATTGTTGAAATTTTATAGAAAAGCGATTTTTGTAGAATTAAATTTTTCATGACGATTTTATTTGATAGCGTTTAATAAAAATAAGTAGTTTTGTCCAGCATTAAAAGCATTTAACAAACTTACTAGAAAGGAGCAAGTTTTATGCCAAACAAACAATTATGGGTAAAAACCTAACAAGTAGGAGTGAAGATTATTCAAAATGGTACAATGAACTGGTAGTTCAAGCAGATCTTGCAGAAAACAGTGCTGTAAGAGGCTGTATGGTGATCAAGCCATACGGATATGCAATTTGGGAAAAAATGCAGGCAGAGTTAGATCGCATGTTCAAAGAGACAGGACATCAAAATGCTTATTTCCCACTTTTTGTTCCCAAAAGTCTATTTGAAGCTGAAGAAAAAAATGCAGAGGGCTTTGCTAAAGAATGCGCCGTTGTTACTCACTATAGATTAGAAAATGATCCGGATAAACCTGGTAAATTAAGAGTTGATCCTAATGCTAAATTAGAAGAGGAATTAGTAGTACGACCTACAAGTGAAGCTATTATCTGGAATACTTATAAAGGTTGGATTCAATCTTATAGAGATTTACCACTACTCATTAATCAATGGGCAAATGTAGTGCGTTGGGAAATGCGTACCAGGCTATTTTTACGCACCGCTGAGTTTTTGTGGCAGGAAGGACATACCGCTCATACTACAAAAAAAGAAGCTCTTGAAGAAGCCGAGCAAATGAACAATGTATATGCAGAGTTTGCCGAAAACTTCATGGCTATACCTGTTATAAAAGGATTGAAAACAGAGAGCGAGCGTTTTGCAGGAGCAGATGAGACCTACTGTATTGAAGCTTTAATGCAAGATGGTAAAGCCTTACAAGCTGGAACCAGTCACTTTCTAGGTCAGAATTTTGCTAAAGCCTTTGATGTAAAGTTTACTTCAAAAGAGGGCAAGCAAGAATATGTTTGGGCAACCTCTTGGGGCGTTTCTACCAGGCTCATGGGTGCTTTAATTATGACACATAGTGATGATAAAGGTCTTGTGCTGCCGCCTAATTTAGCTCCTAATCAAGTAGTGATTGTACCTATTTTTAAAAATGAAGAACAATTAGATGCGATCAAAATTGTAGTTAATGGGATAATGAAGGATTTAAGAGGTCTAGGTGTAACTGTTAAGTTTGATTCACGTGATACACTAAGGCCAGGAGCAAAGTTTGCCCAGCATGAACTTCAAGGTGTACCGTTAAGGATTGCAATAGGTGCGAGAGATCTTGATAATGGTACTGTAGAATTAGCTCGTAGAGACACTTTGTCTAAAGAAACTACTTCTATAGAAGGTATAGCTAGTAAGGTTCAGGGATTATTAGATGAGATTCAAAATTCACTTCATAAAAAAGCTTTAGATTATAGAGATAGCCATATCACAAAGGTTAATAGCTTTGAAGAGTTTAAAGACGTGTTAGAGAATAAAGGAGGTTTCATTTCAGCTCACTGGGATGGTACTACTGAAACTGAAGATAAAATTAAAGAACTTACTAAAGCAACTATTAGATGTATTCCTATAAATGCTGTGGAAGAGGTAGGTGCTTGTATATTAACAGGTAAGCCTTCAACAAAGCGAGTTTTATTTGCAAAAGCATATTAATTTTGAAATTTTTTTTAATTCTTTGTTGCAGAATTAAAAAAAGTGTTTATTTTTGCAACCGCTAAAACGAGCAAAATTAATGGCCCGTTCGTCTATCGGCTAGGACGCATGGTTTTCATCCATGTAAGAGGGGTTCGATTCCCCTACGGGCTACAAATTAAATCGATCTTTAATTAGATCAAGTTTTATAAGATATGGCAAATCACAAAAGTGCTTTAAAAAGAATACGTAGAAACGAAGCTGCTAGAGTAAGAAATAAATACCAGCACAAAACTACGCGTAATGCAATTAAGAAATTAAAGGAAACTGAAGACAAGTCTACAGCTGAAAAGCTTCTTGTTGAGATTTATTCTATGATTGATAAACTTGCAAAGAAAAATATTATTCATTCTAACAAAGCAGGTAACTTAAAATCAAAGTTGACTAAACAAGTAAATGCAATGTCTTAATTGACTTACAACATTTTTTAAAAGCCTTTCATTTAATGAAAGGCTTTTTTATTATAACAAAGTTTGTTTTAGAGTTCGCTTTCGCTAAAGCGTAACTATAGTACAAATATATTTAGAATTGTTGTAAGTACACTATAAGCATTTACGTATTAAACAAAAAAAGCTCTTGATGTTTCACAAGAGCTTTTGTTTTATGAGTTTGATACAGCTTATCTTAAACGTATTCCAAAAGAAACATGTTTTTGCTCTAGTGGAGAACTATCTAAGATATTGTTTAATCCATAGGTAATAAAAAATTGAGCGTTATTCCAGCCGGCATGAGCACTTAATCCATATTGAAATGCGTTTACTTCAAAATCGTTAGTCAAAGTAGAGGTAACATCACGTCCTTCTCTGTCGTATTTTATCTCTTGAGAAGTCATGGTCACATATCCTATATAACCGCCTATTCCTGCAACAAAAGGGTCATCTCCACCGTAACGTTTAATCCCGTCTTCGTATTCTTTGAGCTCGCGTTTACCAAATTCTATATGAACCGGTGCGACAAAACTAAATTGTGTAAATCTAGAACGGTCTAAGTCAAAAGGAGCGTTAACAAGATTAGTAATACTGTTCTGTGTCTCAAAAATACGATCATCATTTAATCTTAATGTCTGAGTGCGTAAGTTAAGACCATAAGTAAGTCTAAATAGATCATCTTTCTTATTCAATCTAGTAGAGAATTCAAGTCCTACATCAAACATTCCTGAGCCCCAGAATCGGTAATCTTCTCCTATACCATTACCATCGCCCAGAGCTTGATTAAATCCAAAGGCTAAAAGTAATTTTGTATTTGTAAACACAGTTTCTTTATCTCTTCTTGAGGAGTCAAATGAATCGAGAAAGTCGTAAGGTGCTTCATGAAGTTCATTGTCCTTTTCACTTTCTTCTTGTGCAAAAGTAAATGCGCTAATTAGTGCGATCGAAATAAATAGAAGTTTTTTCATGTTATATTATTTTAGATTAAAATTATTTTTAAAATGAATTGCAGATTAGTCATTTGAATTCTTTTTAAACATGGAAAACTCTTGAACTAGTCAAGAGCTTACCAGGCTAATTTAATAGTATATTCTTATTGAAATCTAATCCCAAATGCGACATATTGAGCATCAACAGATCCCGATTTGAACACATTGTTTAAGTTCATCCTTCCAAAAACGGTGATATCTCCTTTACCTACATACGCATCCAGCCCATAAAGAAATGTTTCATTATCAAAATTATTCACTCTAGTTTCTTTGATCTCTCTACCATCTAGTTCATATTTCAGCTTTAATCTGGAGGACATATTAAAACCTATAAATCCACCGATACCAAATTTCCACTTGTCATAATTTTCAAACCTTACACGACCATCTTCATATTCTTTTCTTTCACTGCCACCGATTTCTAGATGTAATGGGAATACTAACTGGTCTTGTCTAAATTTTGCTTTGTCAGCGTTAAAACCTAAGCTTGCTATTTGTGCTTGATCTCCCTGGGTAATAAACCTGTTTCCATTTAACTCTGTTCCATGAGATTGGTATTCTACTCCATATACTGCTCTTAAATTATTATTCTTGTCTAAACGTGTTTTCCATTGAAAACCAATTGCAAAGTAATTGTTATTTGCATAACTAAAATCGTTGATATCTAAATTATCTCCATTCATAAAATTATAGGCAAATGAAAGCGTTAATCCTGAATCAGTGTTTTGATATTGCTGATACTCTCTATCTTTATTCTTGTTGCGGAATCTTATGAACTGCTTTGTTCCTATTTCTAACATAGCGCCACCTTCGTATGAAAACTTACCGTTTTTTCTAACATAATCTTCTTCGAGCATGGCATACTGCTCGTAATACTTAATATTTAACGCAGTACGTTCAGCAGCTGTTTTTTTAAGTTCTTCAGCTTTTTCTTTAGTGATTTTATTTTTTTCTAGTTTTTCATTGATTGCTTTAATGGTGTATTTTAAAGCTTCTTTTTCGTCTTTAATATTTTGTTCCTTTTCTTCAAGTAAATCTGCAATTCTAGCATTTATGGAGATCGAGTCTTGCTTGATTTCATTTTGTGCATGCACTTTTACAAATGATGTAAAACTTATTAAAAAGCTTAAAGTGAGTATTAATTTT
>MAAC01009875.1_pt1 | contig 23952 bp, 19 predicted proteins | sample 1115981 | NCBI WGS metagenome assembly MAAC01 (sample SAMN04961126, study PRJNA320927) | seawater metagenome | isolation source: sample BD02T64 sea water enriched with oil for 64 days | place: USA:Gulf of Mexico | collected 2013-07-27
ACCATGGCACCAATTTGGCCAACGTGGGGCTTCTCAGTTTCGATCCACAACAGGTCAGCGCCGCTTTGCAGTGACACGATGCTGTCGAGTACGCAACGCGCTTCGCCAGTACCGGCTTTAAAGCGCATCAGGCCATTGGGCAAGCGTACGGGGCGAACCAGTTTGCCGTTTTGCTTGATCACGAGGTCGCCGTTACCGAGGTCGTCAGCAGAGACTTCTTCCACTTCGAGGAAGGCGTTGTACTGGTCGGCGAGATCGCCAGGCTCTTGTGACACAGGGATTTTCTGTGTCAGGCCAGCACCCAGTGAGTCGGTGCGCGCAACGATAACACCGTCGTCAACACCCAACTCTAAAAAGGCATAGCGAACGGCATTGATTTTGGCGACGAAGTCTTCGTGAGGCACGGTGACTTTACCGTCTTGGTGGCCACACTGCTTGGCGTCGGAGACCTGATTCTCAAGCTGGATGCAGCAGGCGCCGGCTTCAATCATTTGCTTGGCCAGCAGGTAAGTAGCTTCTTCGTTACCGAAACCGGCGTCGATGTCGGCAATAATCGGTACCACGTGTGTTTCATGGTTGTCGATTTTAGACTGAACAGCGGCTTCAGCAGCGGCATCGCCAGCTTCGCGGGCAGTGTCGAGTTCGCGGAACAAGCCACCCAGCTCGCGGGCATCAGCCTGACGCAAGAAAGTGTAGAGCTCTGCGATCAAGGCAGAAACCGAGGTTTTCTCGTGCATAGACTGGTCGGGCAGTGGGCCGAAGTCAGAACGCAGAGCAGCAACCATCCAACCTGAAAGGTAGAGGTAGCGCTTGTTCGTTGTCTGCAGGTGCTTCTTGATGGCGATCATTTTCTGTTGGCCGATAAAACCGTGCCAGCAACCTAAAGACTGCGTGTAGCTAGAGGAGTCAGCGTCGTACTCGGCCATATCTTTACGCATAATGCCGGCGGTGTACTTGGCGATATCGATGCCAGTTTGGAAGCGGTTCTGGGCGCGCATACGAGCAACGTACTCGGGACTGATGGCGTTCCATGCACTGCCTTGCTCTTTGATCAAGCTGGCAGCTGCGTCGATGTCTGATGAATATGACATGGTCGGTGACTCCTTAAATAAGGTGGTAGTGAAATAGCAGCTTAGCTGAAGCTGAGAGTCGTGCTAGAGATCTAGCGAAACGCCTAAACTTGCCAAACGGCTGTTGTTTTCTAACGCGGTGCATAGTAGCGAAACAGGCTGAATAAATTAAATCAATAATTTCTATGTTCGGTATTTATTGGCTGAATGTGGAGCGTGATTTGAAAGTGTTCCGGCATTGTTTCGATGAGGCCTAGGTCGATAAGGGTGGTGTGGGGCAGGGATTCTAAAAGACCTGGCATTTCGTGGTCTGCTGGGCTGAGCTAGAAAATAAAAAGTGCTGTGAGCGGCACAATAGTACTGTTTTATCCCTCACTTGTACCCATAATAGCCGCCCGGCGATGACGCTGAGCAGGTGCAGCCTTGCGCGGGAATCCAACAACCTTAGCCCGAACAAACCGAGAGTGAATAAGTGTATGGAGAGTATTGCCCAGCGTATTGCTAATGAAATTGATGCCAGGCTGGAACAGGTCGTGGCGGCGATTGAAATGCTGGACGAGGGTGCCACGGTGCCTTTTATTGCCCGCTACCGCAAAGAGGTGACCGGCGGTCTCGACGATGGCCAGCTGCGTACCCTCGAGGAGCGCCTGCGTTATCTGCGTGAACTTGAAGAGCGCCGGGAAGCGATTCTCAAAAGTATCGATGAGCAGGGCAAGCTCAGCCCTGCATTGACACAGTCCATAAAGGCCGCTGACACCAAAACCCGCCTCGAAGATCTTTATCTACCCTATAAAGTGAAGCGCCGTACCAAGGGCCAAATTGCCCGCGAGGCTGGCCTAGAGTCGCTGGCCGATGCGCTCTTAGCTGAGCCGAGCCTGAACCCAGATGACGAAGCGGCGAAGTATCTCAACGGTGATAGCGAAGAAGGCAAGAAGATCACCGACGTGAAGGCAGCACTGGACGGTGCCAAGTTTATTCTGATGGAGCGCTTTGCCGAAGATGCGGAGTTGCTCGGTCGCTTGCGTGCCTTCTTAAAAGAGGAGGGCCAGGTGAGTGCCCGCCTGGTCGCCGGCAAAGAAAATGACGGTGCGAAGTTTCGCGATTATTTTGAATACGACGAGCCACTGAAGAAGGTGCCCTCGCACCGGGCGCTGGCCATTTTCCGGGGCCGCAATGAAGGCGTATTGAGCATTGCGGTCACGGTTGGCGATGCCGAAGAGGCCGAGTCCTTAAAAGTGGCCCATCCCTGTGAGGGCATGGTTGCCAACTTTTGGGGTATTGATAATGAAGGCCGAGCTGCCGACCGCTGGCTCAATGAAGTGGTGCGCTGGACCTGGCGGGTGAAATTATTAACTCACCTCGAAACAGATTTGCTGGGTGAAATTCGCGAACAGGCGGAAGAGGGTGCGATACAGGTTTTCGCCGACAATTTAAAAGACTTGCTGCTGGCGGCCCCCGCCGGGCAAAAAGCCACGATTGGTTTAGACCCCGGTTTACGCACCGGCGTTAAACTCGCCGTTGTCGATGGCACCGGTAAGGTGCTCGATCACTGCGCTATTTTTCCCACACCGCCGCAAAAACGTCTGCAGGAGGCAGAGGCGGTATTGCTGCAGCTGTGTGAAAAACACCAGGTCGGTTTAATTGCCATCGGCAATGGCACCGGCTCCCGTGAAACCGAAAAGTTTGTTAAAGATGTGCTCAAAACCCACAAGCAACTGAATGTACAAAGTGTCATGGTGAATGAGGCGGGGGCCTCTATTTACTCGGCCAGTGAATTTGCCGCGAAGGAGTTCCCCGATCTCGACGTCACCATTCGCGGTGCTATTTCCATCGCCCGGCGCTTGCAGGACCCCCTGGCAGAGCTGGTGAAGATTGATCCTAAATCCATCGGTGTCGGCCAGTACCAGCACGACGTGTCACAGTTTCAGCTGGCTCGCTCCCTGGATGTGGTGGTGGAGGATTGTGTGAATGCCGTTGGGGTGGAAGTGAACACTGCCTCGGCACCGCTGCTGGCGCGGGTTTCCGGTTTAAGTCAGAGCATCGCCAATAATATTGTCGAATTCCGCGACAGCAATGGGGCGTTTAATAGCCGCGCCGACCTCAAGGCCGTACCACGCCTCGGTGCCAAAACCTTCGAGCAGGCGGCGGGCTTCTTACGCATTGCCAATGGCAGTAATCCCCTCGATGCCTCCGCGGTGCACCCCGAGTCCTACGCCGTGGTTGAGAAAATTGCCCAGCGCAATAGTCTCGACATGGCTAGCCTCATCGGCAATACGAGCTTTCTACGCAGTGTTAAAGCACCCGATTTTGTCGATGAACAATTCGGCCTGCCGACGGTGACCGACATTATTAGTGAACTCGATAAACCCGGCCGCGACCCGCGCCCCGACTTTAAAGCGGCACAGTTTCAGGAAGGTGTGGAAAAAATCAGCCACCTTGAACCGGGCATGATATTGGAAGGGGCGATTACCAATGTCACCAACTTTGGTGCCTTCGTCGATATCGGCGTACATCAAGATGGTCTGGTGCATATTTCTGCCCTGTCGAATCGTTTTGTTAAAGACCCCCGCGAAGTCGTTAAAGCCGGTGATGTGGTGAAGGTAAAAGTGATGGAGGTCGATGTGAAGCGTAACCGCATCGGCCTGACCATGCGTCTTGACGATGCATTGCCAGATCAGCAAGTGGGTGAAGAGGGGGCAGGGCGCTCGAAGCGGGCAAACGCTTCTGGGCGCAAATCGGGCGGCCAAAAGTCGGGCGGTCAGCGCAGGCAGAACCCGCAGGCGGGTGAGGCAAAAGCTAAAGTCGGCAGCATGGGTGCGCTGTTACAGCAGGCAATGAAAAATAAAAAATAAGTGGCGTAGCATGCTGCCTGAATGGACAGTTCAGGTGGTATGCGGTTCTACGGCCGCCAACTTAGTAATAATTTTATGACACATTTAAGTAGCGAAAACTAATTAGCGAAACCTCACTATGCGTCTCTTCGATATTATCGCCATTTTGATCAGCCTTTCTGCCGTGTTTAGCTGGCTGAATTATCGTGTGCTGAAATTACCAACGGCCATCGGCTTAATGCTCAGTGCTTTATTAATGTCCCTGGTGCTGCAATTGCCTTTCTTTGGTGGGCTTGAGCACCAGGCGAAGGTGATGCTGGCGAGTGTCGATTTTGATGCCACCCTGCTTCACGGCATGTTGAGCTTTCTGCTTTTTGCCGGTGCAATGCACGTCAATCTTAATGATCTGGCGAAACAACGTTGGGTGATTGGCATACTCTCGACAGTCGGGGTTGTTGGCGCCACCTTTTTAATCGGTGGTGGCGTTTATTATTTATTTGCCTGGCTCAAGCTCGACGTGCCTTTTATTTACTGCCTGTTATTCGGTTCTTTGATTTCCCCCACCGACCCCATCGCCGTATTGGGCATTCTTAAAAGTGCCGGCGCCCCGAAAACCCTGGAAACTAAAATTACCGGGGAATCTCTATTTAATGACGGTGTTGCCGTGGTGGTGTTTTTGGTACTGGCCGATATTGCCACGGGTGATGCAGATGTTAGTGCCACATCGATCGCGACGTTGTTTTTTGTGGAAGCCATCGGTGGACTGGTGTTTGGCCTGCTGGCTGGCAGCCTCGCCATCTATATGTTGAAAAGGGTCGATAACTACCAGGTTGAAGTACTGTTTATCAGCCCCCATTGCCATCGTCGTGGCGGGTTTATTCATTGGCAATCACGGTCGTCGTGCGGCGATGTCCGATAAAACCCGCGAACATCTCGACACCTTTTGGGAGTTGGTTGACGAAATACTCAACGCCGTACTGTTTGTACTGATCGGTCTTGAGGTTCTGGTGATCTCGCTGCGCGATGATTACCTACTGGCCGGTGCTCTGGCGATCCCTTTAATATTGCTCGTGCGTTTATTCAGTGTTGGCCTGCCGATAACGCTAATGCGACCCTTCCGCAGTTTTACGCCCGGCGTGGTGAGTATTTTGACCTGGGCCGGTTTGCGCGGTGGCATCTCTGTGGCCCTGGCGCTGTCACTGCCCGACGGTGAAATGCGGAATCTGCTGCTGACCGTGACGTATGTCGTGGTGGTGTTTTCCATCGTGGTACAGGGTTTAACTTTAGGGCCGCTGGTGCGACGGCTGACCGGTGTTAAATAAAGGTCCTTTGAGCCGCAAACGTCTTCCACCCTTTAATTTAAAGGCTGCGTTGAAAGCATTCGCCAAAGGAAGATAGCCTGTTATAGTATTTGCAGCACAGCCTGGGCATAGATTCCGGCTGGATAATAATAATGAAATGCTTAAGCGGAGCGAATATGGAACATATCCTCTCAGGTTACAAAGTACTGGATTTTACTCACTTCCTCGCCGGTCCCACCTCCACGCGCATTATGGCGGAAATGGGTGCCGAGGTTATCAAGGTAGAACTCTTTCCCAACGGCGATGCGGTGCGGCAATTGCCTTTTATGAAGGATGGCCGCAGTGGCTACTACGTACAGCAGAACCGGGGTAAAAAGAGCCTTTGTATCAATGTTAAAGACCCCAAGGGTCTGGAAATTATCAAGCAGCTTTTAAAAACAGTGGATGTGGTGACAGAAAACTATTCTGTCGGTGCCATGGCGCGCATGGGCCTTGGCTGGGAGGAAATACACAAGATTAACCCCCGCATTGTGATGAGTTCGATTACCGCTTTTGGCCAGACCGGGCCGCTATCTCACCTTTCGGGTTTCGATGCCATCGGCCAGGCCTATGCCGGTGTGACCGATATGATCGGTGATCCCAATGGCCCGCCCTCATTTCCCATGCTCGGCATCGGTGATGTGATGACGGGGGTCCACGCCCTGGCCGCCATCGGCTTTGCCCTCTTGCATCGCGAGAAAACCGGCAAGGGGCAATATCTCGATACCACTTTGTTAGACAGCTATTTCCACTGCCACGAAATTAATGTGCAGATCGCCAGTTGTACCAAGGGCGCGATGGTGCCGACGCGTAATGGTTCACACCATTTTGCGCTGTCCCCGGCGGGGATTTTTAAAGGTAGAAAGCGCTATATTTTCATCGCCGGTTTACTTCATTTATGGGAGCCGGTGGCGAAGGCTATCGGGCGGGAGGATTTATTAACAGACCCCTTGTTTGAGACCAATGAATTACGGGTCGTCAATAACGAGGCTCTGGTGGAAATCATCGAGAACTGGATTCAAAGCCAGGAAAGTGATGAGGCGGCGCTGAAAATACTGGAGGATATGCATGTGCCGGTTGCGCCCATTCTGTCGGTTAAAGAGGCGATGGATCATCCCCACCTGATTGAACGGGGTACGGTGCGCACCATTAAGGATCCGGTGATCGGTGAATTTCAAGTGCCCGGCATGCCCCTGCGCTTTTCCGACTTCCCCAACGACCTGCCCTTGGAAGCGGCCTGCCTGGGCGAACACAATCGCGAGATACTGTCTGATTATCTGGCGTATTCTGATCGGGATATTGATGCGCTTTACGCCGCCAATGTCATAAAAACCGAGGGAGTTTAAAGCCAGGACTTAGGGCTTTTGTCTGGCCATAGTAGGGGCTAAGTAGAGGCTAAGTAGGGGCGAAGTTGGCAATCAATATTGCTTTTGGTGTTTCAAAACACGCCGCGACAGTCATTTTTTTGCTGTATGATTTCCAAAATATTTTACAATCGACTTTAAAGGATAAATGAGTATGGATGCTTCAAAACTGCAGGACAGTCGTCGTTCCATCAAGTTAGCCATCGAGATTGCGGTCAACCTGGGCTTGATTATTCTTATTCTTTTCTGGGCATTAATGATTTTAAAGCCTTTTATTGCACTGGTTATTTGGGGTGCGGTCATTGCCATCGCCAGTTACACGCCTTTCCTGAAATTACAGTCAACTTTTAAGGGCAGTAAAAAGCTCGCGGTTACGGCCTTTGCCGTCATTGGTTTGAGCATCGTCATCGTCCCCACATGGATGTTCGCCGGTTCATTAATAGAAAGCACCACCAGTCTGGGGCGCAACATTGCCGATGGCAGTATGCATATCCCGCCACCCTCTGACAGTGTTAAAGAATGGCCGCTAGTGGGTGAAAAAGTCCACGCTGCCTGGAGTAATACAGCCAACAATTTCACCATGGTCTTAAAAAATAATGCCGATCAAATAAAGGAAATAAGCGCGACCCTATTGACTAAAGCTGCGGGCGTTGGCCTCGGTATCCTGTCGCTGGTGTTTTCGATATTGATAGCCGCGGCATTTTTATCCAATGCCGAAGTGGCGGCCCGGGCGATGCAACGTTTATTCCGACGTTTGGCGGGCGAGCAAGGTGATAAGTTGTTAGACCTGTCAACTGCGACTATTCGTAGTGTGGCGACGGGTGTACTCGGTATTGCCTTTATTCAGGCGGCCCTGGGGGGGCTTGGCATGGTGGTGGTTGGTGTTCCCGGGGCGGGGTTGTGGGCTCTGTTTGTACTTGTTGTCGCCATTGCTCAATTACCACCCTGGCTCATTCTAGGGCCGGTCATCGTCTACGTTTTCTCGGTTGAATCATCGACGGTGGCGACTATGTTCATGATTTGGAGCTTACTCGTTTCCTTTCTCGATATGGTTCTAAAACCCGTTATGCTGGGTCGAGGTGTCGAAGCTCCTATGCTGGTGATTTTGCTGGGTGCCATTGGTGGCATGGTGATGTCTGGCATTATCGGTTTGTTTATTGGCGCGGTGATTCTGGCGATGGCCTATAAACTCGCTCAGGCCTGGTTGGAGATGGGCGAAGTCGATGCCGCTATCGATACCGATGCCGATACCGATGCCAAGCAAGCGAGCGAAACGAGAATAGATATTGGGCAAGACACGTCTGCTGCGCTTTAAATCGATGGACCTGGCAGTCGCCTCGCTGCGCGCTGCCGTTCAACAGCCTGGTGATAAGGCATTTGTTATCAATGATGACAGTCATTCAGGCTTAATAAGAAGGTAAAATATGTTGGCTCCCCTGTTAATCGGTACCCTGACGATTTTCGTGAATATGTTGGTTCAGGTGCTGGCAGCCGTTGTACTGCTGCGTTTCTTTGTTAAGAAGGGAGGTCGCTTTATTCAAACAGCGACTATTCTGGATGATGTTTTTATACTGAGTTTTGCCTTAATTGTCTTGTTTGCCGCCAATATGGTGCAGTGCGTTTTATGGGCTTTGCTGTTTGTTTCTCTCGGTGAGTTTTCGGATTTTGCCACCGCCTTTTACCATTCGACGGTTAACTTTGCCTCTCTGGGTTATGGCGATATCGTCATGAGTGAGCAGTGGCGTTTGCTCGGTGCCCTCGAGGCCGCCAATGGCGTGCTGATGTTTGGCCTCACCGCCGGTACGATGTTTGCCGTGATGCAAAATATGGTGCGTCAACATCAAACCCTCGATAGCTCGGCTCAACCTAGCCCTTAGCCAGCATAGCCCTTAGAATATAGTCCTTAGGTAGTAGCGATTTGTTTGTGCGACGTTTTAAATCATCATTAGTCAGGCTTTTTATTGTTGTGCTGCCTCTTTGGCTGATGGCCTGTGCACCCGTGGGGCCAGATTTCGCCCGGCCCGAACTCGACCCCGCTGGTCAATGGTTGGCGTCTGCCGAGCAGGGTCTGGAGCCGGTGCCAGCTGATGTCTCTCGTTGGTGGCAGGCGTTTAATGATCCTGTTCTAAACGAACTGGTTGCAAGCGCCAGGGCCAATAACAACAGTTTGGAAATAGCGGGTTTGCGAGTGCTCGAAAGTCGCGCACAACTGGGCGTTGCCGTCGGTGCTTTATACCCTCAATCGCAGCGTATTAATGGCAGTGCGATTAATATCTCGCCCCCCGAAAGTAGTGGTGCTACCTCCAATTACTGGCAGTACGGAGTGGATTTAAGTGTCGGCTGGGAGGTCGATTTCTGGGGCCGTTTCCGTCGCGGTATTGAAGCGGCCGATGCCGCCTTTATGGCCTCTATCGCCGCCTACGATAATGCCCTGGTACTGCTAACGGCACAGGTGGTGGACACTTATAGCGTGATTCGCGCGACTGAGGAACAACTGCGTATCTCCCGCGAAAACATTGTTATTCAAGAGCGTAGCTTTGCCATTACCGAAGTGCTGTATCGCAATGGGCAGGATTCTGGTCTCGATATGCAGCAGGCCCAGTCATTATTACTCAGTACTCGCTCGACGATTCCCGCCCTGGAAACCAGTCTGAAGAAAGCCCGCAATGCCCTGTCTATTTTATTGGGCCAGGCCCCCGGTTCGCTTAACGCGTTGCTGGCGAGAGAAAAAGACCCCGAGACCATTCCCGTTATTCCGAAAAATATTGCCGTCGCTTTCCCGGCGGACATGCTGCGCCGCCGCCCCGATGTACGCCAGGCCGAGTTACAGGCGATGGCGCAAAATGCTCTGGTGGGCCTGGCGGAAGCTGACCTTTATCCGAGCTTTAGTTTGTTGGGTTCTATCGGCCTCAGTGCCGGTGGCCCGGTGGATGATAATTTTGACAATCTCTTTGATGCGGATGCCCTTACCTACAGCATAGGCCCCACCTTTAGTTGGCCCTTTTTGAGTTACGGGCGTATTAAAAATAATATCCGCGTGCAGGATGCCCGTTTGCAACAGGCGCTGGTCAACTACCGTGAAACGGTGCTGCAGGCGGCGCGCGAGGCGGAGGATGCGATGGCCGGCTTTAATGGCAGCACACAGCAGACGGTACTCTTGAAAAAAACCGTGGCCTCCTCAAAGCGTTCCAATGAACTCGCGACTTTGCGTTTTCGTGAGGGCTTTTCTGACTACCAGCGCGTGCTCGACGCCCAACAGGCATTATTTAGTCAGCAGCAACGCTACGTGACCAGTCAAAGTGACAAAGTCCGCAGCTTGATTGCCCTCTATAAAGCCCTGGGGGGCGGCTGGGAAGGTCGCGATACGCTACCCCTGATTAATACTCAGACCCGAGAAACCATGGGGCAACGCACGGACTGGGGTAACTTACTCGAAACGGGTTATGAGAAAGTGCAGCGTGATGAAGAGAGCGTGCCCAAGCCTGACTGGTAGCGGTAGTTAACCGGTAGACCCATTCATTGATTAAAGGAAGTAGCCATCCAATGGCAGAGCCAGCCAATCCGCCAGTAGAAGAGAGCGCCAACGCCGACCCGGTACGCAAATGGACCTATATTGTTTTGGGCCTTTGTTTATTGTTGCTGGTCTGGTATCTGCGCTCTGATCGTGTCACACCCTATACCTCCCAGGCGCGAGTTCATGCCCTCGTAGTACCCATTGCCTCGGAGGTGTCGGGCACCGTCAGCGAGGTTGCTGTGGCCAATAATCAGCCGGTTCAAGCTGGGCAAAAGCTCTTCCAGATAGACGTCGATCGCTATCAGCTAGGCCTGCAAACCGCCGAGGCCAACCTTGAGACTGCGAAACAAGCCCTCGGTGCAGCGACTGCTGCGGTGGCTGCGGCCCGCGCCTCATTGAGTTCGAGAGAGGCGAGCTTGATCCGTGCAAAACAGGATGCCGTGCGCATGCGCGCGATCCGCAAAGAAGACCCGGATGCTATTTCTGAGCGCCGGCTGGAGTCAGCCGAAGCTTCGCTGGCATCGGCGCAGGGCAATGTGGCGGCCGCCGAGGCGAAGTTGCAGCAGACCATTCACAGTCGCGGTGCCGAGGGGGAGGATAATGCCGGTATTAGACAGGCACTGGCGGCGCTGGGTCAGGCGCAGCTCGACCTTGAACGCTCGACAGTGCGCGCCCCCCACGATGGGGTCGTCACCGGTGTGCGTCTCGATAAAGGCAACTTCGCGGGTGCCGGGGCGCCACAAATGACCTTTATCGCCACCCATAATATTTGGGTACAGGCCGATTTTACCGAGAATAACCTCGGCAATATCGACCCCAATGATGAGGTTGCCGTGGTCTTTGATATGTTACCGGGGCAGGTATTTAAGGGCACGATTCGCGATATGGGCTTTGGTGTTGCCGTCGACTCCGCGGCACTGGGTAGCCTGCCGACGATCGACAACAATCGCGCCTGGTTGCGCAGCGCCCAGCGCTTTCCGGTACTGATTGATTTTCACTTGCCCGAAGGGGAGGGCCAGACAGGTCTTAAAGTGGGCTCACAGGCCTCCGTTGTGGTGTACACCGGCGAGCACTGGTTATTCAATTCCATTGCCTGGGTCTACATACATGTAGCCTCTATCTTCAGCTATGCCTACTGAGGCAAGGCCAGAAACTGAGGTGATGCCAGAAACAACAGGACAGCAGAAAGTCGCCGCTCCAGCCTTGCCGACACCGACTGATATTGCCAGTCGGCGCATCTTGCGGTTGGCACTGGGAACTGCGCTATCACTGGCTTTTTCACAGATAGCCGCCTGGCAACTGTCATTTATTGCCCCCGTTATTACTCTGGTTGTACTGGCGACACCCTTGCCGGCGCCGACGCTAAAGAGCGGTATCAAGCTTGTGCTTGGCCTACTGCTGCCACTGCTGCTCGGTGCGCTGATACTCTTGCCCTTCCTCGAACACCTGCGCCCAGTGGGTGTGCTCTTAGTCGCCCTGGCCCTGTTTTACAGTTTTTATTTCACCAGTCGCGGCGGCGCGGCGGTGTTGGGGACCTTTATGACCATGGGCCTGACATTGGTGGTTACCATTGGCAGCATTAGCATTGATATGCTCTCGGTGGTGACTCAGGGCCTGACGCTGGGCGTTATCTTTGGGCTACTGTTTGTCTCGCTGGCCCATGCCTTATTGCCTGATCTGATGTCCGCTGGACCAGCGGCGCAGCCTCCCGCTAACGGGAGGCCAGAATTGGGGGAGGCACGTAGAAAGGCCCTGCGTGCTCTGCTAGTGACTTTTCCAATGGCCTTTTTATTCCTCTTGTCGAGTGCCAGTGCTAGCTATATTCCGGTGATGATTAAGGTTGCCTCAATGGGGCAGCAGGCCAGCGTCGATAGCAGTCGAGAAATGGGCCGTTCAATGCTGGCGTCAACCCTGTGGGGTGGCCTGGGTGCCGTCATCGCCTGGCAGGCCTTGAGTATTTGGCCCGCACTACTGCTGTATACCTTGCTGATTGCACTGGCGGGTTTATTATTTGGCCCGCGAATTTTTCAGGGCCAGGGCATGCACCCAAAGTTTTCCATGTGGTCTTATGCCTACCTCACCATGGTGGTGGTGTTGGCTCCCGCTGTACTGGATAGTCAGGGTGGGTCTGCGGCGGGCAGCGCATTTTATTCTCGTGTACTGCTGTTTGTGGTGATCGCTGTCTACGGTTCTATTGCTATCGCTGTCTTCGATGCCTTTTGGCCAGAAAAATCACTCCTTGAAAGCGACAAAGCAGTGGCGAAACCACGCCAATAGTTTTCCAGCATGAATAATATGCGCACGTAAGATGAGTGGCTGACTATGACTGTGTTGAGTGCGTCAACCAAATAAGGAGACAAGCGTTGTTAAAAAGAGGTGCTGAGGACTTTGTTTTTTTATTGAGTTAGGGGGAAGGTCGAAACTGTCTCATTGTTGCAATACATAATTGAACCGGCTTGGCTAAGCCTCTATCATTCCTGCCCTGTTGGGTGAGTGCCGCTGGAGTGTCGCCCCTGAATTAAAGCGAGAAAGGCCTTTTTTACCGACTTAATATCTACAAATATTTTTTAATGTGCTCAGGAGTTAGTGATGAATAAAGTAGCAATTTTATGTTTTGCCCTGGTCTTAGGCGGCTGTATGTCAACAGACCCCTATACGGGCGAGCAAAAAACCAGTAACACCGCCAAAGGTGCCGGCATTGGCGCTATTACCGGGGCATTGGTGGGCATGGCCGTATCCAGTAAGTCTGATCGCGGCAAGGGCGCCTTAATTGGTGCCGCCGGTGGTGCCGCTATTGGTGGTGGCGTCGGTTTTAGAATGGACAAGCAGGAGGCCGCACTGCGCGCCAAGCTGGAAGGCAGTGGTGTGCGGGTGATTCGCGAAGGCAATAATATTCGCCTGATTATGCCCGGCGACCTGACCTTTGACGTCGGTAGCTACAATGTCAGGTCGCAGTTTTACGCGACCTTAGAATCGGTAGCACTGGTTTTGAAGGAGTTCACCAAGACCAATATTCGGATCGGCGGGCATACCGATTCGACCGGCGGCGATAGCCTCAATCAGACCCTTTCGGAGCGCAGAGCTAACAGTGTCGGTCAATTCTTGATTTCCCAGGGCATCATGTCGGGCCGCGTTTCGACCACGGGTTATGGCAAGCGATACCCCATCGCCAGCAATGATAGCGCCGCGGGTCGACAGGCCAATCGCCGTGTCGAACTTGAACTGGTTTCTTTTTAGCTTTTGTTATCTAAGGAGCTTCTGAATAGTCACAGAGAAGGTTGTTAACTTTGCGCGTCGTATTGAGCTTTGATACGGGCTATCGGGCAGCGGCAGAGACTTTGGCAAAGTCTCTGCAAATACCCTTTCTATCGAGTGACGAGGCGCTACCAGTAGATTTGGATTTTCAGTTAGTGCTGGGCAGCGAAGGGCTTTCACTGCGTGAACAGTCCCTTCAGCGAGACACTGCCAAATCTAAAAAAACCAAAAACAAAGACAATAAACAAGTAAAAGCCGATATCCGCTGTGACTTTATTAACGGTGAACTGCGCCATCGCCGCCTCTACGGGGCCACCGGCCTCAATAAGCACCAGCCCACAATAATGGACTTAACGGCAGGCCTGGGTCGCGACAGTTATGTCTTGGCGACGGCCGGGGCGCGGGTCGCGATGTTTGAACGTCAGCCCATCGTCGCGGCACTATTGGCCGATGGTTTACAGCGTTTGCGAAGCGGCGGTGATGAGCAGGAGTTAGCCATTGCTCAGCGCCTGTCTCTTCACCAGGGTGATAGTCTGGAGGTAGTGGCGGCGCTCGCCGAGCAAGATGTGCCCGATGTGATTTATCTCGACCCGATGTTTCCCGAGCGGGGCAAAAGCGCCAAGGTTAAAAAGTCGATGGCATTTTTTCATCACCTGGTCGGTAGCGATGATGATGCGGCTGCCTTGTTACCCCTGGCACTGGCGACAGCGGGCTATCGGGTGGTGGTTAAGCGACCGCGCCATGCGCCGCCCCTGGCAGATATGAAACCGGGGCTATGCTTTGAGGGTAAGTCGACACGCTTTGATGTTTATCCCCTGAAAAAGATGCCCTCGTAATTTCTTTTTACCGCCTTTTAATCCGCAGGCAATTTTGCCGGTGTCTTACTGCGCAAGGCGAGAATACTTCCCGCAGCAATTAAGCCAAGGCCAATAAAGGCACTCAGTGTCCATTCATAAGCTTCGAAGGCAGTGGAAATGAGCAGGGCAACCACCGGGAAAATAAGGAAGGTGTAGCCGCCCTTGTCGGGGCCGATAAGTTCGAGTAAGCGCAGATAAAAACCAAAGCCCAGCGCCGTGCCAAAAACGGCGAGATAAACCAGTGCCGCAGAATATTGCAGGGTGTACTCGTAGTTAAAGGTTTTGCCGCTGAACAGGGCGACGAGGAACAGAAGACAGCAGCCGTAGAACATGCCCCAGGCATTGTATTGCACCACGGGGAGTTGTCGCCGGGTGCTCATCCAGGTAGCGGTAATACTGCCCATAGAGGCGAGAAAGGTGGCGAGCAGAGCCAACAACAAGCCACGAACGCTGTTATCCGCGAAGGAAATGTCCTTCAGCTCCGCCGAGAAAACCAGGGTGATGCCAGCAACGCCAACGAGTGCGCCCAGTAGGGCGGGAGCACTGGTTTTATTGCCGAGGATAAACCGTGCCGTAAATATATTAAAAAACACAATGGTTGAAAAAATCACCGCCACTAAACCACTGGTCAGCATGCCCGTGGCTTTATATACCAGATAATAGTTGCCGGAAAATAAAAATAGGCCGAGCAATAAAAAACTAAAGTGATCCTTTAAGGGGAAGCGTAGGGAGAGCTTCCTACCGCGGCACCAGGCAAACATTACCAGTGCTGCGATGGCATTACGATAGAAGGCCGATACGCTGGGGTCGACCACGCCGAGGTGGAGTTTCACCGCGATCCAGGTGGAGCCCCAAATTAAGACTGTGGCAGAAAATAATAAAAAAACCTGCAAGTGTGTTCCTGCTACTAATTATTTTTGTGGTGAAAGACGGTGGCGGCTAAGCGAGTAAATTCTTCAGTATGCCCTGATAGATAGTGCTGAGTGTATCGAGATCACTGGCGACGATCTGCTCATCGACTTTATGGATGGTTGCGTTAATAGTGCCGAGCTCAATTACCTGGGTGCCCAACTTTGCGATAAAGCGGCCATCGGAGGTACCCCCGCTGGTTGAGAGTTCCGTGTTGAGACCGGTTTCTTGTTGAATACTATCAACAACGGCCGTCACCAGGTCGCCAGGCTCGGTAATAAAGGGCTCGCCGCTCAGGTTCCACTCAATGTCGTAACGCAGCTCGTGTCGCTTAAGAATAGCTTCGACTCGTTGCTGTAGCTCGGGCGCGGTGACCTCGGTGGAGAAGCGAAAGTTAAAAACAACCCTTACATCGCCGGGAATAACATTGGTGGCGCCGGTGCCACCATTAATATTCGATACCTGAAAACTGGTGGCCGGGAAAAAGTCATTACCTTCGTCCCAGTGCTGGCCCATGAGTTCAGCGAGTGCGGGGGCAGCGCGGTGAATGGGGTTGTCGGCCATGTGAGGATAGGCGATATGCCCCTGCGTACCCTTAATAATGAGTTTGGCGTTGAGGGAGCCACGGCGGCCATTTTTTACCATATCGCCTAATTGTTGATTACTCGATGGTTCGCCGATAAGGCACCACTCGGGAATGGTGTTCTGTTCGCGTAACCACTCGACGACTTTAACGGTGCCATTAATAGCCGGGCCTTCCTCATCGCTGGTGATCAGAAAAGCAATGCGGCCCGTGTGATTGGGCTGCTCTTCCACAAAGCGTTCGCAAGCCGTCACCATCGCGGCCAGTGCGCCTTTCATATCGGCAGCACCGCGGCCGTATAAAATATTATCGGCAATTGTTGGTTCAAAAGGCGGCCGCTGCCAGTCTTCGAGTTTGCCCGTTGGCACCACATCGGTGTGGCCGGCAAAACATAAGGTTGGCCCCGACTCGCCCTTGACGGCCCAGAAGTTTTCGACATCGGCAAAGGGCAGGCGCTGTATATCAAAGCCGATAGCGTGCAGGCGGGCAATCATTACCTCCTGACAACCACCGTCGACAGGTGAGACGGAGGGTCGGCTCATAAGCTCGCAGGCCAGGTTTAAGGTGGCGGATAATGTCTGGCTTTCTTGCGTCATGATTCAGGTTTCGTCGTTCTGCGGTAATATTTTAAAAGCGTTCTGTTTAATCTCTAATGAACAAGCCGGGCTCAAATAAATACGCCTGGCTTGTTCAATTTTTAAGATCTGTGCCTAGTTATGTGCGTGCAGCGCTTCATTAAGCTCAACGGCAGTCTGATTCGTTAAGCATTCAATGGCACCGCTAACAGAGTTGCGACGGAAGAGTAAATCGGACTTGCCCGCTAACTCTCGCGCCTTGGTTTCACCGGCGACTTGCTTGCTGTCGTCGAGCATGACCACTTTAGTGCCGGCCGTAATATAAAGTCCGGCTTCAACAATGCAGCGATCACCGAGGGGAATACCGATACCGGCATTGGCGCCGAGCAGACATTCCTTACCGACGGAAATAATAATATTGCCGCCGCCTGAAAGAGTGCCCATGGTCGAGCTGCTGCCACCGAGGTCTGAACCCGCACCAACAAAGACGCCAGCGGAAATACGACCTTCGATCATATTCGGGCCTTCGGCACCGGCGTTAAAGTTGACGAAGCCCTCGTGCATGATGGTGGTGCCCTCGCCAATGTAAGCGCCAAGTCGCACGCGGCGGGCGTCGGCGATTCTGACACCGGCGGGCACGACGTAGTCACTCATTTTAGGGAATTTATCGACACTGTCGACGCTGAGGTTGGTGCCATTTATGCGCGCTGCGACCTGTCGAGCCGGTAATTCAGCGAGGTCGATAGCGCCTTCGTTGGTCCACGCGACATTGGGCAGGGAGCCGAAAATACCGCTGAGGTTAATGCCGTGAGGCCTGACCAGACGGTGGGAAATCAGTTGTAATTTCAAATAGGCTTCGGGCACTGAGCCGGGCTCATCGTCACTGGCGAGAATCGTCGCCACACAGGAGCGCTTGCTGTTGAGCAGAGATTCAACCGCGTCGGCCTGGGCGCTTTGCTGCTGTTTATCCAGGGCATCGGCAAGGCTTTGTAATGTGTTGTTGTCGAGATTAATTACCGTATTGCCTGCGCTGTAGTCGAGGGCTTCGCTAAGGGCTGCAGCGATTGCCGCGTCGGGGTTTAACAGGGGGGCGGGGTAAAATACTTCGAGCCATTCGCCTTTTTTGTTCTGGGTGCCAACACCGATACCTACACTGTAGAGCTTTGTCATTTGTTGTGCCTCGTTACTTAATTGCTAGTTGTTATTTGCCAGTGGCAAAAATATTGTCGTATGTGTCCGCTTTAAAGCCGACATAAACCGCACCGTCGAATTCAAGCACGGGGCGTTTGATGAGCGTGGGTAATTCGAGTAGGAGTGCGTTTACACTGTCGGCATCGAGGTTTTCACGCTTGGCCGGGTCGATTTTTTTCCAGCTGGTACTGCGCTTGTTGAGTACCACTTCCCAACCGAGGGCATCAATCCAGATGGCGACCTGTGCTTGGCTTAAGCCATCGTCGCGCACATCGTGAAAGTTGAAGTCAATATCGTGTTCTTCCAGCCAGCGGCGAGCCTTTCTGACGGTATCGCAATTTTTAATGCCGAAAAGTGCGGTCACAAGTTTCTACCCTTAGTTTTTTTGAAATCAATTGTGTCTTGAAAAACGCTGGCTAGGATAGCAAAAGCGACTCTCGAGCACATTCTGTTTATGTACCTATAAGTGAAAGCTGAAGGAGTATCAAATTAAAACACTGGTTTAGTTTGTTGGCTCAGACTTCGAAAAAAAGAATACTCTTTGCTTGTGACCGTCGGAGGCATGGATGCCGACACCGAGCGTACAAGGATGTATTTACAGCGTGTCACGAGTGAAGGGTGTTCTTTTCTCGTTGCTGCTTATCAATTGGAGGCCCTCTACGCTTTTTTAGTGACCAGGGGCTTCTTTCGATTCGGATAACAAGTGGTACAAATTTCACAGACTCTGCCATCACAACCTCGGGCCGAGCAGAACTCGCGGCCGTAGTAAATAATCTGTAGGTGCAGGGCGTTCCACTCTTCCTTTGGAAAGAGGCGTTTCAGGTCTTTTTCTGTTTGCACGACATTCTTGCCGTTGGTGAGTCCCCAGCGTTGCGCCAGCCGATGGATGTGGGTGTCGACGGGAAAGGCCGGGTGGCCAAAACCCTGCGACATCACCACGCTCGCCGTTTTGTGGCCGACGCCGGGCAGGGTTTCCAGTGCCTCCATATCCTCTGGCACTTCGCCGTCGTAGTCGGCCACAAGGATTTGCGAGAGCCCGGCTATCGCTCTTGATTTTCGGGGTGAAAGGCCGCAGGGGCGAATAATACCGAGAATGCTTTCGACCGGAACATGGCACATATCAGCGGCATTATCGGCGAGAGAAAAGAGCGCAGGCGTGACGGTATTAACCCGGGCATCAGTACATTGCGCAGAAAGCAACACGGCGACCAGCAGCGTGTAATTATTGCTGTGGTCGAGGGGGATGGGCTGGGTCGGATAATGTTTGGCCAGCGTCTCAAGGATATAGGCGACCCGTTGCTGTTTCAGCATTACAGCGTCTCAATAAACTGTTTGATGCGCTGCGCAGCCTCTTCACACTGGGCAAGGGGAGCGACCAGGGCCATGCGAATGCGCTGCTCACCGGGGTTGCCCCTTGCCGTATCGCGGGCCAGATAGCGCCCCGGTACCACGGCGACATTTTGTGAGGCGAGTAGCTCGCGGGTGAAGGTGTCGTCGGCAATGGGCGTTTGCGGCCAGAGATAGAAGCCGGCATCGGGCTGGCTGAAGGTCATGACCGGCTTGAGTATCTCCGTCACGGCACTAAATTTCTCGCGGTACTGGCGGCGGTTGTCGAGCACATGTTGCTCATCGCCCCAAGCCGTCACGCTGGCCCACTGGTGTTGAATCGGCATGGCGCAGCCGTGATAGGTGCGATACAGCAAAAACTGTTGAATGATGTCGGCATCACCGGCAACAAAGCCGGAGCGCAGGCCGGGCAGATTGGAGCGCTTTGACAGGCTATGAAAAACCATGCAGCGTTTAAAGTCATCCCGGCCGAGTTCGGCACAGGCTTGCAATAAGCCGGGTGGTGGCTGGCCTTCATCGGCGTAGATTTCGGAATAACACTCGTCACTGGCAATCACAAAGTCGTGGCGGTCGGCCAGAGCAATGAGTTCTTTTAGGGTGTCGAGCCCGAGTACAGAGCCCGTCGGATTGCCCGGTGTGCAGATGTAAACCAGTTGGCAGCGTTGCCAGTCAGCGTCGCTGAGGCTGGAGAAATCCGGTGCAAAGTCGCTGTCTGTTGTACAGTTTAAAAATACCGGCTCGGCACCCGCCAGTAAGGCGGCACCCTCGTAAATTTGGTAGAAGGGGTTGGGCATCACCACTGTGGGGTTTTTAGTGGGGTCAATCACTGTCTGGGCAAAGGCGAATAAAGCTTCGCGGGTGCCGTTAACCGGCAATATATGTTGTTCCGGGTCGGGCCTTACCTTTAACTTAAAACGACGACTCAGCCACTCGGCAATTGCCTGGCGAAGTTCAGGAATACCCTTGGTGCCGGGGTAGGCGCTAAGGCCGCTGTTTTGTTCGATGCCGTTGATGTGAGCAATCAGCGTGTTGATAACTAACTGGGGTGGCGCATGTTTCGGCTCGCCCACCGAGAGGCTAATGGCTGGCATTTTTTCCGGCGCCGAAGTACCAGCGAGCAGAGTTTTTAACTTCTCAAAAGGGTAGGGCTGTAGGCTTTGTAGATCGGGATTCATGGCGCTCTCTTTTCGGCCCGCCCCTTTATCGTTGTCTGGGGCAGTGTCTTTAGTCATAGGTCTTTCTATTGACGTAACAGGTGGTTTTTGGACTTCATTTAATGGCGTGTTTGTAGCAATTCCACCGTATTGCCGGTGCTCTCGTTTTCGAGATTCCGCGTGTCCAGTTCGCGACAAATGGTTTGCTCTATCTCGCGGCACAAATCCAGGTCGCTCAGTGGCTGGTTTTGTTCATCGGTGAGATAAAAAACGTCCTCCACTCTTTCGCCGAGGGTGGCAATTTTGGCGCTGTGCAGGTGTAGCTTGAAGCGCATAAATATCTGCCCGAGCTGGGCCAGCAGGCCGGGGCGGTCGGGGGTAATGACCTCAAGATAGGTGGTGCGTGAATCGTGACTATGGTCGATACGGGCGGAGGTACCTATGGTCAGTTGTTTGAGTTGGCGCGGTGTACGGCGCTTGACGTCGATATTGTTAAGGTCACTGGCCTGCAGTGCCTCGCTAAGCTTACGCGCTACTTCACTGGCTTTTCCACAGTCAGTGGCGAAGGGCTGGCCCTGGTCATCGAGCACATAAAAAATATCGTAGGTGTGGTTTTCATTGCCGGTATAGAGTCGCGCATCATGGATATCCAGGCGCAGGGTATCGAGGATGGCGGCGATAGTGGGGAACACATTATTGAGGCCCTTGGTGTGAATGAAAATCCGCGTCACGCTGTCGTCTTCCATGCCAACATCTTCGATCAAAATGACGGGAAGGCTGGGATCGTCGGCCGAAATGACGGCTTTAACCCCCCGGGTAATCACGCTAGCGCTTTCTCGTAAAAAAAGCTCACTCTCCATATCGCTCCACAGCGCAGTACTTTGCTCCTGTGTAATGCCTTCCTTTTCGAGTAGCGCCAGCGTTTCGTTGCGGGTATTTTCAATCCATTTTTGCTTGTTAATGGGGTTTTCCAGGCCGCGTCGTAAGGCATCGCGGGTTTGGAAATAGAGCTGACGCATTAATGAGCCTTTCCAATTGTTCCACAAGGTCGGGTTAGTGGCATTCATGTCGGCTACTGTTAGTGTCAGCAGGTGGTCGAGGTGGATTTCATCGCCGACCAGCAGGGCGAATTTATGGATGACATCGGGATCGGAGATATCTTCGCGCTGGGAAATACTGGACATCAGCAGGTGGCTTTCAACCAGCCAGCACACTAGGTCGGTTTCGTGCTCTGTAAAGCCGTGTCGTTGGGTAAATTTTCTGGCATCAATGGCGCCCAACTTTGAATGGTCGCCGCCGCGACCCTTGGCGATATCGTGGTAGAGCCCGGCAATCAGTATAAGCTCGGGCTTGGGCAGGTTTTTCAGCACGTGGGAGGCTACAGGAAATTTTTCTTCTTCGGCGGCATTGCCGAGTCGACGAATATTGCGAATCAGCTGGATGGTGTGGGCGTCGACAGGATAAATATGAAATAGGTCGTGCTGCATCAGGCCAATAATACGATCGAATTCGGGCAGGTATTTACCAAGAATACCGTAGCGGGTCATGCGCTGTAGCTGGGTGGTGAGCCGCCCCTTACAGCGGAACAGCCGCATAAATAGCTCGCGATTGAGAGGGTCGTTGCGAAAGCTCTCATCAATTTGGTGGCGGTACTGGCGAATTTGGCGAATGGTGGTGGAGCGCACCCCTTGAATGGAGGAATCCTCGCCAAGCAGGACGAAAATTTCGAGCAGGGCAGAGGGGTGGCTGGCGAATATAGTCCCGTCAACGATCTCAATATAATCGCCGCGTACTTGGAAGCGCGGGTTGATGGCGCGCAGGCTATTGTTTTTTTGACGCTTATTAATGACCTCATCCATGTACTGCAAAAGCATGTCATTTTGTTCGCGCATGGCCAGTACCACACGATAGTAGCGCTGCATAAATTGCTCGACGGCGAGACGCTCTTTGGTGTCCTGGTAGCCAAACATTTGTGCCAGCTTGCGCTGTGAATCAAACAGTAGTCGCTCCTCAGGTCGCCCGGCGATCAAGTGCAAACCATAGCGCACCCTCCATAGAAAGGCCTGGCCCTTGCGCAGTAATTCGTACTCTTCGGCGGCGAGAAAATGGGTGTTGGCGAGCTCGGCCAGTGTGCGCTTGTGAAAGTGCCGTTTTGCGACCCAGCCAATGGTTTGAATGTCTCTGAGCCCACCCGGGGCCTCTTTAATATTCGGTTCGAGATTGTATTCGGTATTGCCGTGTTTCTCGTGGCGCTGTGTTTGTTCGTCATACTTGGCGCGAAAAAATGCCTTTGCGGGCCATATTTTGGCGGGCCCGGTTTTTTCATTCATCTGCAAACGAAGCGCCGTGTTACCGGCCAGTGTGCGGGATTCCATCAAATTAGTGGCGACGGTGATATCCGCCTTGGCCTCTTCCACACAGTGGGCGAGGGAGCGAACGCTGTGGCCAATATTGAGTTGAATATCCCAGAGAAAGGTGAGGAAACCTTCAATGCTGGCTTTATAGGGCTTGTGATCTTTGCGTTTGCTTAACAATAGCAAATCGATGTCGGAGTAGGGGTGGAGTTCGCCGCGGCCGTAGCCGCCAACCGCCACCAGGCTGATGTTTTTATCCCAGCTAAACCGCTGCCAGGCGTGGAAGAGTATGCAGTCGATAAAAGCCGCGCGTTCGTGGACCAGCGTTTCGGTGTTCTCACCTTGTTCAAAGCGATTGTTAAGGGCGGTATCCGCACCACGGATGGCATCGCGATAAACAGTCTGAGCATCCCCTGTCGCTAGATCACTAAGAAAACGTTTTTCGTCAAAAAATAGAGGAAGAGGCAGGATTTCGGTGGCTGGGTTCATGGTTGCTCTGGTACGACAGTTGGTTGGAATTCTAGCGCCGCAGTGTGGCGCTCAACCTCCCATAATGGGGCCTTAAAAAGACTCATCGGGGCGGGCGGTAAGTACTTCAACCCCGGTGGCCGTGACCAGCAAGGTGTGCTCCCATTGTGCCGACAGGCGGCCGTCGCGGGTTTCCACCGTCCAGCCATCGGGCTTGAGTTTAGTGTGTTGTTTGCCGGCATTGACCATGGGTTCGATGGTGAAGGTCATGCCCTCTTCCAGTACCAGTCCGGTGCCCGCTTTACCGTAGTGTAGTACCTGTGGATCCTGGTGGAATTCATTGCCGATGCCATGACCGCAGTATTCACGTACCACGGAGTAGTGATTACCCTCGGCGTGTTTTTGTACCACGTGGCCGATATCGCCCAGACGATTTCCGGGTTTGACTTGCTCGATACCCAGGTAGAGACACTCCTGGGCAATTTTTATCAGTCGCTCAGCGTGGCTCGGTGTTTTGCCAATGCAGAACATCTTGCTGGTGTCACCGAAATAACCGTCTTTTATCACCGTGATGTCGAGGTTGACGATATCGCCACTTTTCAGCACTTTGTTGGCGGCGGGGATGCCGTGGCAAATCACGTGATTCACCGAGGTGCAGATCGACTTGGGAAAGCCGCGATAATTCAAACAGGCGGGGATGGCCTGCTGCACATCGACCATAAAGTCATGACAAAGCGTATCGAGCTCAAGGGTACTGATACCGGCCTGCACGTGGGGGGCAATCATTTCCAGAACATCGGCGGCGAGTTTACCGGCAATGCGCATTTTTTCGATTTCTTCAGGTGTTTTGATGGTAACGGACATGGGTTTCGGTAGCGGCAGTGAATAAGCCCATCATTGTAACCAATTGTTGGGCTTAATGGTGACTCGGCCAGCGTACTATTTGCGTCGCTATTAGCAGCCATGGCTGGGGTCGGAGATCACCGGGTGGGAGGCCTTCTGTTCTTCTATTGGCGGCTCGGTTGTGGTATAAAGCGCGCCCCGATGGAATGGCCACCGGGGTTAACTTTAACGACTCACACTTACCGACACATTGGCTTGGGTGCCTGCTTGATTAAAAAGCGGGTTAGACAATGGGGT
>MAAC01018073.1_pt1 | contig 23929 bp, 22 predicted proteins | sample 1115981 | NCBI WGS metagenome assembly MAAC01 (sample SAMN04961126, study PRJNA320927) | seawater metagenome | isolation source: sample BD02T64 sea water enriched with oil for 64 days | place: USA:Gulf of Mexico | collected 2013-07-27
CAGCTAAAAACCGTAACTCTTGCGAGATTATAACTACCTGAGAGTAATAAATTAAGGACCAATTTAACTCAGGGCTTATTCAACTCGCGGCTCAAATTCCCAAACCACAGCACTACGAACGTCGGTGTCTTCGAGCGAAGAGGAGGTTTTTACGCAATAGGCGATAAGTTTTCTCAAGCCAGTTTTGGGGAGGTATGTGCGTCCCGGATCGCCGATTAAGACCTTCGTTCCTTTGGAAGAAAGGCTTTTTAACCAGAGTGTGATTTCATTTGCCATGGGGCCTTCATAACAGACATCACCAGCAAGGATCAGGTCCCATCCCTGGTCATCTTTTCCCACGAGGTTATCTGTACTGGTTGTGATATCAACGTTGTTGAGATTGGCGTTAAGTTCTGTTGCTGCAGTCGCTAAAGGATCGATGTCGACAGCGAGAACATCTTTTGCACCAGCTTTCTTGGCTGCGATGCCCTGTAGGCCACAGCCACATGCAAAATCGAGAACTCTTTTGCCTTCAACCAGTTCAGGGTTGTCCAGGATATATTGTGCGAGTGCTTGCCCTCCGGCCCAGGCGAACGCCCAAAATGGCGTATCCAAGCCGAGCTTATCCAGCTCTTCTTCGCCATGATTCCACAAGGGGAGATCTTCACAAGCAAGGAAGAGTTGGATTCTGTCACCGAGGAGAGGGGTGCCAGATGGACGAGTATTTTCTTTTATAAAATTTTTCGGATTGGTTATTGGGTCTGGCATCGGGCTCTGTTGCTTGCGCGATATGTTTGTGAATTCATTTCACGTTTGCGGCCATAAATATTCCAGCAAGAAAGATCCAGCCGATGGTCCGGTTGGATTTAAACTTATCAAGGCAATCGTGCGGATCATCTATTTTAACCGTGGTGATCTGCCAGATGAAATGAAGGGCCATGACGCCAATACCTACCCAAAATGGCCAAAGCAATCCCATAATCCATCCTGCAGAAGCAAAGCAGGCAGTGCAGAGGCCGTAAAACAGAACAAGCCAGTATTTGGTTTTCGTGCCGAGTTTCAGAGCGGTTGATTTTACACCGACAAGGGCGTCGTCCTCTTTGTCTTGATGTGCATAGATCGTATCGTAACCCAGAGTCCACGCGATGCCACCGATATAAAGAAGCAAAGCTGGAGTTGAAATTTCCCCTCGGACAGCTGCCCAGCCAACCAGTGCGCCCCAATTGAACGTTAATCCGAGCCAAGCTTGTGGCCAGTAGGTAATACGTTTCATAAACGGGTAGCAAATAACCAGAAGAATTGCAGATGCAGCTAGCAGCATCGTAAAAGTATTGAATTGGAGTAGAACCAATAAACCTATGAGAAGCTGGATAGCGAGAAACACCGTTGCTTGTTTCATCGACAATTGGCCACTGGCGAGAGGACGGTTTGCCGTCCTCGCAACTTTTTTGTCGTATTCCCGGTCCGCCATGTCATTGATGGTGCAGCCCGCACCGCGCATGACCAATGCACCAATCGCAAAGAGTGCCAGGTAGTAAGCTGGCGCGAAAGAACTGCCAAGCTGATAACCGGGAGCAGAAGAGGCAAGCATCATTGACCACCAGCATGGAAAAAGTAAAAGCCAAGTTCCAATGGGGCGGTCGAGTCTCGCAAGGCGCAAATAAGGTCGCGCCCAAGTTGGAGATAACCGAATAATCAGATGATCATTCGCAATGTCGCTTGCATTATTAGTCATATCGGACGTTGTGCTATCTATTTAGGGGGTGTTATCAAATTACTTTAATGGTGATAGATACACCTGATGCTCGTCTTTGTGAAGGTAGGTTTGATTAATGGAACGGGTCGTAACAAGACTCTATGTTAAAGACAGCTTGTCTGAAGGAGCCATCGTTGGTCTGGATGCTGCTGGTGCGCATTACTTGCGTTCAGTGCTTCGGCTGAATACCGGGGCTCGAATCGGCCTGTTCAATGAGCGCGATGGTGAATGGCTTGGGCTAATAGAAGGACTGGGCAAGGGCTGGTGCTCTTTGCAGATTCAAGAGCAACGTCGGGTGCCTGCTGAGGAGCCTGACATATGGCTTGTGTTTGCCCCGATCAAAAGATCTCGCATAGATTTCCTCGCTGAAAAAGCTGGTGAACTCGGTTGCTCGCGTATTGTCCCGATTTTTACCCGCTATACAGATGTAAAACGCATTAATCGGGATCGACTTGCTGCCCATGCGCGTGAATCTGCGGAACAATGCGAGCGCCTGTCGGTAACAGAGGTTGACGATGCGATTACTCTCGATAAGTTGATAGACGCTTGGCCTCAAGAACGTCGATTACTTGTTTGTGCAGAGTTTGGCGATGCAAAGCCGATAGCACAGGTACTAACGGACTTATTGGTCAAAGAACCAGATGCTGGTCAGCAGCCTTGGGCTGTTTTGATCGGCCCGGAAGGCGGTTTTGCAAAAGAAGAGCTTGAAGCTCTCCGTCGCCTTCCTTATGTGACATCAATCGGTCTCGGTCCAAGGGTACTTCGGGCTGATACTGCTGCTGTTGCCGCCCTGTCTTGTTGGCAGGCGATATTAGGAGATGGTGGTATGCGCCCACCTAAAGGAACAACGCCGGTTACGGTTGCCTGAAAACAACGTATTGTTAGGTAATCTTTCCGCATCTATGGAATGTGAATTATGTCCGACGCTTCTTCCTCTTCACCCGTAATTACGGATAAAGCCCAGCTTCTTTCCTATTTTGAAAGCGGCAATAAACCCAAAGAAAAATGGCGAATTGGGACCGAACACGAAAAGTTCGCTTATTGTGACGAGACTTTCAAGCCGTTAAAATACGATGGTGAAAAGTCAATCAAGGTTATTCTCGAAGGCCTTGCCAACCGCTTTGGCTGGACGCCGGGTTATGAAGGCGATGATATCATTGCGCTGACAGATGCCGGTGCTTCTGTGACTTTAGAGCCAGGTGGGCAGCTTGAGTTATCGGGTGCACCACTTGAAACTGTTCACGATACTTGTCGAGAGGTTCATGCTCATCTGCACCAGGTGAAGGAAATTACCGAACCTCTTGGCATTCATATGATGGGGATGGGGTATAATCCCAAGTGGGATCGCGACGCTGTCAACTGGATGCCTAAAGGGCGTTACAAGATCATGCGCGACTATATGCCAAAGCGCGGTAATCTTGGGCTTGATATGATGAGCTTAAGCTGCACGGTCCAGGTGAATCTCGATTTCTCCAGTGAAGCTGATATGGTTCAAAAATTCCGTACCAGCCTTGCACTTCAACCTATCGCGACGGCTCTTTTTGCGAATTCCCCTTTTAGCAACGGCAAGCCAAATGGCTATCTGAGTTATCGGAGCCATCTATGGACTGATACAGATCCTGATCGTTGCGGGATGTTATCTTTTGTCTTTGAAGATGGCATGAGCTTTGAGCGTTATCTTGATTACGTTCTCGATGTGCCAATGTACTTCGTTTATCGCAATGGTATTTACCACGATGCAAGTGGCGAATCTTTCCGCGACTTTATGCAGGGTAAGCTAAAGGTCCTTCCCGGAGAGCTGCCGACGATAAAAGATTGGGATGACCATATCACCACAGCCTTCCCAGAAGTGCGTATGAAAAAGTTCCTTGAAATGCGGGGAGCTGATGGCGGGCCCTGGAAATCACTCTGTGCATTGCCTGCGCTTTGGGTTGGTCTGCTTTATGATCAATCCGCACTTGATGCTGCGTGGGATCTGGTGAAGGACTGGAGCGATGAAGAGCGCCAGCTCTTGAGAGCAGAAGTGCCTGCCAAGGGATTTGCAGCTGAAGTCAGAGGCAAGAAAATCCAGGAACTAGCTGTGGAAGTTGTGAAAATCGCAGCGAGTGGCCTGGAAAACCGTGGGCGTACAGATGGACAAGGTCGTGATGAGGCGTATTTCCTGGATACGCTTATGGCATCAGCAGAAAGCGGTATGACACCAGCCGAGGAAAAACTTAAGGCCTACCACGGCCATTGGAACAAGTCAGTTGACCCGGCATTTATTGAAAACGCCTATTAAGGCATAAAGCAGAATTACAATGGTTTGAGGGGCTGATCCTTACTGGGATTGGCCCCTTTTGTCTGGAGTGCATAAAGAAATGAGCAAAAAAAAGCCCCAGCAGAAGCTGGGGCATCAAGAAATCGATACAAGGGTCGATAGGAGGTTGTGAAGACAACTCTACGTTAGATTGTATTAATGAAAAGTTAAATATACAACCATAAATAGTCTTTTTATTATGAAGTGCCTCCAACAGTGATTTGGTCGATGAGTAAAGTGGGTTGCCCAACGCCAACTGGAACACCCTGTCCGTTCTTTCCACAAGTGCCGACACCGTCATCCATTTCCATGTCGTTGCCAACTTTGGAAATTTTCTGCATGGCTTCTGGCCCATTGCCGATAAGTGTTGCACCTTTAACGGCCTCACCAACAACGCCATCCTTGACCATATAAGCTTCGGTACAGGCGAAAACGAATTTCCCGGATGTAATATCAACCTGACCGCCGCCGAAGTTTACAGCGTAAATGCCGTTTTTAACTGACTTGAGCATTTCTTTAGGATCGTGCTCGCCATTGAGCATGATCGTATTTGTCATTCTTGGCATTGGAATGTGAGCATAACTTTGTCGACGGCCGTTACCCGTCGAAGCTTGTCCCATCAAACGAGCGTTTTGACGATCTTGCATATAGCCAACCAGAATGCCGTCTTCAATGAGTGTGGTGCATTGTGAGGGAGTACCTTCATCATCGACGGAAATCGAACCACGACGATCTGCGATTGTTCCGTCATCCACAACAGTGACACCAGGAGAGGCAACGCGTTCACCGATACGATCACTAAAGGTAGATGTTTTTTTACGGTTGAAGTCACCTTCGAGACCGTGACCTACAGCCTCGTGTAAAAGAATGCCGGGCCAGCCCGGGCCGAGGAGAACCTGCATCTCACCTGCGGGAGCAGGTACGGCAGCAAGATTAACCAGTGCGCGACGGATCGCTTCGTCGGTGCCTTTTTGCCAATAATCGGGATCGAGCAGGCTGTCATAGACAAAACGACCGCCGCCGCCATAGGAACCGCTTTCCATCTTGTCGCCATCAGCAACGGTCACGGAGATGTTTAACCTGACGAGAGGGCGAATATCGGCGACTCTATGTGCATCGGCACGAATGATCTGAACGGCTTGCCACTCACCCGAGATCGAGGCACTTACCTGAACAACACGGGGGTCCTTTCCGCGCGCATAGGCATCAATGTCGCTTAGAACTTTGATTTTGGTTTCAAAAGCACAGGCTGAAAGTGGGTTGTCTTCTGTATAGAGCGCAGAATTTGTTCCCTGTGGAGATCCCGCCATGGTCCCGGAATGACCACTGTGCACGGCTTGCACCGTATTTACAGCACGCTTGATTGCCTCTTCACTAAGGTCGCTGGCATGTGCATATCCAGCACTTTCGCCCGCAATGGTACGAAGGCCAAAACCCTGGGATGTATCAAAGCTCGCGTTCTTGAGACGGCCGTCATCAAACACCATGCCTTCTGATTGGCGGTATTCGAGATAGAGTTCGCCGTCATCAGCACCTGAAAGCGCGTTATTCACAATGCCTTCAAGTCGCTTTTGATCAAGGTCGGTTTTATTGAAAAAAAGATCGTCGGTTGTGGCAATGTAGCTCATAAATAGATTCCTTAAAAATACCGTTCCTCTCAATATAAGCACACTAGGCAGTTAGGCCAACGTTATTGGCTTCCATATTAAATAGAAACTTGCCACACTCCTCGTGGACAAGGTCAAAAACGCTTCAATTAAAAGAAAGCGATGAGCAAAAACATCCGCAAGTTTGCGGAATTAGGGTCGATAGAGGAAAGATAAATGTTGCGCGATCACCCGTTGAGGATCGAGCTCTGTAACGAGTTACACACCAGGCCTTTTACTCAGCTAAGCGGGCCTGAAACGATTACGCATGTGGGAATGCTCACCGATGAAGAAATGGCAGAGGAGGAGCGTGCCCATGTCGGTCTGCTTTGTCAGCGTTTTAACGTCGCCGCACCAGCGTCCGGAACCAAGCATTTTATGGCTGATTTGGGGCACTTCTATATGGTCTGGGAACGCCATACTGAATTTTCAACCTATACTTTTTTTCGGAATCGACGAGATTCGGATCGTAAGCAGTGTGATACGGAGCTTGCTAAACTCGGTTTAGTTGATCCATTTACGCAAACAGCTATCGAATTGGTTCCCAGTGATTGGTTGAACTCAGTGCCAGGGGAGCGGCTTGTCGGGGTTCATCTTGAGCTGGAGGGACGTGATGTTCTTGAGCGCACACCGAAAGAGCAGGCTGAGTTTTTCCCTTCAGGGAATTTGTCGGCTTGTACTTTGCGGGGTGGGCTTGCTGCGGTTTGGATGGATTTTAGCACCAACGAAGATGGTTATGGTCGAATTCTGGTGAAGGATTATGGGCTCAAGCCTCGGCAAATAGGCCGGGCTGTTCAGCGTTTGTTGGAGATCGAGACCTACAGGATGATGGCCTTACTATCGCTTCCTCTCGCGCAGAAGTACGGCGCAAGGTTGGCTAAAGCGGGGCGGGTCCTTACCGATATTACGACACGGATGACGGATCATCGGGACGTCGCGAATGAAAAGGAATTACTCCGGGAGCTTACAGAACTTTCTGCCGAGATCGAACAGGCTGCCGCTGCGACCAGTTACAGATTTTCCGCTTCAAAGGCCTATCATGAGTTGGTAAAGCAGAGGAATCAAAAGCTTAAGGAAGATTATATGGATGGCTTTCAGAAAATTGAAAGCTTTCTGGATCGGCGTTTAACCCCGGCAATGCGAACCTGCGAAGCCATGGCTGTGCGGCTGGATACCCTTTCCAAAAGGGTCGCAAGGGCCGGGCAATTACTTCGAACGCGCGTTGATATTCAGCTTGAAGAGCAAAACTCGGCCTTGTTGAAGTCGATGGACAGACGGGCGAGAATACAGCTTCGCCTTCAGGAAACTGTGGAGGGTCTGTCTGTTGCGGCCATTAGTTATTACGTCGTCAGCCTTATCTACTATTTTGCCAAAGGAGCAAATGCCGTCGGTTTTGATTTTAAAGCGTCTATTATTACTGCCTTAGCTATTCCTTTTGTTGTTTCTGCATTATGGCTTGGGGTTCGGCGCGTAAGGAAGATTGCTGAAAAAGAGAGTGAGGATTGAGGTGAAATATCTTGCCGCTCATGCTTGTCTCTAAGTCTCTACTGAGGACAAATGACCTTGTGCGTCATAAGGTCGCATAATTGCCAAACGGTACTTTAGAACCTGTATAAATAGTGGCGAAATAAAAAATTGGCGCAGCAAAGCAGGCCTCATACGTACTTCTTGTGTGCATGGGGCTTGTACTCTCAGGTTTCAATAGGGTAGGTTGCGCCAGAATAACTTTGGAGTCCGGCTAATACCAAATTAACTCATTTCGGATATTAGTCTTGGAATCGGGAAAGAGACCATGATCTCGATCAATTCGAGTTTCTGGTCGATATAAAAAAACAGGATGTTGAGTACATGACGTTTCTGAAACGGATTGCCTATATTTTTAGCGCTGTTGCGTTGGTCGGTGGATTTGCTGCTGCAGCTCACGCTTCTCAGCCAACGGCTTGGGGACTTGGGTTCCAGGACGCTGCTACGCCGGTTATGGAGCAGATTACGCAGTTTCACAATTTACTGCTCTATATCATCACGGCAGTTACTCTCCTTGTATTGTTTCTTTTGCTCTATGTGATGTGGCGTTTCTCTGAGAAACGTAATCCAGAACCATCCAAGACGAGTCATAACACGCTGATCGAGATCATCTGGACAGCTGTTCCTGTCATTATTCTGGTTATCATTGCTATTCCATCTTTCAAGCTGCTCTACGCAGCGGACAGCAATCCCGATACCGAAATGACGATTAAAGCAATCGGTAAGCAATGGTACTGGTCATATGAGTACCCTGATTACGGCGACTTCACTTTTGATGCCTACATGAAGACGGAAGATGAGTTGGAGCCAGGTGAACCTCGTTTGCTGGCAACAGATAATGCTGTTGTTGTTCCGATTAACACAAAGATCCGTCTTCTTGTTACTGGTGATGATGTCATCCATGCTTTTGCAATGCCGGCATTTGGCTTGAAGCTCGATGGTGTTCCCGGTCGTATCAACGAAACTTGGTTTGAAGTAACCAAGGAAGGAACCTACTACGGCCAGTGTTCTGAAATCTGCGGTACGGGGCATTCCTATATGCCGATCACGATCAAAGCTGTTTCCAAGGAAGAGTTCACCAAGTGGACTGAATTTGCCAAGGAAGAATACGCTGCGGTTGAGACGGATCGTTCTGTTCAGTTGGCTCAGCTCAACTGAGACTACTTTATAGAATTTGACGAATAATCGGTTTATGGCGCCATTTAGAAGCGCTGAAGAAAACGAAATGAGGATATGAGATATGGGTGCTGCTACTGAAGCCCATCACGACCACGATCACAAGCCGGGCTTCTTTGTCCGTTGGTTCTGTTCAACCAACCATAAAGATATCGGTATTTTGTATTTGGTCTTTTCTGTTGTCGCCGGCCTGATCGGCGGTGCTTTTTCCGTTTATATGCGCCTGGAACTTCAAGAGCCGGGTGTTCAATACTTCCTTACTGGTGATGGGGAACCCAATGGCCAGTGGTGGAATGTTGTCGTCACTGCACACGGCTTTATCATGGTGTTCTTCGTGGTTATGCCTGCGGTGATCGGTGGCTTTGGTAACTATTTTGTTCCGTTGATGATCGGGGCGCCTGATATGGCTTTCCCTCGGATGAACAATATCTCCTTTTGGCTGATTATTCCTGCGTTTCTGCTTCTTCTTGGATCTTCTCTCGTTGGCGAAGGTGCTGGCACAGGCTGGACGGTGTATCCGCCATTATCATCTTTCGGACAACCTGGCGCCTCAGTTGATATGGCGATCTTTGCCCTTCACTTGGCGGGTGCCTCTTCAATCCTGGGTGCGGTGAACTTTATTACCACCATTTTCAATATGCGTGCGCCGGGTATGACATTGCACAAGATGCCACTTTTTGTGTGGTCTATGCTCGTTACGGCCTTCTTGCTACTGCTTGCTGTTCCCGTTCTTGGTGGTGCCATCACCATGCTGCTTACAGATCGTAACTTCGGCACATCTTTCTTTGATCCAGCCAAAGGCGGCGACCCGATCCTTTATCAGCATCTTTTCTGGTTCTTTGGTCACCCAGAAGTGTACATTATGATCCTGCCTGGATTTGGTATCATTTCTCACATCATCTCAACATTCAGCCGCAAACCAATCTTTGGTTATCTCGGCATGGCATATGCTATGTGTGCAATTGGCTTTGTTGGCTTTGTTGTGTGGGCGCACCACATGTACACAGTGGGTCTGGACGTTAACACACGTGCTTATTTCACCACGGCAACCTTGGTTATTGCGGTACCGACAGGTATTAAGATTTTCTCATGGATTGCAACAATGTGGGGCGGATCTCTTCGCTTCACTGTACCGATGGTTTGGGCACTTGGCTTCATCTTCCTCTTCACCCTTGGTGGTGTGACAGGTGTTGTTCTTGCCAACTCCGGTGTCGATCTTCCGATGCACGATACTTATTATGTGGTTGCTCACTTCCACTACGTGCTTAGTCTGGGTGCTGTATTCTCCATCTTTGCCGGTATGTACTACTGGATGGGTAAAATGTCCGGACGTGATTACCCGGCATGGGCTGGATATCTTCACTTCTTCACGACCTTTGTTGGCGTGAATATGATTTTCTTCCCGCAGCACTTCCTGGGTCTGCAGGGCATGCCGCGTCGTTATGTTGATTATCCTGATGCCTATGCCGGCTTCAATGCAGTTTCATCATACGGAGCCTATATCACTTTCGCTGCGACTATCTTCTTCGTATTCCTAACACTTTATACGATCAAGTTCGGCCGTCGCGTTTCTGACAACCCTTGGGGCGAGAGTGCAACAACGCTGGAGTGGACTGTGTCTTCTCCTCCACCGTTCCACTGCTTTAACGAACTACCAAAAATTAAGTAACGGTGGTTAGAATTACCCGGCCATTGCATAAGGCAGTGGCCGGTATTTATCAGGAGTAAATTGTGTCCGATACCTCTATCGATAATACAACAAGTGTTGATTCCGCTTCTACCAGCGAGATTGCACAGATTGCTGACTTCTGGGCTTTGATGAAGCCTGGGGTGATGTATCTTGTTGTGTTCACCGGGTTTTCCGGTTTGATGGTTGCTCCGGGGACAATTCATCCTTTCCTGGGTGCTGTGGCTTTGCTTTGTATTGCCATTGCATCTGGCGGTGCGGGTGCCATCAATATGTGGTACGACCGTGATATTGACGCCATCATGACACGGACCAAAAGACGTCCGATACCTGCCGGGCGGATGGCCCCGGACGTTGCCCTGAGCTTTGGCGTAATCCTCAGTATTTTCTCTGCGATGTTGATGGCACTTGCGGTTAACTGGACCGCAGGTTTGCTTCTGGCTTTGGCCAACGGATTTTATGTCTTTGTTTACACGATGTTTCTCAAACGTCGTACGCCTCAAAATATCGTCATTGGCGGGGCGGCTGGTGCTTTCCCTCCGATGATTGGTTGGGCGGCGGTTACGGGAACGGTTAGCGTCGAATCAATCGTTCTTTTCCTGATTATCTTTATGTGGACGCCGCCTCATTTCTGGGCGCTGGCTCTCTATAAAGATGGCGACTATGCCGCGGCTAAAGTGCCGATGTTGCCCGTAGTTGCGGGGCGGAAGAATACAAAGTGGCAGATGCTGGTTTATACTGTAGCGCTGTTTCCGATTGTCCTGGCGCCAGTTTATTTCAATATTGCCGGAATGTTTTATGGCGCAACCGCCTTGGTTATGAACCTTTATTTCCTTTACCTGAATGTACGCGTTCTTCGTTCTGATGAAGACCGTCATGCACGGAAAATGTTCTTCTTCTCAATTCTCTATCTGTTTGTTCTGTTTGCTGTACTCATCATTGACCGGACACCAGGTATACTGAGTTTGATTGGTGGTTAAAATGGAAGAGAAAAACACAGTGAAATACGATACCGTGGAAAATTCTGAAGAAATTCACAAACAAAGAAAACTGCGCAACTGGGCATTCCTGGCTATATTGCTAGGTTTTATTGCTCTCGTTTATACCGTGACCATTGTTAAGATGGGAGCGAATTAAGTGGCAAATTCTGCAGGCAAAAATACACGTGTCGCCTTGATCCTGGGCGGTCTCGTCTGTGGTATGGTTGGCCTTGCATTTGCGTCTGTGCCGCTTTATCGCCTGTTTTGTCAGGTCACGGGCTTCGGGGGAACCACTCAGGTGGCTGAAGCTGGTTCCGAAGAAAGCCTGACGGTTATTGACCGAGATATGACCATCCGCTTTGATTCATCTGTTAACGGGAATTTACCCTGGAATTTCAAACCTGCTCAGCGAGCGGTGGACTTGAAGGTCGGTGAAGAAGGCATTGCGTTTTATCGTGCAAAGAATACCTCCAAAGATACGATCAAAGGTGTTGCAACATTCAATGTTACACCTCTTAAAGCGGGTCAGTATTTTGTGAAAATAGATTGTTTCTGTTTTTCGGAGCAAACTCTTTTACCGGGGCAAGAAGTTGACATGCCTGTCACCTTTTATGTTGACCCAGAAATTGAGAATGATCCGAACCTCGGCGACGTAAAGACAATAACTCTTTCCTATACCTTCTTCCGAGATGACGAAGAAGAGGGGCAGAAAATGAGTGATTTGGGTAACAACGCCGGAAAAGAACCGGTAGTAGAGATTAATTAACAAAACGCTTAGCGTCTGGTTAAGGTGGGATATCATGAGTGCAGGGCACGACGAAGTAAAACATCCGTATCATTTGGTAGATCCAAGCCCATGGCCGCTGTTCACAGCATTTGCCGCAGGGCTTATGTTTACTGGCCTGGTTATGATGATGCACGACTATACAAATTATGTGTTGTATGCAGGTCTTGTTGCAGTTGTAATTTGCGCCGCTGCTTGGTGGCGTGATGTGGTCAACGAAGCCGTAGTTCGGGATCTTCATACACCTGTTGTTCGCATTGGCTTGCGCTATGGGATGGTGCTGTTTATCGCCTCTGAGGTAATGTTCTTTGTGGCATTCTTTTGGGCGTACTTTACAGCGGCTTTCTATCCAAGTGACGTTATCGGTGGTGTATGGCCGCCTGCAGGTGTCGAGACTTTTGATGCCTTTGATCTTCCGTTCTTGAACACGCTGATCCTGTTGCTGTCTGGTTGTACTGTAACCTGGGCGCATCATGCGATCATTAAGAAAGAACAGAAACAGGCTGTAAATGCTCTGATCATTACAGTTGCCCTAGGACTGATCTTCACCAGCTTACAGGCTTTTGAATATAGTCACGCTGCATTCGGTTTTACAGACGATATCTATTCTTCTACTTTCTACATGGCGACCGGCTTCCATGGTTTCCACGTGATTATTGGAACAATCTTCCTGTTTGTTTGCCTGATCCGTACCAAGAAAGGGCACTTCACACCTGAAGCGCATGTTGGTTTCGAGGCTGCTGCCTGGTACTGGCACTTTGTGGATGTTGTCTGGCTCTTCCTGTTTGTGGCCGTTTACTGGTGGGGTGGCAACTAAGCCTCACTATTCAGGGATATCCTGAAATAAAAAATTATGGAGTAGGCCGTGCCTGACGACGAGACCGTTTCAAAAACCTCGCCTGTCAAGGCCGGCCTTCTTTGTAAATGCCCCCGGTGTGGTGAGGGCAGTATATTCAAAAGCTTTCTGATTATTGCAGATAAATGTCCTTTCTGTGGATTTGACCTTGCTCATTCAGACAGCGGTGATGGCCCGGCTGTCTTTATTATCTTCATTCTTGGTTTTCTGGTCATACCCATTGCAATCTGGTTTGAGGTATCCTTTGAGCCACCTTTGTGGGTTCACGCTTTAATATGGCCCGTACTTATTCTTGGTGGATCTATCGCTTTGCTCAGGCCCATGAAAGGGCTTATGGTGGCGCTCCAATATCACCATAAAGCAAGCGATTCAGGATCTGTCGATTATGACTAAAGGCATTACACGCCAATTTAAGCCAACATTCTGGCCTACGGTATTTTCCCTAATCGTTATCGTCCTGGCTCTTTGTCTTGGTACATGGCAAATCTTTCGTCAGGAATGGAAAAAAGATCAAATCCTCTTGCGCACAGAGCGAGCAACTGCAGCGCCTTTTTCCTTTGTGGAACGATTTCCAGGTGAAGTTGCTGATCCCAAAGCGGATGAGTTTCTTAAGGTTTGGGTTGAAGGTGAATTTCAACACGATAAAGAACTTTATTTAGGCGCTCGTTCACTTGACCGTCAGTTGGGTTTGCAAGTGGTTACGCCTTTTACCATGACGGATGGGCGTGAAATTCTGATTAATCGTGGATTTGTCTTATCAGAGTTCAAAGACCCTTCGATGCGTAAAGAAGCCCAGATCACTGGGCAGGTCAGGATCGAAGGTTTATTGAGAGTCGATGGTTGGAAAGGGTACGAGTTTGTTCGCCCGGAAAATGATCCCCAAAAGAACTTTTGGTTTTACGTCGATATTGAAGCGATGGATAACGCTGTTGATCTAAATAGTGTTGTTCAAAGTGTCTATATGGATGCAGGTCCGGCAGTTAATCCAGGTGGCTATCCTCTTGGTGGTCAGACCAGGATAGAACTGGTTAACAATCATATGACTTATATTATTACCTGGTATTCCATGGCATTGATTCTTGCCGTGATCTATTTCATTTTTCATTATCGTCCTGTCGAAAAGACAGAAGACGAATAGTCATTTTTTAATTTTCCCTTTATTATCGGCCTGATTATCAGTTCGGTTTTGGGATATCAATTCTGGGATGTAGTGATGTCATCTTATCTGGCTCTTGAGAAAAAATTCCGTCGTATGAATGCTATTGGTGAAGCGAGTGGCGTGTTGGGCTGGGATATGTCAACGGTGATGCCTTCCGGCGGGGCTGAAGCCCGGATGGAACAACTTGCGGCCCTGAGTGGGGTTCGCCATGAGATCCTCACCAGTGATGAGATGGAAGACCTCTTTGGTGAAGCTCTGAATACAAAAGGCGAGTTGGGGAGCTGGCAATTAGCCAATTTACGTGAGATGCAACGAATCTGGCGCCATGCGACGGCTCTGGAAGGCGATTTTGTCGAAGCTCAAACCAAAGCTGGTAAACGATGTGAAATGATCTGGCGTCAAGCGCGCCCCGATAATGATTTTGCATCGATCCTCCCGTCACTCAAGGAAGTTCTGAACCTCACGCGTCAAGAAGCGGCTATCAAGGCCGAGCTATTTGAGTGTGATACATACGATGCATTACTGGATCATTTTGAACCCGGCGGAAAATCCATCAGAATTGATGCGATTTTCGATGATCTCGCTTCGTTCCTGCCCGACTTTACCCAGGCAGTGCTGGAAAAGCAGGCATCTGGAACTGCGGCAGTCATGCCGGATGGTCCCTTTGCTTTAGGCGCCCAGGAAAAGCTTGGCCGGGAAATGATCAAGGCAGTTGGTTTTGATTTCAACCATGGACGTCTGGATGTCAGCTTGCACCCCTTCTGTGGGGGAGTGCCAGATGATGTTCGCATAACAACCCGCTATGATGAAGCCGATTTCATGACATCCCTTATGGGTGTTCTTCATGAAACAGGCCATGCCATGTATGAGCGCAACCTACCAAAGGATTGGCGATTACAACCGGTTGGCTCTGCCCGGGGCATGACCATGCACGAGAGCCAGTCGTTGATTATTGAAATGCAAGCCAGCCGAAGCGAAGAGTTCATCTCCTTCATTGCTGATAAGGCAAAGGCAGCTTTTAATGGTGAGGGCTCTGCTTGGTCTTCAGACAACATGCAGCGGATTTATAACAAAGTTAAACCTGACTTCATTCGTGTGGATGCGGATGAAGTCACATATCCAGCTCATGTCATCTTAAGGTACCGACTTGAAAAGGAACTGATCAAGGGGACCATGGAGCTTGAAGATCTTCCCGTGGCCTGGGGGGATGGTCTGGAGAAGCTGCTCGGAATTCGTCCACCAAACGATACTTTGGGCTGTTTGCAGGATATTCACTGGTACGATGGGGCGTGGGGATATTTCCCGACCTATACTTTAGGAGCAATGTCAGCCGCCCAATTATTCGGGGCGGCAAAAACGGCTGTTCCAGAAATACCGGAAGCTCTTGGGCGTGGAGATTTCGCGCCGCTAATGGGATGGCTTAACGAAAATGTTCATGCCTGGGGATCATTCCTCTCCACGGATGAACTCCTTACCAGAGTGACAGGGCACCCTCTTGACCCGCAAGTGTTCAGGGCGCATTTGAAAGCACGTTATTTGGATTCTTAAGAGAGTCTTTTGTTCTACTCAGTATCTTCCTTGCCGCCAGTTAACAGGCGCAGTAAGGTTTCTGACTTTAATCGATATGGGCGTATTACGTTACAAGAGTGACGGTCTAGGAAATCATGAAATACATCAGTACCCGCGGGCGGGCAGATGCCCTTAATTTCGACGACGTTCTTTTGGCAGGTCTCGCACGAGACGGCGGTCTTTACCTCCCGGAAAGTTGGCCTGAATTTACAGCCGAAGAAATTCGGGATATGGCAGGCAAGCCCTATACTGAAATCGTCTTCAGAGTTGTTAAGCCGTTTGTTGATGGTGTAATCCCGGATGCAGATCTCAAGACGATCATTGAAGATAGCTATGCCGAATTTCGTCACTCTGCAGTCGCGCCTCTAAAGCAGATTAACGGACGCATTTGGGTGATGGAATTGTTCCATGGTCCGACTTTGGCGTTCAAGGATTTTGCGCTGCAGATGCTTGGGCGTTTGTTTGATTATGTTCTCAAACAACGCGGTGAACGTATTACGATCGTTGGGGCAACATCCGGCGATACGGGGTCTGCCGCGATAGAAGCCTGCCGCGACCGCGATCAGATCGATATCTATATCCTGCACCCGCATGGACGTGTGTCAGAGGTCCAACGTCGTCAGATGACAACGGTGACTTCCAAAAACGTTACGAATGTTGCACTTGAAGGTACTTTTGATGACTGCCAGGATCATGTGAAGGCGATGTTCAATGATCAGAACTTCCGTGACACGGTAAACCTGTCTGCAGTAAATTCAATCAACTGGGCTCGTATAATGTCCCAGATTGCCTATTACTTTGCTGCGGGAGTTTCTTTGGGAGCGCCTGATCGCCCTGTTGGATTCTCGGTTCCTACCGGTAATTTTGGTAATGTTTTTGCGGCCTATGCAGCTGGGCGTATGGGATTGCCCGTTTCTCAATTAATCGTGGGCTCAAACAGAAATGATATTCTGACCCGTTTCTTTAAAACAGGTTCCATGACGATGAACCCTGTTGAGCCAAGTCTGTCGCCGTCGATGGATATTCAGATTTCAAGCAACTTCGAGCGGTTGCTTTTTGATCTTCTTGATCAAGATGGCGCAGCCGTAGAAGCTGCTCTGTCTTCTTTCCGTCAAGATGGGAAGTTTGATCTGGAGCCTGCACGTCACCAGAGAGTAATGAGGTTGTTTGACGCTTATCATCTCGATGATGAACAGACGCTCTCTGAAATTAAAAAATATCATGATCAAACGGGTGAGCTGTTTGATCCACACTCGGTAATTGCAGTCGCCGCAGCTGAAGCCAAGATCCGGGACGATGTTCCTGCTATGGTTTGTATGGCCACGGCCCATCCAGCCAAATTCCCGGACGCAGTTCATAAGGCCTCAGGAATAACCCCAGAACTTCCAGAACATATGGCGGACCTCTTTGAAAGAGAAGAGCAATATACCGTTATGGAAAATGATCTAGCCAAGCTAAAAGATATGGTGTTGTCCCGCAGGAGAAACAACTAACTAATGACAATAAAGATCTCTACTTTATCCAATGGTTTACGTGTTGCGACAGATCATCAGGATTCCGTTGAATCTGTATCCCTCGGGGCATGGATTGGTGTTGGTGCACGCAATGAAGAAGCCAATGTAAATGGTGTTGCCCACTTGTTGGAGCATATGGTTTTCAAGGGAACGGAAAAACGTACAGCCTTTGATATTGCGGAAGAAATTGAATCCGTTGGCGGCCAGCTCAATGCCTATACCTCGCGTGAAAACACGGCCTTTTACGCAAAAGTTCTGAGCGATGATGTGCCCCTCGCCATGGATACTGTGGCAGATATTTTACAAAGGCCATTGTTTGATGACGCTGAGCTTCAGAAAGAACGTCACGTTGTCCTCCAGGAATTGGGACAGGCAAACGATACGCCGGATGACATAATTTTTGATCACTTTCAGGAAACGGCATACAGCTCTCAGGCTCTTGGCCGACCTGTTCTTGGCACCAGCGAGATTGTCAGCCAACTGTCCTCCGATGATTTGCGAAGTTACCTGACAGGTAATTATGGTAGCGATACTATGGTTGTCTGTGCTTCGGGAAAAGTTCAGCATGACGAGTTTGTCAAACTTGCCGAGGACCAGTTCGGGGGGCTTCAGAAAATCAACCCGAAAGAGCTTGAACCATCGAGCTATGTTGGTGGTGACTACCGTGAAGAACGGGATTTGGAGCAGGTTCATTTTCTGCTTGGGTTCAAAGGAACTGATTATCTCAGCTCTGATTATTATGCAGCAAACGTCCTTTCGACTCTCTTCGGTGGTGGGATGTCTTCGCGGTTATTCCAGGAAATTCGGGAAAAACGCGGACTGGTTTATACGATTTATTCTTTTGCTTCCAGCTTCATGGATAATGGCCTTTTTGGTATTTACGCGGGCACGGGCGAAAAGGAAATCGCTGAATTGGTCCCTGTCGTTTCTGATATGTTGATGGAACTGTCAGAAACGATAACCGAAGAGGAAATTGTTCGTGCCAGAACACAGCTAAAAGCCTCTATCTTGATGGGGCGTGAAAGTACGGGCGTTCGATGTGAGCAACTCGCTCAACAACTTTTGATATTTAATCGCTCTATTTCCGTTGAAGAAACTGTTGCTAAAATCGATGCTGTGGACGTTAGCAGGGTGCAAGACTTTGCGAAAGCAATGTTGAGTAGCCCGATGACGATGGCGGCTCTGGGACCACTAACAAACCTTGAAAGCCAAGAGCAATTGGAAAAAAGGTTTACGGGTTGATATGTTGTTGGGTGGAATGGGTTCTTGGGACATGCGGAAGCTCCGCTTGATGAACGAGCGCGTTTATTTGCGCTCCCCCCAGTCAGGCGATTGGAAAGAGTGGGCTGAGCTTCGTCGTATGAGCCGTGAATTCTTAACGCCTTGGGAACCAACATGGTTTTTGGATAATCTCAGTAAATCATCATTCAAGGAAAAATTGCGGGTCTACAAGATGGACTGGCGGAATGATACGAGTTATTCCTTTTATGCTTTTTCTCGAAAAGACGATCGGATGCTTGGGGGGATAACTCTGGGTAACGTTCGGCGTGGTGCGGCGCATATGGGCACCATCGGGTACTGGATGGGCGAGACCCATTCCGGCAAGGGTTACATGACCGAAATTTTATCTTCGGTTATTGATTATGCTTTTGATGAACTGGCCCTTCATCGTTTGGAAGCGGCGTGTCTGGAAAATAACGCATCAAGTAAAGCCGTTTTGGGGAAGGTTGGTTTCCAGGTAGAGGGGCATGCCCGGGGATATCTAAAGATTAATGGAATGTGGCAAGACCACATTACTTTTTCTCTCTTGCAAAATGACCCACGTTTGTCGCGCAAAGGGTGGGTTGAAGGTCAATCCTAATTTGGAACCTTACATATTTTCCAAAACAGGTTTGTTTAAGATCAAGCGTGTCCTGATTCGGACGACAGCCAATTGGGATCGATACCAATCTTCGACATTGCCAAATCCCACTTGAGCCTTAAGTCAGATCCAAACAGGATGTCTTCGTCCTGCTCGGCAATTAGCCAGCCGTTTTGATGTAGTTCATCAGTGAGTTGTCCTGGTCCCCAACCTGCATAACCAAGTGCTAACAGGCTTTTGTCCGGACCTTGATCGTTTGCAATGTCATTGAGAATATCTAGTGTCGCCGTCATGGCTACTTTACCGGTAACAGCCAGGGTGCTGTCTTGCTGATACTCGTTGCTATGCAGAACAAAACCTCGCCCAGATTCCACAGGTCCGCCAAAATGAACTCGAATCTCTGATGCTGTATCTGTCTTTTTTATGCCGAGTTGTTCCAGCAGATCGACGAAAGTGAAACTTTCGACAAGTTGATTGATGACCAACCCCATGGCACCGTCTTCGTTGTGGGCGCAGATATAAATGACTGACCGGGCAAAGCGTGGATCGGTCATTTGAGGCATGGCAATAAGTAACTTGCCGGTCAAAAAGTCGTTACCCTGTAAGCTCGTCATTGCAATTTTGTACCTCCTGAGCAGATATAGGAGAGATAAATGTAACGAAAACGGGAAACTGACCCGGGTCATTCCGTCACATCGTTATAACTACAATATACTATATAGGTTTATACTTTAAGAATTATAAAGCTCGAGAGAAATTCAATTTACTTGGTTCTCATAAATTAGGGGAAGTATCCGTAAAAATGCCGGTGAGATTACACAAGACCATAAAAACAAAGGTCGCACGGTTCATAGTGTTTTGTTTTACATTCGTTATCGGTACCTTGGTGAGCCTTACCTTTGCGCAGGCTTCTTTCACTCCATGGGCTGAAACGGACTTCTCTCGTGTGCGTCTCGTTTCTGGTCAGGAAACCTTGGGCGAGCAAGGCCAAGTAATGCTTGGCTTGCAGTTTGAGCTCGAGGAGGGATGGAAAACTTACTGGCGGACCCCCGGTGATGCAGGCTTCCCCGTCTCTTTGGAACTTGATGATAGTGAGAACCTGGCAGATTGGGAGTTCTTCTGGCCCGTTCCTCACCGCTTTACTCTCTTTGGTCTCGAGACTTTTGGTTACAGTAAAGAAGTTGTCTTCCCTGTTAGGATAAAAGCGAGTGATCCTTCCAAGGATGTCTATCTCAAGGGTCAGGTCAGCTATCTTCTTTGTCAGGAGATCTGCATCCCCTTTGATGCCGAAGTCGAAATGCGCATTCCTGCTGGAGAAGCTTTCCCGTCTCTGGAAGAAAGCATTGTTTCAAGTTATGTGAAACAAGTTCCAGGACTTGGAGCCGAATCGGGTCTGGCTATTGAAAGTACATTCCTTCGGGGAGACGGCGAAAAACTTCAAATTTTGGTTACCGCAGTTACAACAGGAGAACCTTTTGTAACTCCTGACTTGATTGTCGAAGGTCCTCCAGGGTTCTCTTTTTCAAGGCCAGAAATCTACTTACTGGAAAATTCTTCGCGTGCGGAATTTGTTATCCCGGTCTCAACTGCAAGAGAGAACAAAGGGGTACTTGAAGGAAAGCGATTAATCCTTTCTCTCGTCGATGAAACGCGAGGGTATGAGATCGAGAATATAGCCCGCTTTGCTCCAAATGATGGATTTAACAGCTCGACACCAGTTGAACTGCTTACCATTTTGGCGATTGCTTTGCTTGGTGGGTTTATCCTGAACCTGATGCCTTGTGTTTTACCAGTTCTATCTCTGAAGCTACTCTCTGTCGTTAAGCATGAGGGAAAAGATGGAAAGGAACTTCGGAGTAGTTTTCTCGCTATAAGTCTTGGGATCATTACCTCTTTTTGGTTACTGGCAAGCTTAGCCATTGGTCTTAAGGCTGCGGGTATATCCGTGGGGTGGGGCATTCAGTTCCAACAACCTCTGTTTTTGATCGCTATGGCAGGAATTGTAACTCTGTTTGCCGCCAATCTTTTTGGCTGGTTTGAAGTCTTTGCCCCAACAGCTCTTACGGATAAAGCGATCACGGTTACTGATCGCAATGGATATTCTGGGGATTTCCTGAAAGGAATGTTTGCAACCCTTCTGGCAACCCCTTGTTCTGCTCCGTTCCTCGGTACGGCCGTCGGTTTTGCCTTGGCGAGAGGGGCCGTAGAAATTTTTGGAATTTTCACATTATTAGGTGTCGGGATGTCGATACCTTACCTGCTTGTTGCTGTTAAACCCGAGTTTTCCCGCATTCTGCCAAAGCCGGGTAAGTGGATGGTGTGGCTGAAAGTCTTTCTAGGGCTAATGTTGCTCGGGACGACAATCTGGTTGTTAAGCGTTCTCTTTGTTCAAGTTGGGATCGTTGCAACTGTGGCTGTAGCCGTTCTTTTGGTTGTTGGGTTGGTGGTTCTCGCTTTGAAGAAGTTATCTCTCCTTCACAGGATTTCGATGGTTGGAATTCTCGCCTTTATTTCCATGGCGGTCCCATACGGATTGGCCGAAGCTCCTCAAAAAGAATTACGTTCTGATCTTTGGCAACCCTTTGCTGAGACGAAAATTTCTAAACTGGTTAGCTCCGGTAATGTCGTCTTTGTTGATGTGACTGCCGACTGGTGTATCACCTGTCAGGTAAATAAAAAGCTCGTACTGGAGACGGACGAAATACAGTTACGGTTGGCGCAAAACAACGTTGTTCCTATACTGGCAGATTGGACGCTGCCAAGTGAAGAAATTACGGCCTATCTTAAACGGTATGATCGCTACGGCATTCCGTTCAATATTGTTTATGGCCCCGGGGCACCAGAGGGGATCGTTCTCTCGGAGTTGCTTTCTATGGAAGAGACAAAAAAAGCTTTTGATAAGGCCGCTTCTCTGCAAAATTAAATCATCATTTTAAATATAGTATCGCAGGGAATTATGACATGACGATTGCTATCGGAGATAAAGTACCATCAGTTTCAGTTTGGAACAAAGATGCGGACGGGGTGCACAAATTGGATTTCTCCGAATTTTGTGCAGGTAAAACTGTTGCGTTCTTTTCTGTCCCAGGGGCTTTTACGCCAACTTGCCAGGAAAAACATTTCCCGAGCTTCAAATCAAACTCTCAGACTCTTAAAGAAAAGGGTGTCGATGTTATTGCCTGTATGTCTGTCAACGACCCTTTCGTTATGCAAGCCTGGGGAGAGTTACTTGATCCTGAAGGGGACATCGTGATGCTTGCAGATGCGGAATGTGAGCTTGCGACAGCATTTGGGCTTACGATCGACGCGTCTGGCGCAGGGCTTGGCCAGCGTTCTGCTCGTTTTTCCATGCTGATTAAAAATAGTATGGTATCTAGTCTTCACACAGAAGAGTCCGGGGGGTACGAACTCTCCAGTGCCGAGGTTTTGTTAAAAGATCTCTAAGGAATATAATTAAGTAGGAGGGGAGAGGCGCATTCTCCTCTCTACCTTTTTTACAATTTTTGAAACTTTAGTTACTGGCTATTGGCAGGTTACCGATTTCTCTGATGAGTTTTTCTAAAATGGCGCGCTTATAATCGCCATAGGATTCAGCCTTGATGACAAAGCTGCCATATCCTCCGACGATTTCATTGCGGAAATAATGATGAAGCGACGGAATCTCGTTTACAATTGCGAGCCCGTTAATGCTTATTCCTCTGTCAATTGCGACATCTCTAAGAAAATGAGGTGGCACGCCATCATTGTTTCTTCCATCTCCAGAAATGTCGAGAACCCGCCTGTTCGTTTGAAAAGGGCTCGTTTTAAACAGGTGCATCGATTTTGCGATTAGCGCCGAAATCGAGGTCGAGCCAACGGGAACAATCCGTGGGAGTTGTTCTATTTCGGTGGCGATCTCTTCAAGTGATGCTCTGGAACCAAGGACGGACCAGGGAAGAATGACAGTTTGATTGGCCGTGCCGGACCATTGTACCAAGGTGACGCCAATGCGTTGGTATCTACCAATTTTTATAGCTTCTCCGACTTCAACAGATCTCAAGGCATAGGCAATACCTTCCATTTGCAAATCGTATTCAGATTGGTCGACACTATAGGAACAATCTATTGCGAGAATTAGCTCTAGATCCACATTTAAATCTACAGCGGAAAAACTCTGTGATGTCGCAGGCTTCGTGAACCCTAGGGCCAAAAAAAGTAAAATAATAGTGAGGCTTTTTTGTTTAAAAAGGTGACGCATAGGGGCTCCTTTCTCTCAATGCTTATGGCAGAAAGATCGATTTTAAATATCGAGGATCAAAGAATTTACACCTCAGACATATCGTGCGGTCTCTCTTTTTGAGAGAATGATAGGGATGTTATGATAATCAGAAGTAGTTGAAATTGATAATATTTTTTAAATTGATAAAATTTTAGAAAAAATTTAGTAAAATCTAAATTTATTTGCAGGCGTAAAATATTGATTTTTACCCTGTAAGAGAGTATCATAAAAGCTAAGTATTTATACATTGCGCAGGTATGCGCGTAACACTCTCTATGTATTGGAGACGGTCAAATGCCTACCGTTAATGGCGCATCGATTGGTGCGACGTCGCTGCAAAATTCACGATTGCAGCAAACAATCATCAGCAAACTTGCAAGCGGCACAAATCTTCCAAGAGCTTCCGATGCGGCGGCTTCTCTGGCAATATCGACTGTTTTGCAAGCGGATACAGTTGTTCTTAATCAAAACGCTGCTACAGCAGCTCAAGGGGCAAGCATCGGTCAGATCGCTGATGGTGGACTTGCACAAATTTCTGATGGTTTGATCAGGATGAAAGAGCTCGCCGGGCAGGCCCTATCTGGATCTCAGGATCCTGCAAGCTTACAGGCGATTAATGCTGAGTTTGTTCAAATTAGGGACGAAATCAGCCAGATCGCTGAGGGAACAACTTTCAATGGTCGAGGGTTGTTAGATAATACTGACAGCTCTGATTTTCTGATTGGGACTGATGTCGGTGACACCATATCTTTGGATAGTGTCGATGCGACAGGTGCCGCGTTGGGGATTTCTGGCCTGACGGTTGATACTGCTGCTAATGCCACGACTGCATTTGCAGCCGTCGATAGCGCTTTGAATCAAGTAAGCCAATTCAGGGCGGA
>MAAC01019059.1_pt1 | contig 23918 bp, 17 predicted proteins | sample 1115981 | NCBI WGS metagenome assembly MAAC01 (sample SAMN04961126, study PRJNA320927) | seawater metagenome | isolation source: sample BD02T64 sea water enriched with oil for 64 days | place: USA:Gulf of Mexico | collected 2013-07-27
ACAGTTCCTTTTGAGTGTAATACTTCGGATATTTTAAGTGTTTTCTTTTTAAACTTACTTTTTAACACCTCTATTTCCTTTCCTGTGATAGAAATTATTTTAGTTATTTGATGAAGAAGGTCAGAATTCATAAAAAGAAATTTTTATGCAAGTTATATCAAATATTGAAATAAATCAGGTTTGTCATTTAAATAATCACCATAGAAATTTCGCGCTTTCATTCTTTCAATTAAAGGAGCTAAATCAGAGCTGTTTTTTAATTCGACCCCAACAATTGCAGGACCGTTTTCACGATTGTGTTTTTTAGAATATTCAAAATGTGTAATATCATCATGAGGCCCTAAAATATCAGCAACAAACTCTTTTAAAGCACCAGCTCTTTGCGGAAAACGAATGATAAAATAATGTTTTAACCCATTATACAACATGGCTCTTTCTTTAATTTCGGCAGTTCTAGTGATGTCATTATTAGATCCACTTACTACACAAACTACGTTTTTCCCTTTAAGTTCACCAGCAAAAGTATCCAATGCAGAAATAGTCAATGCTCCTGCAGGTTCAACCACAATAGCGTCTTTGTTGTATAAATCTAAAATAGTTTGACACACTTTCCCTTCTGGAACCGTGATCATTTGATCTAAGTTCTGTTTACAAATTTCGAATGTAAGATCTCCTACTTGTTGCACAGCAGCTCCGTCTACAAATTTCTCTATCTTAGGTAAATACACATTCTTATTCTGCTCAAAAGCAGTTTTCATCGATGGAGCACCTTCTGGTTCTACTCCGATAATTTTTGTTTTTGGAGACAATATTTTAAAAACTGTTGATAAACCTGAAGCCAAACCTCCACCACCAACTGGAACAAAAACATAATCTATTGACTCATTGGCTTGTTCAAGTATTTCTAATCCAACTGTTCCTTGTCCTTCAATAATTTTAGGATCATTAAATGGGTGCACAAAAGTTTTACCTAACAATTCACATTCTATCGCTGCTTCTTTCTGAGCATCATCAAATGTATCTCCAACTAATTTTACGGTAACATACTCACCACCAAACATTTCTACTTGCTCTAACTTTTGTTTCGGAGTTGGCGTAGGCATAAAAATAGTTCCGTGAATTTTTAATTTATGACAAGCAAAAGCAACACCTTGAGCATGATTCCCTGCACTTGCACACACAATTCCGTTTTTTAATTCGGCTGCTGTTAAAGAACTAATCTTATTATAAGCACCTCTAATTTTATACGAACGAACTTGTTGTAAATCTTCTCTTTTAAGTAAAATATTTGCTCCTAATTTCTTTGAGTAATTGATATTTTGAGTTAAAGGAGTTACCGTAACTACATCTTTCAATGCAGTTACAGCTTCCTTTATATCAATCAATTTTGGGTAATATGTTGTTGTTTTAACGTTCATTATTTATTTTTTTCATAGGCTATATGGATTCCTATTTTCGAAGGAATAACAAGACTGACAAATTCACTCGACATGACAACCTAAACATCATTTCGAAATAAGTTTTTTTCGATTGAGAAATCTGCATTAATCATGAGATTTCTCATCGCTTACTCTTCGCTCTGTCGAAATAACAATATTAATATAGACCCTCGACCTAAGCGTTGGAGAAGTATCCATAGTTGGGTTATCGCCTTACTATTAGATTTGTTTCATTGCTGTCATAGATGCTCTTAAAACAGCTCCAACTTTTTCTACTTCGTGATTTCTAATTGCACTATTTACTGCAATTAATTGTTGATTGTCGGCATCATTCCCTGTGCTAAATGCTTTACCAATAATGCCTGTTTTCACGGTTTTCATAAAATCAGTTAATAATGGTTTACAAGCATGGTCAAACAAATAACATCCATACTCTGCAGTATCAGAAATTACACGATTCATTTCGTATAATTTTTTACGCGCAATGGTGTTTGCAATTAATGGTGTTTCGTGTAACGATTCGTAATAAGCAGATTCTGCAATAATTCCAGATTCCGTCATCGTTTCAAAAGCCAATTCAACTCCTGCTCTTACAAAAGCGACTAATAAGGTTCCGTGATCAAAATATTCTTGTTCAGAAATTTCTTGCTCGGTAACTTTTGTTTTTTCAAAAGCAGTTTCTCCTGTTGCTGCTCTCCAAGACAATAAATTTGTATCATCATTTGCCCAATCTTCCATCATTGTTTTAGAAAAATGACCTGACATGATATCATCCATGTGTTTTTGAAACAACGGACGCATGATATCTTTTAATTCTTCAGAGATTGCAAAAGCTTTCAATTTTGCTGGATTCGATAAACGATCCATCATGTTGGTAATTCCACCATGCTTTAAAGCTTCTGTGATTGTTTCCCAACCGTACTGAATTAATTTAGCAGCATAACCTGGCTCAATTCCTTCTTCAACCATTTTATCAAAAGATAAAATCGCACCAGTTTGTAAAACACCACATAAAATGGTCTGTTCTCCCATTAAGTCTGATTTTACTTCTGCCACAAAAGATGATTGCAAAACTCCTGCTCTGTGTCCACCTGTTCCAACAGCATATGCTTTTGCTTGTGCCAACCCTTTTCCTTGAGGATCATTTTCTGGATGCACAGCAATTAATGTTGGCACACCAAACCCTCTTTTATATTCTTCTCTTACTTCAGAACCTGGACATTTTGGTGCTACCATTATTACCGTTAAATCTTCACGAACTTGCATTCCCTCTTCAACAATATTAAAACCATGAGAATAAGATAATGTTGCTCCTTGTTTCATCAAAGGCATTACAGCAGTTACCACATTGGTATGTTGTTTGTCTGGCGTTAAATTCAACACTAAATCGGCTGTTGGTATTAACTCTTCATACGTCCCAACAGTAAATCCGTTTTCACTTGCATTTAAAAAAGATTGTCTTTTTTCTGCAATTGCCTGTTCACGTAATGTGTACGAGATATCTAATCCAGAATCTCTCATATTTAACCCTTGATTTAATCCTTGAGCTCCACACCCTACAATTACAATTTTCTTGCCTCTTAATGCTGCTACGCCATCTTCAAATTCAGAAGATTCCATGAATCTACATTTCCCTAATTCTGTTAATTGGTCTCTTAATGATAGCGTGTTAAAATAATTTTTCATTTTTAGTTTATTAAGTATTAAAATGCTGCAAGCATTTCTGAAATATTCATTGGTTGTTTGGTTACTGATATTCTTCCTGATCTTACAAATTGCATTAATTTATAAGGCTTTAAATCTTGATATAATTGTTCTGTCTCATGTCTTCTTCCTGTTTTTTCAATCACAAAAAACTCACGAGAAACGGTCACAATATTTGCATGACTATCCTTGATGATGTTCTGAATCTGACGTTCGTCAAACAACGAATCTGAAGCTACTTTAAACAATGCTGTTTCTTGATAAATGGTTTCTTCATCGGTGTGAGCATAGGCTTTAATTACTTCAATTTGTTTTTCTAATTGACCTACAATTTTATAGGCTTGATGTTCATTCATTGCCGCAACAATTACAAATCGGTTTACGTTTTCAATTTCAGATTGAGAGGTTGTTAAACTTTCAATATTGATGTGTCTTTTTAGAAAAATTGATGAAACTCTATTTAACAATCCAAGATTATTTTCAGTGTATATTGAAATTGTATATGATTTATTTTTTGTGTTCATTTTTTTAACTGTTTTAACTTAATCTGATATCTGAAACCGATGCCCCTGTGGGAATCATTGGAAATACATTGTTTTCTTTTTCTACACAAACCTCTAAAAAATACGAATCTTTAGATGCTATCATTTCTTCAATTGCCGCTGTTAGGTTTTCTCTTTTTTTAACTCTTTGTGCATCTATATGATATCCTTTTGCAATGGTTACAAAATCTGGGTTGGTCATTTCTGTTGACGCATATCTTTTGTCAAAAAACAACTGTTGCCATTGACGTACCATACCTAAAAACTCGTTGTTTAATACTACAATTTTAACGGCCGATTTGGTTTGAAAAATAGTTCCCAATTCTTGAATCGTCATTTGATAACCACCATCACCAATAATAGCAATTACTTCTCTTTCTGGCGCTCCCATTTTAGCACCAATTGCTGCTGGCAATGCAAAGCCCATGGTTCCTAATCCTCCAGAAGTAATACTACTTTTTGTCTGATTAAATTCTGCATATCTACAGGCAAACATTTGGTGTTGACCAACATCAGAAACAATGACTGCTTTTCCTTTTGTTACTCGATTTATTTCTTTCAACACCTCTCCCATTGAAATTCCTTCTTTCGTCGGATTCAATTCTTCTCGAATCACTGTATCATATTCTATAGCATCAAAATCTCTAAACTCTTTCAACCAAGATTCGTGAGAATTTTTATTTACCAATGGTAAAATTTTTGCTAAAGTTTCTTTTGAATCTCCTAAAACAGCAACAGTTGTTTTTACATTTTTATCAATTTCTGCTGGATCAATATCAAAATGAATCACTTTTGCTTGTTTTGCATAGCGACTCAAATCTCCCGTAACACGATCATCAAATCGCATTCCGATAGCGATCAACACATCACACTCATTTGTTAATTTATTCGGTCCATAATTCCCATGCATTCCAACCATTCCTACATTTAAATAGTGTTTAGACTCTAATGCAGACAACCCTAAAATTGTCCAAGCTGCTGGTATTCCAGTTTTTTCAATCAAAGCTTTAAACTCAGATTCTGCTTCACCTAAGATCACACCTTGACCAAAAACAATCATCGGTTTTTTAGCGGCATTTATCAATTCGGCTGCATCTAACAATTGCTTTTTATCAACATCTGGCACTGCTTTATAACTTCTGATTGAAGTACATTTTTCATACACAAAATCAAACTTGTCAAACTGTGCGTTTTTTGTGATATCAATTAAAACAGGCCCTGGTCTTCCAGAACGAGCAATGTAAAATGCTTTAGCTAAAATCCCTGGTATTTCAGAAGCTTCGGTAATTTGATAATTCCATTTCGTAACTGGTGTAGAGATACCAACAATATCTGTTTCCTGAAAGGCATCAGTTCCTAATAAATGCTTTCCAACCTGACCTGTAATACAAACCATTGGTGTAGAATCTATCTGTGCATCTGCTATTCCGGTTACTAAATTTGTAGCTCCAGGTCCAGAAGTTGCCATAGCAACTCCAACTTTACCAGTAACTCTTGCATATCCTTGAGCAGAATGTGTTGCACCTTGCTCATGACGTGTTAATACATGCTGTAATTGATCTTGATATTTGTACAATTCGTCATAAATTGGCATGATTGCACCTCCAGGATATCCATACAATAAATCAACGCCTTCAGCCAATAAGCATTTAACGACTGCTTCAGCTCCAGAAATATGTAGCATTTTCTCTTGACTCGTTTTCGTTGTGGTTTGTGTTTTTGTTTCCATAACTATTCTATATTAAAAAGCATCTGTTACACATCCTTTGGATGCTGATGCAACTGTTTTTGCGTATTTGTATAATATCCCTTTCTTGTGTTTCAATGCTGGTTCAATCCAATTAGCTTTTCTTTTAGCCAATTCTTTATCAGAAAGCAATACATTAATCGTGTTGTCTTCTGCGCTAATTTTAATGGTATCCCCCGTTTTTAAGAGTGCAATTGTGCCTCCAGATTGTGCTTCTGGTGTAATGTGTCCAACCACAAACCCGTGAGTTCCTCCAGAAAAACGTCCATCAGTAATTAAGGCTACCGATTTCCCTAAACCTGCTCCCATAATTAATGAAGTTGGCTTTAACATTTCTGGCATTCCTGGCCCTCCTTTTGGTCCTACATAACGGATTACAACTACATCACCTCTATTCACTTCTCCATTAGAAATTCCAGTATTTGCAGCTTGTTCTCCATCATAAACCACTGCTTTTCCTTCAAAAAGCAATCCTTCATTTCCGCTAATTTTTGCTACAGCACCTTCATTTGCAAGGTTTCCATATATAATCTGAATATTCCCAGAAGTTTTTAATGCCTTATCCTTTGGATAAATTACATCTTGATCATCTTCAAAAGAAAGAGGTTCTACATCAGCTAAGTTTTCTGCCAATGTTTTTCCTGTAACTGTTAAACAATCACCGTGTAAATAGCCATTGTCTAAAAGGTATTTCATTACAGCAGGTGTTCCTCCAACACCATGAACATCTTCCATTAAGTATTTCCCACTGGGTTTCAAATCCGCTATTAGTGGTGTTCTATCACTCACTTTTTGAAAATCTTCCAACGTAAATTCGATGTCTGCAGCATGCGCAATTGCTAAGAAATGTAAAACTGCATTTGTAGATCCGCCCAGTGCATTTACCAATGCAATTGCATTTTCTATTGATTTTTTAGAAATGATATCCAATGGTTTTAAATCTAACTCCATTAAGTTTTTAAGCGACAAAGCCGTTCTTTCACTTTCTGATAATTTGTTCGGGTTCTCAGCGGGAATTGATGAATTGTATGGTAATGAGAATCCCATTGCTTCAATTGCAGATGCCATGGTATTTGCAGTGTACATTCCTCCACAAGCACCAGCTCCTGGAATTGCTCTTTTAATGATTTCTCTATATTCGTCTTCGTCAATTTCTCCGGCAACTTTTTGTCCTAAAGCTTCAAAAGCAGAAACGATATTTAATTTTTTTCCTTTATAAATTCCAGAAGCTATGGTTCCTCCATACATCATAATTGATGGCCTATTTAATCGCAACATCGCAATTACTGCTCCCGGCATATTTTTATCACAACCAACTACAGAGATCAATCCGTCGTAACTCTGCGCATTCATTACTGTTTCTATAGAATCTGCAATGATATCTCTAGAAGCAAGAGAATAATTCATTCCTGATGTTCCCATCGAAATTCCGTCGCTTACACCAATCGTATTGAATCCCAATCCGACTAAACCTGCAATATTACATTCTACTTTAACCTCTGCGGCTAAATTATTCAAGTGCATATTACATGGGTTTCCGTCGTAACCTGTACTTGCTATTCCCACTTGTGCCTTGTGCATATCTTCATCAGTCAAACCTACTGCATACAACATGGCTTGTGATGCTGGTTGAGATTCGTCTTGCGTTAATCTACTACTGTGTTTGTTTAAGTTCATCTATATATTTTGACAATTAAAATTGTCGTTTTTGTGTTGTTATTCTTTTGTACTAATCAAAAATAATTATTCATTACATGGTATTTTTCTCGACTAACTGACTCGCTCTATATTCATTTATTCATATTTTTAATTAAACCTCTGATTTACAAGTATTTGAATTGTCTTGAATATGATATTCAATAGAACTGTTTTAAACAAAAAAAACCTGTATCAATTGATACAGGTTTTTGCTTTTTTTGGCAATAACTATCTGTATCAACTCGGTGGTGAGCTAATAATGACGATAATGACTGCAATAATGATGTTCTTGATGATATTCATTCCTTAATTTTATTCATAAAAAAAGCCTTCCAAAATTGGAAGGCTTTTATAATATTTTTAAAATTATAGATACACTTCCTTATCGTTGCCTTTGAATAGCAATGACAATAATAGAAATAATATTAATAATTTGTTTGTTCATAATGATGGGACAAATATCTAATTTTATTTTAAATAAACAATAATTTTTAAAATAAAATCTAACTCATTAAAAAAGAGCACGTCTGCTGTGCTCTTTTCTTTTCAAAGCAAACTCCCTTTACTTACCACTCTACAACACCAGTTCATTACATATAATTTCTGTAATGTATTTTTTAGTTCCATCATTATCTTCATAAGATCTAGAAGTAAGCTTCCCTTCAATGGCAAGTTCACTCCCTTTTTCAAGATATTTCTCAATAATTTATGTTGTTTTATTCCAGGCTACTACATTGTGAACCATAGTAAAGACCGCGTTTTCGCTTTGTAAATGATGGAAGCTCTTTTATATTGAAAAATCAAGAATATTTATCCTTTAACTTAATTAATTATGCTTTTGAATTAGAAAAGATAGCGTCATTAAACGCTATCTTTTTGTTGACCTATATTTGCGCCTTTTTAATAAATTCGTGAACCTATCGGTAGTTATTCTCTTTTCTCTCATCGAGAATCAAGTCTACTGGCATATTTCCTATAGTTACATTATAACTTAAGCATTGTGTATAAAAATACCTGTTCATTCGTAGAAATGAAATATCCCCTTATTAAAAGGCTGATGAAAATGAAGTAGTAGATCAATGAAAGAATAGTTTGTTGGTTAAGTTAAACGTTTAGAGTAGTTCACTTTTATTCTTTAGCTAGGACTTCAGAAAGACTTCCAATTAAAATGCAATTCACTAAAAATCAGGTGTTTTTACTTGTTTTCAGGGTTTTTATTTTTGATACATTGTCTGTTGTAAATTTAATCTACTTAAAACTAAACAAATATGAAAAATCTTATTGCATTATGCCTATTGGCACTATCGTCTCTGCCATTATCTACCTCAGGGAATAAAGAATATAGCGCTGTTTGGGGACAAAACGGACATCGCATAGTTGCTCAAATTTGCTATGATAACCTTGACAAAAATGCTCAAAATGAAGTTGATAAAATACTTGGTAGAGAGTATTTAGCACAAGTTGCCACTTGGCCAGATTTTATCCGTTCAGAAAAGAACTGGGATTTCTCCAAACCTTGGCACTTTATCACCATTAATACCAATCAAACAGTAGAACAAGTAATCGATGAGGCAGCAAAAGATTCGAAAATCAATAATGTTTATGAAGCTATTGAACTTATGACTGCTATTTTAAAAGATGACTCGGCCGCTATCAAAACCTTACAAGATTTAGTTAATAAGAATAAAGCGAAGCTTTTAAACAACTCTATCAAAGCAACAGCCTTGGCCTTTTTAATTCACTTTATAGGTGATGTACATCAACCAATGCATGTAGGTAAGAATAATGATTTTGGAGGAAACAAAATTAGCGTGCTATTCTTTTCACAGAAGACCAATCTGCATTCTGTTTGGGACAGTGGAATTATAGAACAAGAAGGATTAAGCTTTACTGATTTCTCAGATTTTATTGAAAGACATCTGGCACCAAACAAGAATAAATTGCAAAAAGCCAACATGATTGATTGGATAAAGGAATCAGTAAAAAATAGAGAAAAAATATACAATACACTATACAACAATACTGACCGATCAACTGGCTTACCAAGTTTGTCATATGAGTATCAGCATGATTTTCTTGAGGTCGTAGAAAACCGATTAGGAGCAGCAGGGTATAGGGCGGCTAAAGTGCTTAACACCATTTATTAATTCATAAAACACACAACATGAAAAAATCACTTTTTTTTATCTTTTTAGTAGCAGTAACAAGCTTAATGTTTGGTCAAAAAGAAATCACACCTCCAGGTAAAGGATATATGCCTATTGTCTTAAAAGAGAATTATAATCACAATAAATTTGGAGTTGAGCCAACAGATATAATCTATAAATTTTCAGCTTATACATCTTCATTTGATTCTGACGATGACAATAACAAAGATGGCAAGGCAGATCTTTGGTGTGTGCCAGAATGGGTAGCATTTGAGATTCAATCTAATCCTAATAAAACGCCAAAATACAACAGGCCAAAATGGGTTACTGATGACAAACTTTACGCAGAAAGAAAAGCACCAAATGACGACACATATAAAGTATCGGGTGTAAGTACAATTAAGGTTGTTAAAACAAATAACCGCTTTGTTAGAGGACATATGTGCCCAAAAGCTACAGCTGATAGAATTGGAAAAAATTCGGGATACAACACGCATACCATGTTAAACGCGGTGCCTCAATTGCAATGGCAAAACAATGGTGTATGGAAGTATTTAGAAAAGGATTGTAACGATTGGGCTGATAAATATGAAAAAGTATGGGTTGTTTGTGGGCCTGCTTATTTCAAAAAAAATCCTTCTATGTGGCTTGGACAGGCAGGAAATGTTCAAGCAGCGATTCCTGATGCAATTTTTAAAGTAGTAATCCGTGAAACTGAAAATGGGTTGGAAACTCTTGCTTTTCTCTTTCCTAATATTGTCAAGTCTGACAGAAAAAATGTCTATGAATTCTTAACATCAATAGCAACCATAGAAAACGCAACAGGATTAACGTTTTTAACAGACACCCAACTAACGGATACTCAATTAAAGAAAATTAAGCACTTAGGGCTAGACGACACTGGTAAAGAATTATCAGATTCGAAAAAGGAATCTTTATTCAACCAATGGTAATTAAAATTTCTAAATCATGAAAACAAAAATAGTTGCGCTTTTATGCGTGTCCTTTTTAATATTCGCTGGATGTAAATCAACTGATAATGTTGATACAGTAAAAATTACCATTCTTCAATTAAATGATGTTTATGAAATGTCTCCAGTAAGTGGTGGTAAACTTGGTGGCCTTGCACGTGTTCAAACTTTATTGAAAGAATTACGTGCCAATAACCCGAATACTTATACCTTTTTATCAGGAGATTTACTAAGTCCATCGGCAATTGGTACAGCCAAATTTCCAAACTCCGATAATAAATTGGCGGGAATGCAAATGGTAGATATTCTTAACAAAATGGATTGGGATTTCTTTACACTAGGAAATCATGAATTTGACATTGGTATTGACGATCTCACTGAAAGATTAGATTCAATGAAGTTTGTCACTATTATAGATAATGTTTTAGATCGTAAAACACACAAAAACTTCAGGAAAACGAAAAAAAGTCAAATACTAAATGTTGAAGGTGTAAGAATTGGCCTCTTTGGAGTTATGACTGATGGTTATGTTTATGAAGGAGCTATTGTATCGGATCCTTTTATTGCTTCTCAAAAAGCGGTGGACAACCTTAAAAAAGAAAAAGTAGATATGATCTTTGGAATTACACATCTAAATATTGATGAAGATGTAAAGATTGCAGAGGGAATTTCTGGAATAAGTCTAATCATGGGAGGTCATGAACATGAAAATTATTACTATCAAAGAGGGGAAAATTTTACCACAATTGCAAAAGCTGATGCAAATGCAAAGACTGCTTATGTACACCACATAACTTATAATAAATTAACGCAAGAGACGCTTATAAAATCTGATTTGATATTAATCGATTCTTCCTTTGCCCCAGACCCAGAAATCAATGTTGTGATTGAGAAGTGGACTTCAATGGCATTCGATTTCTTCGAGAAAAAATTCGGAGGAGATCCAAAAGAGGAGATTGGGCTTCCAACTGTTGATTTGAATGGTACAGAAGCAGCTGTTAGGACGCGTCCAACAAAACTAACTGAACTGATCACTAAAGGGTTCTACAACTACTATAAAGCATCTTCTAAATTAGGTATAGATGCATCTATAATGAATGGTGGTTCTATTAGAATAGATGATGTGCTTCCAGCTGGAAAACCAGTAACCTTATATGATATTATTAGAATTTCGCCTTTTGGCGGTACAATATCTCTTGTAGAAATTGATGGAGCATCTTTAGTTCAGGCATTAGTCATCGGAGAAAAAAGTAAAGGATCAGGAGCCTTTCTTCAATATTATAATATTTCGAAAGAAAAAGGCAGCTGGAAAATTGGAGAGAATAAAATTCAACCAGCAAAAAAATATAAAATAGCTATCAGCACTTATCTTGTTGATAAAGGAGATTCTGGGCTAGAAATCTTAACCATAAAAAATGGAAAAACAATTAAAGTTGGGACAGATGAACCTCCTTTTGCCAATGTTGTTAAAGCTCAATTGAAAAAAGAATATCCAAAATAAAAGACAAACTCAAAAGTAAACCGAACAATGAGAACACATTTACATCATACTGAAAATAAGCTATCCAAAGATAGAGCACTTAGAACTACAGAAATATGGGAGCATATGCAAAGAGGGCTCGTTTACCCTTCGCCTCATGCTATTTTTGCAGGGTTCCGTATTAAAGAGGGAAAAAAGGTTAGTAGGGCAGACCTACGTCAGTTAAAAATTGATCTAAGAGCCCGTATACATATTGACCCAAGTGACAACTCACCCAATTTGAAAAACAGTAATTCCACTGCTATTTTAGGCGCAGGGGTTCTATATTGGACAAACCTTTGTAAAGAAGAAGGGATGTCAATTCCCAAAGGGCTAGTGTTTAAATATCCCGATAAAAATGGCAACACCTCAACCGTTGTATCGCGTTCAAGTCAGTCTTTTCAGAATGACAACATAGATTTATGGTTTCATATTAAAAGTGATGTAAAGGAGAATTGTACACATATTTTGGAATTCATCAAGGATAATCTTGGTGAGAAAGTGGGCATACCAACTACTCAAGTTGCCTCTAGCAAGTCAACAAGTTCTGATGGCAAAGGGGGGAAAGTTCTAGGTTCTCGGTTTAGTGAAAACCTAAACAATCCAACCGACCCTCTCACCGTTTCTAAACATTGTCTTGTAGGTGCCGAAGACCTTGACCACTTCGGAGCTTCTTATGTGTTAGCGCAACGTTTCAACATCAATTGGGATCAAATTCATTCGATGAGTGAGGATCAAATTGAAGACATTATTGGGCGTAAAACAGACGACACAATTATTCCAGATAGAGATACCAGAACCCACATAAAATCAGCTAGAAGACAAGATAAACATGGGAATACCACGCCCCTTCTTCGGCTTGGGCTTCCTTTTGGAGAAAGCGCACATGCCGCATGCCCATATATGGCTGCTCATGGAAGTAATATTGGAGATGAAGCTGGAATTTACTTTGCAGGATATACAAAAAGTCTTTCCATTTTAGAAACCATCATGGATCATCAAATAGGAAACATGCCTGGTTTTATGAACGACCGTCTATTTAATAACGTAAAGTCAGACTTCGGTGGATTTTTCTACATTCCAAGTATTAGAGATTTGAATTTAGATACCGGCGAGTTTTTAGAAAGTCAATGGAAAGGAAAAGAAAAACTTGATTGGAGTCGTTTCCCTGGAATTGATTGGACCAGGTTGGATCGTCATTTTGATAAGGCTTCTGAAAATGGTATCATGCATTACAATCACAAAGAGTATTTATACAGTATGTCTACGATGAGTGAAGAGGATAAGAAAGAGAAAAACCCTCCTTCAAACCGTATCCTAAGTCTTCTAGAGAATTCCTTTTCTCGTTGGCAAGACAATTGGTATGTCAATAGAAAACAAGAAGAATTTGGGCATATTACAGATTATATCAAAAAATTTAAAAAGAACTATCCTACCCATACTGTACCTGATAATATTATGGATGAGTCCATTATGGTACGTAAAGGCTGGTCTATTCGCTTAACGCTACATGAAATGGCTAGTAAGGAATATGGCTTTAGAGGTCAACTGTTTTTACAGGATGACAAAACGATGGTTCCTGTAGATTCTTCAAATGATTACAAAAAAGGAAGAGTCATTAATGGAGCAGATACATTCAGAATTCAACCTGAAGAAATTATTGTTGGAGGTATGCCAAATTTATCGCTAGGTGAAGGACGTTATTGTATGCTTTACCTGAATGATGAAGAGCGGATGGATGGGTTTTTAGCGAATCTAAGCGAAGCATCAGGAGTAGGTCATAATATTCCAGGTTATGTAGAGCTACTTGAAAAAGGAATTGATGGTATTATAGCAAAGATTGAATCCTTTAATAAAGATGGAATTACTATAGAGAAACAACGTTTCTATGAGTCGAGCTGGTTATCAATGAAAGGTGTTCAGGAATATGCACTACTTTATGCTGAGTTAGCAAACGACATGGCAGAAGAAATGTCTGAAGGAGAGAAATGGGAGCGTAACAATCTATTAGAAATTTATAAACGCATGGAGCATATTGCTTCTAAACCTCCAAGGAATTTAACAGAAGCAATTCAATTAATTTACACTACGCATTCATGTTTACATTTAACTGGAGAACCAGTTGCTCTGGGGCGACTTGATCAAATTTTAGCACCATTCTATACAAAGGATATTAAAGATGGTGTATTAACTCAAGAGGAAGCACAAGAGGTATTAGACGCATTTTGCATAAAATTAGATGAGAAAGTTCAATCTAACAGATTGTTTGTTGAAGATCATCAACCATTTGGTAATCTTGCCATGGGTGGTTCTGCAGGACCGTATCCTCAAGGAGCTTCTATTAATCAATGGATCATGCAAGTCACTGTTGGAGGATGTGATCCAAAAACAGGAAAAAGCAGCTACAATGACCTAACAAAAATGTTTATCAGAAGCATCGCGAGAATGCCATTAAATGCTCCCTGTCTCTCACTGAGAATGAGAAAAGACATCCCAAAAGACATTCTAGATGAAGCTGCAAAAGCTGTTTTATCAGGAGGTGCTCATCCGATATTCTTAAACGACGATCTTTTTATAGATGGACTACAGCAAAGTGGTAATGGAGTTGGAGGAAAGCATGTAGAAGGACAAGCGTGGAATTCTGTTGTTAGTATTGAATCTGCAAGAAATTATGCTTGTGATGGATGTTTTGAGCCTCAGTTTCCAGGTGAAAACTGGTTCGCGCTTGGTGGATTTAGCACTTTAGAGCCTCTTGAATGTGCAATGAATCGTGGAAGAACTTATTCCTCTGCTGGTTCTAGTTATTTTAGAGGAAAGGCAGTGTCACTAACAACAAGACCGGCCGAGCAAATAGAGAAATATGAAGATTTAGAAGCTCTTTATTTTCAACATTTTAAATGGTTAAACCAAAAACGAATTGGTGGGCAACTTATGGGTTTTGGAGCGAATAGTGCTTTTTGCCCTGCCCCTCTTCTTTCTGTTCTTATAGATGATTGTATTGCTAAAGGGATGGATTATTACAGTGGTGGAGCAAAATATAATATTTACGGCCCGTGTTATGTTGCTTTAAGTGCAACAATCAATTCACTTTGGGCCATAAAACAAATGGTTTACAATGTTGATACAGCAGTGACCTCTCTACCCGAACTTTTAGATTGTCTTTCTTGCGATTGGGGCCACACGATGTCTGAACCTTTTATTAGTGAAATAGCAGGTGAAGCAAGGATAACAGCACAAGCCGATCGATACAAACGTCTTCGTGAAGTAGCATTATCTCTGCCAAGATACGGAAGAGGACATAAAGATATTGACACTTTTGGTGATAAGATCATAGGTGAAATTGCAGATATTGCAGTTGAAACATTTACCAGCCCTTTAGAATCAACAGGAGCACATTTAGCAAGTATGGCAACTGAATATGGAACAAAAGACCATCCCTTCGGAATTCAAATACAACCTGGAGTGGGAACATTTGAAAATCATGTAGAGATGGGGGTTTGGAATGGAGCATCCGCTGATGGAAGGCGTAAAGGAACAACCATCGCATCTGACATGAGCGCGATGCCAAGTCCTGCTGATTTACCAATAGACCACCAGGACGCCAACTTCAAACAAGCTTTAGCTGGTTATGCTGTAGGTGATGGCGTTAAAAAAATGACAGATGGAGGGCCTACTGATTTTAATATTAGAGAAAATTATCCGAAAGAGGATTTAATAGAAGTGTTACATCAGTTTGCCAATGGGAAAAGTTCAAATATATTAACAATAACTGTTGCGGACCCAAATAGTATGGAACAAGCCATGTCTCGACCAGAGCAATATGATTTATTGAGAGTCAGAACAGGTGGTTGGACGGCCTATTTTACAGCGATGTTCCCGAATATTCAAGAGCAACATAAAAGAAGACCACTTTCTACTGCCGAATAATAGGTAAGGTTCGTGATCTTAACTATTTTGAATATTTATGAGTGCTGATATATGCATCAATAAAAAACAAATAAAAAGAGACTATCTTTTCAGATAGTCTCTTTCCTTCTTTTGCATAACACTACTCCCACTATTTATTACCCAGCAATAAAATTTCATTTACAGTAACTTCTGTTACATATCTCTTTTCGCCTTCCTTGGTTTCGTAAGAACGATTTGAAAGTTTACCTTCAATGGCAATTTCTTTTCCTTTGGTAATATACTTTTCAACAATTTCAGCTGTCTTTCCCCATGCGATTAAATTATGCCAATCTGTTTTTGTTTGTTTTTGCCCATCACTATCTTTATAGTTTTCATTTGTTGCCAACGAAAACTTTGCTAGTTTCTGTCCACTTTCTAAGGTAATAATTTCAGGGTTGTTTCCTAAATTTCCAATTAACTGTACTTTGTTTCTTAACGTACTCATAAGATAAGGTTTTATACACTTCGCCTTTGCTTAGTGCTGGTTTATATTCACTATTGTCAACTCGTTTTGACATGGCAAAGGTGCAATCACTTCCAAATTTTAATCGGTTGTTAAACACTTGTTTTCGTTTGTAAATGAATGCAATCGTTTAATTAATTTTAGTACCTTTGTTTTCAGTCAGTTATAGATCTACATCTATTTAGAACCGTAATGATTAATTTTAAGAGAATTAGAAAAACAGTTTATGAGCGATAGAAAATGCTTAGAATGCAACGACAAAGTAATTGGTAGAATTGATAAAAAATTCTGTTCAGATTATTGTAGAAATAGCTATAATAATAAAGTTGATAAGGAGAGTAAAAATCTAATTAGAAATACAAATAACCGTTTGCGAAAAAACTATAAAATACTCTCGGAATTAAACATTTCTGGAAAAACAAAAGTGACACGAAGAAAGCTTTTTGATAAAGGATTTGATTTCACTTTTTTCACATCAATCTATACTACAAAAACGGGTAACGTTTATTATTATTTATACGATCAAGGATATTTAAGTTTAGAAAATGATTATTTTTTATTGATAAAAAGAGACTAAAAACCTATTTCCAAGTAGTCTCTTTTAAGTGCATTGCTGCTTTTAAGATGTCTGTTTGACTAATTTGACCAGCTAATTTTCCGTTTTCAACAATTGGAAAACGTCTTTTCTTTGATTCTAAAAACCGATTAACTGCATCAAAAATATTTAAGGATCCATCTATGGTTTCAACATTTTTAACCATTGCTTTTTCAACTGTTCTACTATTGTCCATTGGCATATTATAATATCTACTTTCAGAGATTTGCTTTAAACAATCTCCTTGAGAAATAATTCCAATCAATTCATAATTGTCATTTACAACAGGTCCTCCAGAAATTTTATTTTTCAGCAAAGTATCTATTACAAACTCAATAGAATCTTCTGGTTTAAAAGTGATCAAATCTCTGGTCATATAATCAGAAATTAAAATTGAATCTGCGGTTTCTTTTTTAGTAGTTCTTTTGCCTTGAAAGTTAATAATCCCCATATGTATCTCCTTTTTAAATTACTGAATCATTATATTTTATATATCTATAGTCTCAGTTTTCTTAAAATCATTACTTTTATAAAAATAACTTTTCAATGAAAAAATACGCATCACTAATTTCTCTAGTAATTATTTTAATAACCATTTACTGGAGTTTTTCTGATATGTCTCCATCATATAACGAAAATAAGACCACTAATGAAACCGAGTTTTCTATTGAAAAAGCACTAACTCAATTGAAGGAAATTTCTAAAGAAGCTCATTATACTGGATCTGAAAACCACTTAAAGGTACAAAATTATATTGTTAGTGAATTAAAAAATCTAGGCTTACAGCCACAAATACAACAACAAGTAGCAATCAATAATAAGTGGAGAGCAGCCACAAATGCAGCGAATATTATTGCGAAAATTAAAGGATCTGGTAACGGAAAAGCATTATTATTATTAACGCATTACGATTCAAATCCACATTCTTCTTTAGGTGCTAGTGATGCAGGTTCTGGTGTTGTTACAATTTTAGAAAGTGTACGTGCTTATTTAGCGAAGAATGAAACACCAAAAAATGACGTCATCATTCTAATTACAGATGCCGAAGAACTTGGTCTATTAGGCGCAAAAGCTTTTGTAGATGAGCATGCTTTGGCAAAAAACATTGGTCTGGTCCTAAATTTTGAAGCAAGAGGAAGCGGTGGACCGAGTTATATGCTGATGGAAACCAATGGTAAAAACAGCAAACTGCTCTCTGAATTTATCAACGCAAATCCTAAATACCCTGCTGCAAGTTCGCTAATGTACAGCATTTATAAAATGCTCCCGAACGATACAGACTTAACCATATTCAGAGAAAATGGAAATATCAATGGTTTCAATTTTGCTTTTATTGGTGATCATTTTGATTATCATACCGCACAAGATTCCTATGAAAGATTAGACCGTGAATCGTTAGCCCATCAAGCAGATTATTTAATGACAACCTTGAATTATTTTTCGAATGCTGATCTCTCCAACTTAGAAAGTTCTACGGATCATGTTTATACAAATTTTCCATTTATCGGATTGTTGCATTATCCTTTTACTTGGATTTTGACGTTACTCATTGGTGCAATTTTACTGTTATTAATCCTGTTGTTTTTCGGAATTGCTTTAAATAAAATCACCATAAAAGGGCTTTTAAAAGGATTTACTCCTTTTACAATTTCTTTGATTACTTGTATTGGTGTTTCTATTCTTCTTTGGAAAGGAATCTTATTAATCCACCCACATTATAATGATATTTTACACGGATTCACCTACAATGGATATGCTTATATCTGTGCATTTGTACTCTTAAATTGCTGGATATTATTTAAAATTTATAAACCATTTTTCAAAAAGCAAACTGGTGCTGATTTGGTCATAGCACCAATTATTTTTTGGATCATCATCAATATTTTAGTTTTTATCTATTTAAAAGGTGCTGGATATTTTATCATACCAGTTTACATTGCATTAATTACATTGGCAATCTATATTTTCTTTGATTTAAAAAAGACTACAAAAATTTTAATTGCTACTATCCTGGCAATTCCTATTATTTACATATTTGCTCCATTGGTAAAAATGTTTCCTGTTGGATTGGGTTTAAAAAACTTATTTATCAGCGGACTCTTTTTAAGTTTGATATTCGGATTGATAACTCCAGTTTTTGCAACTTATAAATCGAGAAAACTACTTACAATTTTACTTGGTTTGGCAACCACTTTATTCTTTGGGTATGCAACCTACACCAATGGGTTTAATGAAGACAGAAAAAAGCCAAACAGTGCCGTTTTCATCAATGATGTTGACAACAATCAATCGTATTGGGCTAGTTATGATCTAATCTCTGATGCGTACACAAAACAGTTCTTAGGAGAAAGTCCTACAAAAGGGAATTTTATGGGATCAACGTCAAAAAGTAAATACAATACTTCGTATAGATATCATAAAAAAACAGAAAACAGAACTATTGAACAACCCGAAATCACAATAATAAAAGACACCATAATTGAAAATTCAAGGAGTATATCTCTTCTCATCTCTCCACAAAGAAAAATCAACAAAATAGAATTGATATCAACTGATTCTATCGCTTTTAGTTCACTTGGAGTACAAAATGTAATGCTTGATGAGACAAGTGTAGAAAACCCTCTTAAAATCAATAAAGCAACCATTCTAAGTTATTATTACACACCATTAGATTCAGTTTTAAAAGTAGATTTTTCTTTTGATGCAACAACAAAGCCCAATCTTAAAATTATTGAATCTTCATTTAATTTATTAAGCAGCCCTTTGTTCTCGATTACCCCAAGAACTAAAGAAATGATGCCAATGCCTTTTGTAACAAATGACGCAATTATCACCATTCAAAAAATAAAATTATAGCCTAAAATAAAAACACCTAACAGAATTTGCTAGGTGTTTTTTATATGAATTGTATTTATATCTTATTTTATTTGAGATACACGTAATGTGTTTACCTTTCCTTTTGCTTCAACCGGCATTGATGTCAAGTTAATTACAAAGTCATTGGCTTTCACGTGTCCTTTTTCTTTTGCTATATTATTAATATCTTCTACCGTATCATCTGTACTTACGTCTTTATCGTAATAGAAAGACTTCACTCCCCAAAGTAAGCTCATTTTAGCTAAAATTCTACGCTCAGAAGAGAATGCCAATACGTATGATTTTGGTCTCCAAGCAGAAATCTGAAACGCTGTATAACCACTATTTGTTAAGGTAGAAATTGCTGCTGCACTTATATCATTGGCCATAGACGCTGCATGATGACAAATTGCTTTTGAGATAAAACGATCTGTTCTAATATGAGGTGCTGCTTGCGGAACTTTAATCAAAGGTGAATTTTCAACACTTTTAATAATTTCTGTCATTTTTTCAATAACTCTTACTGGATGCGCTCCAACAGAAGTTTCACCAGATAGCATTACTGCATCTGCCCCATCCATAATAGAATTGGCAACATCATTCACCTCAGCTCTTGTAGGAACTGCATTTGTAATCATTGTTTCCATCATTTGTGTTGCAATAATTACCGGAATTCTTGCTTGTTTAGCTCTTTGAACCAACATTTTTTGAATCAACGGAACTTCTTGCATTGGTATTTCTACTCCTAAATCTCCACGAGCAACCATCAATCCATCACAATATGGAATTAACGCATCAATATTTTCTACAGCTTCGGGTTTTTCAATTTTAGCAATTACCGGAACTCTATAATCTGATTTTTGTTTTATTAAATCGTGCAATTTTCTTAAATCTTCTGGATTCCTAACAAAAGAAAGTGCAATCCAATCAACTTTTTGCTCTAAAGCAAAAACTGCATCTTTCATATCTTTGTCTGTCAATGCAGGTAAAGAAATAGCTGTATTTGGTAAATTAACTCCTTTTTTAGAAGATAAAACGCCTCCTACAATAACTTTGGTTGTTACTTCATTTTTCTTATTTGTAGCAACTACTTCAAATTCTAATTTTCCATCATCTACTAATATTCTCTCTCCAGCTTTTACATCTTTAGGAAAACGTTGGTAGGTCATAAAAGCTTTTTCTGAAGTACCTTCACATTCGTCTGTCGTGAATATAAAAGTATCACCTTCATTTAAGACAACACCTTCATTCATAACCCCAACACGTAGCTTTGGCCCTTGTAAATCGCCCAAAACTGCAATATTTAATCCTTTTTCTTCGTTGATTTCTCTAATGTCTTTTATTCTTGCTTTTACGTTGTCGTAATCTGCATGAGAAAAATTGACTCTAAAAACATTTACACCTGCTTCTACTAAATCAGATAAAATTGCTTTTGTATTTGTTGCTGGACCTAAAGTGGCTAATATTTTTGTTTTCTTGTTTACTGGCATACTTAAAAAATTAAGAATTCTTTTGATTTTAATAGATTAGGGTCTATTGTATATGATGTAATTACGTGATTCATTTTATTGATTTCTTCAACCGTTTTTGAAATAAATTCATAGTCGAAATCGCCTTCTAGCTTTAAGAAAAAATCTACTTTCTTCTTTTCTGGTATTAGATATGTCTTTATTTCACTGGTATCAAATAAGCCTTTAGTTACTCCTTCTAATTTATTTGTAAATTGATTTGAAATTAAAAACCAATTGTGGCTAAATTTAGTGCTTATGTATTCAAATATTGAAAATGAAGCATTGTTATTCTTATTTTCAAAATCTAAGCTATAAGAAGCTTTTATAAAGCTTGTACATAATTTTTGATTCAACAAATAAGCCAATTTATATCCTTCTAAAGTAGAGTGAATACCGATTAATGTATAATCACTATTCGAAAAATCATCTAATTCTAAAGAATGTATCTGCATATTTAAAAATACTTTGGTGTAAATACACTATATGAAATAACAGTAGTTACTCTTAAAAATAATAGTTGCTAAATTACGGATAGTTTGAGTAAGGTAATAATAAAAAAACGAAAACGTTATCGTATAGATATTATCATTTTGTGATTTCGTCTTGCAAAGCAAAATAGACTCTTTTAGAAGCTTGTTCTTCTGCTTTTTTCTTCGAAGTTGCCCTACCTTTAGCGATAAAGAGACCATCAATAGCTATTTTTACACTAAAGTGTTTGATCGATTCATTTCCTGAATCTTCATAAACATCAAATACATATTGTTTTTTCTGCTTTTGACACCATTCTATGATTAACCCTTTGTAGCTTGTAATTTTTCCTTCTAGTTTCGAAATATCTACATAAGGCACAATTACTTTTTCGTAAATAAACTTTTTACAATAATTATAACCTTTATCTAAATAAATAGCACCAACCAGTGCTTCAAAAATATTACCATAAATATTATCTCCAATATTTTCTTTAGCAATATTACTTTTCACCAATCTAAGAAGGCTCAAATCTTTTCCCAATTCATTTAAATGATCTCTACTAACAATTTTAGAACGCATTTGCGTTAAATAACCTTCGGTACCACTTGGAACTTTTTTATACAAATAAGAAGCAATAATCGAACCCAACATGGCATCGCCTAAAAATTCTAAGCGCTCATAATTGATTGGGTTCCCTTCTTTATCTATCAATTTTAAAGAGCGGTGTGTAAACGCCTTCTTATAGATATCTATTTTCTTAGGTGAAAAATTTAGTAACTTTTTTAACTCGTAATACAAGCCCTCATCTTCTTTTGTTTTGGGCTTAACTATTTTACGAATAAAATTCATAGAGTATTAATCAATTTTTCTTAGTGCCACACAAGCGTTATGGCCACCAAAACCAAAAGTATTACTAATCGCAACTTTGATCTCTCTTTTCTGAGCTTTATTAAACGTAAAGTTTAATTTCTCATCTATTTGATCATCATCTGTAAAGTGATTAATAGTAGGCGGAACAATTCCGTGCTTCATTGCTAAAATTGAAGCGATTGCTTCAATAGCACCTGCAGCACCTAATAAATGTCCAGTCATTGATTTGGTTGAATTGATATTGATATTGTAAGCATGCTCTCCGAACACTTCTATTATTGCTTTAGATTCAGCAACATCTCCTAACGGAGTTGAAGTACCATGCATATTAATCGCATCAACATCTTCTGGATTGATACCAGAATCTCTTAAACAGTTTAACATTACATTTCTAGCCCCCAATCCTTCTGGATGTGGCGCTGTAATATGGTGTGCATCAGAAGACATTCCGCCCCCAATAACCTCAGCATAAATTGTTGCTCCACGAGCAACTGCATGTTCATATTCTTCAAGAACTAGAGCTCCTGCTCCTTCTCCTAAAACAAATCCTTCTCTATCTTTATCAAATGGTCTTGATGCAGTTTCTGGACTATCATTTCTTGTTGATAGCGCATGCATTGCATTAAAACCTCCCATACCAGCAATAGTTACTGCTGCTTCAGAACCACCAGTTACAATAGCATCTGCGTGTCCTAAACGGATATAGTTTAATGAGTCTATAATAGCATTAGAAGATGATGCACAAGCCGAAACTGTAGCAAAATTTGGCCCTCTAAAGCCGTGTTTGATAGAAATTTGCCCAGGAGCAATATCTGCAATCATTTTAGGAATAAAAAAGGGATTGAACCTTGGTGATCCATCACCTGCTGAAAAATTCAACATTTCATTTTGAAAAGTTTCCAATCCTCCTATTCCAGAACCCCAAATAACCCCAATCCTGTCTGGATCGTGGTCTGTAGAGTTTAAACCAGAATCAGCAATAGCTTCATCTGATGCAACCTGAGCATATTGAGAGAAACGGTCCATTTTACGGGCCTCTTTTCTATTAATAAAGTCGGTTACATTAAAATCTTTCAATTCACAAGCAAAACGAGTTTTGAACTTAGTAGCATCAAAATACGTTATAGGTGCAGCTCCGCTAACTCCGTTAACTAAACCGCTCCAATATTCTTGTATGTTATTACCAATTGGCGTCAACGCACCAAGTCCAGTTACTACAACTCGTTTTATTTGCATATGAATTTACTTTTTTGCTTCTTCAATATAGCTTACTGCTTGACCAACAGTTCCAATGTTTTCTGCTTGATCGTCTGGAATCTGGATATCAAATTCTTTTTCGAATTCCATAATCAATTCTACAGTATCTAAAGAATCTGCTCCTAAATCGTTAGTAAAGCTAGCTTCATTTGTTACTTCGTTATCGTCTACTCCTAATTT
>MAAC01009476.1_pt1 | contig 23898 bp, 16 predicted proteins | sample 1115981 | NCBI WGS metagenome assembly MAAC01 (sample SAMN04961126, study PRJNA320927) | seawater metagenome | isolation source: sample BD02T64 sea water enriched with oil for 64 days | place: USA:Gulf of Mexico | collected 2013-07-27
TTGCTACGTTTGCATATAAAGTTGATAATTACTATTCACCCGCATGTGATCGCGGTTTGGCTTTTGATGACCCGCAATTAAACATTGATTGGCGTTTAGAAAAGAGCGCATTGTTATTATCAGATAAAGACACGAAGCAACCGCTTTTAGAGCAATTGCCGGCGTGCTTTAATAACGCAATAAACTACTATGAGTAATATCAAGTCAATTTGTGTCACAGGTGGTAGCGGGCAGCTTGGACGTTCCATAAAAGGCTTAGTTAATGAGTATCCACAGTATTCCTTTGCTTTTCCAGCGCGCGAGCAGTTAGAGCTCAGTGACCCAAGTAGCATCGCTGATTATTTTGAGAATAATACGGTTGATCTAATTATAAATTGCGCCGCGCATACCGCAGTAGACAAAGCCGAGTCAGAACCGGAACTTGTAGAGCAGCTTAACCATTTAGCGGTTAAACAATTAGCGCAGATTGCTTTAAAGAAAAATGCGAAGCTGATTCACCTGTCAACAGATTACGTATTCGCTGGCACTAATCATAGGCCGTATACTGAAAGTGACGTAGTAGCCCCGCAAGGCGTGTATGGCCTAAGTAAGTTAAAAGGCGAGCAAGCTGTACAGAAAACGATGCTGAATAATGCCATTATTATCCGGACTAGTTGGGTGTATTCAGAGTTTGGCAGTAACTTTGTAAAAACAATGCTTAGACTGGGGCAACAAAAAGATGAGCTCGGTGTGATCTATGACCAAGTTGGTACGCCTACCTATGCGGGTGATTTAGCGCGGGCTATTATGCAGATAGCGCAAAGCAGCCCCTTTAAACAACCAGTATTTGGAACGAACGTGTACCACTATAGCCATGAAGGTGTTTGTAGTTGGTATGACTTTGCCATAGCGATATTCGAGTTAAGTGGGGTCATGTGCTTTGTTAAACCTATCGAAACAAAGGACTACCAAACGCCGGCCACTAGGCCGCACTACAGCGTATTGAATAAAGCGAAAATAAAGCAAACCTACGCGATTAACATCCCCTATTGGAAAGAAGCGTTGCAGCGTTGTTTGCACGCATTACAGGAAAAAAGTTTATGACAACAATACTCGTTACCGGTGGTGCCGGCTTTATCGGGTCGGCCGTTATACGCCACCTCATTAATGAGACGAATTTCGACGTCATCAATCTTGATAAATTAACTTATGCAGGGAACCTAGAGTCTCTAGTCACTGTGAGTGATAGTACGCGTTATCAGTTTGAGCAAGTAGATATTTGTGATGCTGTAGGCATTAAGCGTGTGTTACAGCAGTATGAGCCGGATATTGTAATGCACTTAGCGGCGGAATCGCATGTTGACCGATCTATCGATGGCCCCGGTGAATTTATTCAAACCAATATCGTTGGCACGTATAACCTGCTTGAGCAAGCTCGGCATTATTGGGAAGCGTTAGATGCGCCTAAAAAGGCCAGTTTCAGGTTTCATCATGTTTCAACTGATGAGGTATACGGTGACTTGGAAGGCACCAGTGACCTGTTTACTGAAGAGACGCCGTATGCGCCAAGCTCACCGTACTCTGCCAGCAAGGCAAGTTCTGATCATCTTGTCAGGGCATGGCAGCGTACGTTTAACTTTCCGGCAGTCATTACAAATTGTTCTAACAATTATGGGCCGTACCATTTTCCGGAAAAGCTGATTCCGTTGGTGATTTTAAATGCACTCGCAGGTAAGTCATTGCCGGTTTATGGTAAGGGAAATCAAATTCGAGATTGGCTGTATGTAGAAGATCACGCGCGCGCATTGGTCTTGGTTGCAACGCAGGGTGTGCTAAATGAAACCTACAATATTGGTGGTCACAATGAGATGCAGAATATAGATGTCGTGCTAACCATTTGTGAGCTATTGGAAGAGCTGGTGCCGAACAAGCCGAAAGGCGTTTCTGCCTATAAAGAGCTAATAACCTACGTAACAGACAGGGCGGGGCACGATGTGCGCTACGCCATTGATGCCAGTAAAATACAGCGAGAACTTAACTGGACGCCGCAAGAAACCTTTGAAACGGGTATTCGTAAAACGGTGATGTGGTATTTAAATAATCAACAATGGTGTCAACGAGTGTTAGAAGGAAGTTATCGCTCCTGATACTCAAACTATGTAGTCATTAGCTTGTGGTGAGCGCCTATTTCTGTCATTTAAAGCAAGCGTAGCGGCTTTGGTGTGTATGTCTTATATCTGCTTGGGTCGTTTTTTTATGTGTATATAAGTTGACTATTATGAACGGAATTATTGGTGGTTTTGTTTCAGACCTTCATATTTTTTAGTGCTCCTTCATGGTGCTAATCTTTAGCTTTTTGCTCTTGTGTTGTAGTGGGTCTTGGCGCAAGTGAAGAGCTATGCCTCTTATTGATGTAGTTGCGCGGGTTAGTTATGCGAATTAAGTGCTGATAGTAGGCATGTTATAATCTCGGGTTTTAGGAAAATTTAAAGGTGTTTTGGATGGAAGAAGGCAAGAAGTCTGATTTGCAAGAGGCGCTATTGTTGTGTAAGAAGTCATTTATGACGGCAGGTTTCTTCAGCTTGTTTATTAATTTTCTTATGCTAGTGCCAGCAATTTATATGCTGCAGTTATATGATCGTGTGATCACTAGCGGCAGTGAATCTACTTTATTGATGTTGACTCTAATCGTATTGGTTCTTTTTATCACCATGGGGTTGTTGGAGTGGGCTCGTTCGCAAATTTTAGTAAGGGTCGGTGCGCGTTTGGAAACTTTGTTGAGTGAGCGCCTTTACGGTGCGGCATTTAAACAGGCTTTAAATAGTGGTGGTGCGAAAGCAAGCTCACAACCGATAGATGATTTAACCGGCTTACGTCAGTTTCTAACGGGGAATGGCTTGTTCGCTTTTTTTGATGCGCCTTGGCTGCCAATCTATATCGCTGTTTTGTTCATGTTTCATTTTTCCTACGGTGTGATGGCTATTATCACTGTCATTATCTTGGCTGTTTTAGCGGTGCTGAATGAGAAAATGACGGGGAGCACGCTAAAGAAGGCAAATGAGCAAGCTATTGTTGCTAGAGGGCTGATCAATAAAAACTTAAGGAATGCTGAAGTAGTGGAATCTATGGGCATGCTTGAGGGAATTCGAACGCGTTGGAAGGAAGGCGCTCAGCAAGTATTAGTATTGCAAGCGAGAGCAAGCACTCACGCTGGGGCGATAACTTCTGTGTCAAAAACTTTTAGGATGTTAGCGCAATCGTTGATTTTAGGGCTGGGTGCTTACTTGGCGTTACAGCAAGAGATAACACCAGGTTTAATGATTGCCGGTTCTATCTTGTTAGGGCGCGCACTGGCACCGATTGATTTAATGATCTCTTCATGGAAAGGCTTTGTTGCAGCAAGAGGGCAATATGAGCGTTTGAATGATATTTTATTGAAGATACCTGACGATCAAGAAAGAATGTCCTTGCCTGCGCCGAGTGGGGCGCTAGATGTTAATGGCGTTATGGTTGCGCCGCCGGGCACTCGCACACCAGTGGTAAAAGGAGTGAGCTTTAAACTTAACGCTGGCGAATCTTTAGGGATTATCGGTCCGAGTGCGGCGGGTAAATCGACACTAGCACGCGCTTTATTGGGAGTTTGGCCGACACTGAGCGGAAAAGTAAGGCTTGATGGGGTAGATGTATTTGATTGGGATAGGAAACAGTTAGGCCCATATGTCGGCTATTTGCCACAGGACATCGAGTTGTTTGACGGAACGATTGCAGAAAATATCGCACGTTTTTCAGAACTGAACTCAGGAAAAGTGATTGACGCAGCTAAGATAGCAGATGTGCATGAAACGATTCTTAGTTTGCCTCAAGGTTACGATACCGTTATAGGGTCAACCGGTGGCGTGTTATCCGGCGGTCAACGGCAGCGAATAGGCTTGGCTAGAGCAGTCTTTGGCGAGCCAAAACTGGTTCTTTTGGATGAGCCTAACTCAAATTTGGATAACCGAGGTGAGCAAGCGCTTGCGAAAGCATTAAGGACCTTGAAGGTAAAGGGGGTGACGGTAATAGTTATCACCCATAGACCTAGTGTTCTTAATGAATTAGATAAGGTGTTGCTAATGAAAGGTGGTGTTGTAAATGCCTTTGGGCCTAGGTCGAAAGTGCTGCAGGAGCTAAATAAGCAAGCTGCAGCTTCCCAACCGCGAACTAAAAAAGCGGCTATACCTATTACCGCGCCGCCAGTGCTGTAGAGATTATAATTATGAATCATATGGAAGAAAGCAGTGTCGAACAGCAAGTAAAAGACATTGCGGATGATAAAAGCATACAAAAGTTTGGTTATGCCGTATTGTTTTTTACATTTGGAATATTGGGCGTCTGGTCGTTTGTTGCCCCGATAGATGGTGCGGCATTGGCGCAAGGCTATGTCGCTGTTAAGAATAATAGTAAATCTATTCAGCACCTTGAGGGCGGGATTGTAGAGTCTATAAATGTGGAGGAGGGGAGTGCAATTAAAAGAGGTGATGTACTTCTTAGGCTTGATACTACACAAATAAAGGCGCAGCAAGAAATATATAAAGGGCAATATGTTATTGCTAAAAGCATTAAAGCAAGGTTGCTTGCCGAACAGAAAAAACTGAGTCAAATAGTGTTCCCAAGTGACTTGCGGGAAGCGAATAATAGCCGCGTAATCGAAGTGCTTAACGAGCAACAGGATATCTTTAATGCGCGAATGGCAAGTAGAGAGGGTGAGCGGCAAGTGCTGGAACAGCGTATCGAACAGCTCGATAGCAAATATACAGGCATGCAAGGGCAAAGAAAGAGTAACCAAGCACTGTTGAAATCACTTTCAGAAGAAACTGAAGAATTGCACGAATTACTACAAGAAGGCTTTGCTGATAAACGTATATTGCGGGAAAAGTTGCGTGAAACAATTCGGGTCGAAGGAGATGTGTCGGAGCTCACAGCAAGTTTGGCGCAAGTCAGCATCCAAAAAGGCGAAACAAAGTTACAGATTATTCAACTCGAAAAAGACGCAGATAGAGAAATAGCCAATGAATTAGCAGCAGTTAAGGCGGAGTTGTTTGATGTCTCAGAAAAACTAAGGGTCATTAATTCAAGCCTTGCTAGAACCTCAATACAGGCACCCGTCAGCGGCACGGTGATAAATTTAGAGGTGCATACAGAAGGCGGTGTGGTCGCTCCGGGAGCTACTTTATTAACGATCGTACCAGAAGGTCAGGAACTCACGATACTGGCGGAAGTATCGCCGACCGATATTGACCGGCTTGTTATTGGGCAAGAGGCGGAAGTGCGCTTTAGTGCCTTTAATCAAAAAACGACACCCAAGCTTTTTGGCAAGGTGCTCAAACTGTCGCCGGACAGAATTATCAATGAACAAACGGGGATGCCTTACTACTTGGCCGAAGTGACATTATTACCGAGCAGCTTAGATGATATTTCTGGGTTGGATTTAATCCCCGGTATGCCGGCAGAAGTGCTTATTGGCACGGGTGAAAGAAGCTTATTTGAATATCTCGCTAAGCCCATTACGGATGCTTTTACGCGCTCTTTTTTGGAGGAATAGTGTGAACTCGAGATTGAAAAAAAACATTGCTATTGTGTTGTGCTTATTTGTTCAGACGGTAGAGGCACAAGACCTTCTTGAAACATATCAGCAAGTCTTAAAATCAGACCCGAGGTTATTAATAGACTCCTTGGGCGTTGAGATTGGCGTTGCGAGAGAAAAGCAAAGTTTTGGCCAATTATTGCCACAAGCTTCTTTTAGTAGTTCAGCAAATTCGAGCACAAGAAGAGCGGCGGGGTTTCCTATTGATCATTACTCTGGCCAACGCTATGTTATCTCAGTTCGTCAGCCGTTGTTTGATATGCAAAAATATAGTGCCTGGCAACGGTCAAAGTCGGTGCAGGAACAGTTCAAATATCAGTATGAAGACACGCGTTCAACAGTGAGAATTGATACCGTTGAGCGATATTTTGCTTTATTAAAAGCACGAAGCGACCTAGAGATTATTAAAGAAGAAAAAGGGGCGGTAATCGGGAAGAAAAACCTAACCAGTGCTTTATATGAAAAGCAATTAGTAAAGGTAACTGAGTTATATGAAATAGTTGCGCGTTTAGACATACTGGAATCTGAACAGGTTGAAGCGACGAGGTTAAAGGAGTTAGCAAAAGCTGACTTAAGTGAGTTGACCGGTGAACCAATTGATGAACTTGCTGAGTTGATAAGTCAGCCAAGCACCGAAAATGAGCTAGGCAAGATTAATGATTATGTTAGTTCCTTAAGCTTGGAAAATGCCTCTTTGATTGCGTTGACTCAATCTATTAAAGCGGCGCAGCAAAACTTAAAGCAGCAAAAGGCAGCGCATTTTCCCGTAGTTGATTTACAGCTAAGTAAACAACAAACTAATATTGGTTTTGAGAACTCAATCTCACCGATTACAGATACAGAAGTTATTTCAGTGAATCTATCGGTACCCATTTTTAGCGGTGGGGCAACCACGGCGCGAATTTATGAAGCCACTCAACAATTAGAGATTGCTAAGGCGGGCTATGATCAAGAACACCGTCGGGTTAAAAAAGAGTTAGAAGATGAGTATTTAAACGTAAGCTCTACCAAACGAAAGGTCGCCGCACTTGAAAAGTCGGTTGAGTCTGCTGAAAAAGCTTACCAAGCAATAGAGAAAAGTTTTGAATTCGGAATTGCAACAATCTCTGAGGTCTTAGACTTACAACAATTACGTTTACGATCTAAACAAAAATTTCAGCAGGCAAAATACGACTATGTTACCAGTAGGGCTAGATTCTTTCATAAGGCTGGCCTGTTAACAGACAACAGTCTGAGTGAGATAAATAAGCAGCTTAATAAAAACGGTGAGCAGGTGAGTTTATTTGCTCACAAAGAAGCTCACTCAAAGTGATTGATGTGGCTGGTTTAAATGTATAAGTTGTTTAAGCGTTTCCGCCTTACGAGGCAAGGCAAAGAGCAAAGAGTAGTTGTGATACACAACCACCTGTTTAAAAATGCCGGGTCAACCATAGACTGGGCTTTAAAAAAGAACTTTGGTTCTTCTTTTGTTGACCATAGGCAGGATGATTTGATGAGACAAGGGGCCAGTTATTTGGGTCCTTATTTGGAGGTAAAGACAAAGGTTGCGGCTCTTTCTACGCATCACTTAGTATTGCCTCTGCCTGTGCTTAAAAACATTCGTTTATTAGTGATGACAATGTTTCGTCACCCTATTGAGCGAGTGACGTCAGTGTATAACTTCGAACGTAAACAAAAATGTAATTCAACGCCGGGAGTGATTCACGCTCGTAAGCTTACTATTGGTGACTATATAAGGTGGCGATTAAAACCAGAAGTTGGGGCCACCATTCGTAATTTTCATTCTCGAAGAATGCTGCCTTTTAGAAAACCTCAGCGTGAGGATCTTAGTTTCTCTGATAGTGAATTTATAAAAGTTAGTGTGAAAAATATGGATATGTTGGGCATCGTTGATAGGTTTGACGAAAGTATGGTGCTGTTTGAAGAGACGTTAAGAAAACACTTCCCCGACATTGATCTATCTTATACCGCTCAAAATATTGGACAGAAAGCGGATGAAAGCAGAGAAACAAGACTGGCATGGCTTGAGGCTGAGATAGGTCGAGGTACTTATGACTTACTGGTGCAGAAAAATAAACATGACATAGAGCTGTATGATTTTATGAGCGAAGAGTTTCAAAGAAGAGTAGATGGTGTAGAAGACTTTGCTAAGAAATTAGAATCTTTTAAAACTCGCTGCCTAAAGCATAGGTGATATAGAGTTAAATGTTAATGAATAAAAGCAAGTTAAAAAATAGTTTGGTGCTGGTTTTAGGGATGCATCGAAGTGGGACAAGTGTTGTTACTCGCGGTTTGAAGGTGCTGGGGGTTGAGTTGGGCGCTAAAGCTTTAGAGTTAGGCGATGATAATAAGAAAGGTTTTTGGGAAGATTCCGACTTCAAAAAATTAAATATGGAAATGCTTGAGGCCGTTAACCATGACTGGGACTCAATTGAGCATATAACGAGCGCGGATGTAAATACTCTCTTGAGTAAAGGCTTTTTGGAAAAAGCGACTGTGCTAATAAGGAGAAAAACTAAGGACTCAAAAGTCTTTGGGCTCAAAGACCCCCGAGCAAGCATTTTGTTAACTTTTTGGATGGTTGTTTTTGAGCGTTTGAATTTAGACGTGAACTATGTAATAGCTGTGCGAAACCCACGTAGCGTCGTTAAGTCACTCTCTACACGAAGTAATATGGATCGGACAAAGGCTTATTTGCTTTGGCTGGATTACACCATCACAGCTTTACATTACACGCGGGAGAAAAGAAGAATAGTCATCGATTACGACCATTTGCTTTTTTCGCCGGAACATGAATTGACTCGGCTTGCTAAGACTATGAGTTTAAAAATTGATCCAATTGAGCTAGAGGTTTTTAAAGGAACATTTTTGGATAATGAGCTAAGACATGCTGAGTATAGTTTAGATGATTTAAGTGAGGACCCTGAGTGTACTGAGCTTGTTAGTGAGGTAGCTAACGTATTGCTGCGCTTGTCAGAAGATCAAATACAAATTAACCAGCCTAAAATATTAAAAACTATTGATGAGTGGAATGACGGTTGGTCAAAATTGGCGAGTATTTATGAGTCTACTAAGCAAGTGTACCGGAAGGAAAGGCAGATACATAAATCTGAAAGACAGGCGCTAATAGATGAAAAACAGGCGCTAATAGTTCAAAAGCAAGAGCTAATGATTCAAAAACAGGCGCTAACGGATGAAAAGCAGGTACTAAGAAGTGAAGTTGCTAAGGCGACCGCAAAAGCTGATGCTCTACAGTTCGAGTTAACAAAGAACATGCTAGAGTTGAATACGGTATACGGTAGTATTTCTTGGCGTGTTACTAACCCAGCTCGGTTGATGTCAGGTTATGGTAGAAAATTTTATAGGGAACTCCCCCTGCCTAGTAAAGTAAGGAAAGGCGTGCGAGGGTTATATAATAAATTTATATACGCAGGTAATGTAAAGGACCAAACCGATTCAAAGCCGAATATTCATATTGCAGATCAAGAAAGCGCTCCAGACTATATAATTTGGGGAGTGATTGACTGGCATTTTAGAACCCAACGACCGCAGCACCTAGCAAAAGCTTTCTCTCAGTTGGGTAGACGAGTTTTTTATGTTTCGTCTAACATAATGCCTGCCGAAGTGGCTGGTTTTAACGTGGAACCGCTTGACTCATCGGGAAGACTTTTCCAACTGAACCTTTACGCAAAAGGGGCACCAAGTATTTATTCGGATGAATTGAGTGAAGAGTCTATAAGCCAATTAACAGAAAGTATTGGTGAGGTTTTAGAGTGGACTGGCAGCAAGCAAGTGATTTCATTGGTTGATCACCCGTGTTGGTATAGCATAGCAAGAGTCATTCCTAGTAGTCGCATGGTGTTTGATTGCATGGATCACCACGAAGGTTTTGGTGATAGTTCGGCTGGCTTGTTAAACCTAGAGAAGAAGCTTATTGAGGAATCAGAGCACACTATTACCACTTCACTTTGGCTAGATCGAAAAATAAAAACCAGCTCCAAAAGAAGTCACTTAGTTCGTAATGCTGGAGACTACAAACACTTCTCGACGGTTCCAAGCGTTGCATATGCTGATGCCCTGGGGAGGAAGGTGATTGGTTATTACGGAGCTATTGCAGGTTGGTTCGATGTTGAGTTAATTGAATTGGTGGCAAAACATAACCCCGACTGCTGTGTCCTGTTGATAGGTGCGGATACGGTGGGCGTACAACGTCAGCTGTCTAAATTAGCAAACGTGAACTTTGTTGGGGAAGTTCCTTATAGTGAGCTTCCTTATTATTTATATGGTTTTGATGTTTGTTTATTACCGTTTAAAATTGAACCGCTAACCTTAGCAACAAACCCTGTGAAGATTTATGAATACTTCTGTGCATCCAAACCAGTTGTTGCGGTTGATTTACCAGAAGTTGTTCAGTTTGGTGACTTACTCTATATCGCCAAAGGTCATCAAGAGTTCATTGATGCGGTTGATTATGTTTTAAACACAAAAGAGGATCAAACATTAATTCAAAAGCGCGGGCAGTTTGCTAAGCAGCAGACTTGGGGGCATCGTGCGGAAGAATTGATAACTCTTGTGGAAAGTTCGGAGTTTGACTCAATGGTCAGTATTATTGTTGTCACATATAATAATTTGCATTTAACGCAGCAGTGTTTGGCAAGTCTGGATGAGTATAGTGGTTATCAGAATATAGAAATTATTGTGGTTGATAACAATTCACAAGATGAGTCACAATCTTATCTGTCTGAATGGGTGAAGAAAAAAGATAACCGCAAGTTGATTCTTAATGATAGCAATAGAGGTTTTTCTGCGGCCAATAATCAAGGCCTAGTTGTTGCAAAAGGGGACTATTTAGTTTTATTAAATAACGATACCCATGTAACTTCTGGTTGGGTTCGAACGATGATGATGCATTTGAAAAGAGACCCCTCGGTGGGCTTAATAGGGCCGATAACGAACAATATTGGAAATGAAGCGAAGATTAAAATTGAATACGAAAACATGGGTGAGATGCTTAGCAAGTCCTCGTCATATTGTCGTAAGCATATAGGTAAGGTTTTTCCGCTAAAAACAGTTGCTTTCTTTTGTGTGATGATGAGTCGTGCGACGTTTGAGGATGTTGGTCCGTTAGATGAGGCATTTGGTCAAGGTTTCTTTGAAGATGATGACTATTGTCGACGGGTAGAAGCCTTGGGCTTAGGAGTATGTTGTGCTGAAGATGTTTTTATCCATCATGAATTATCGGCATCATTTGATAAGTTAAAAAAACAAGACAGACGAAAGTTATTTGAACATAACAAAAAAGTTTATGAGGCTAAATGGGGCAAGTGGGTGCCGCATAGGCTACGAGAAGAAATTTAGTATAAAAGGTTTTTGTAGATGAAGGTTGTATGTGTGATTGGAACAAGGCCCGAAGCTATAAAGATGGCTCCGGTAATTCTGGCTTTGAAAAAAGAGTCTTCTATAGATGTGTGTGTGTTGGCAACTGCACAGCACAGAGGTTTACTAGACCAAGTTTTAACTTTTTTTGACATTAAGCCAGATATTGATCTAGACATCATGCGCCCTGACCAGTCGCTTACCGTCTTGACGGCAAGACTGCTGCTCAGTGTAGGTGATCTATTGCAAGCTGAAAAGCCTGATGTTGTGTTGGTGCAAGGAGATACGACAACGGTCATGGCGATTTCTTTGGCTTGCTTTTATCAGAAGATCGAGGTGGGACATATTGAAGCGGGCCTCCGTACATGGGATATGCAAAACCCATTTCCTGAGGAGGCCAACAGGGTGATTACTGGCAAGTTATGTCAATGGCACTTCGCTCCGACGGAGGGAGCTAAGCAAAATTTATTGAAAGAAGGGGTGGCTGAAGAAAAAATTATCGTTACCGGTAATACAGTCATTGATTCTTTGATGCTTACTGTGGAAAGTGATGTTGATATAGGGGTCAGCCTAAATAGGGCTAAGCGCCTTATCCTTATAACGTCACATCGGCGAGAAAATTTTGGGGAGCCTTTTCTTAATATTTGCAAGGCAATAAAGGCCTTAGCTCAGAAGAACTCTGATGTTGAGTTCTTATACCCAGTCCATCCCAATCCAAGCATAAAGAACACAGTGCATGAGGTTTTGGTTGGTCAACCTAATATCATATTGTGTGCTCCTTTAGAGTATGCACCCTTTGTTGCGGCCATGAAACGGGCTTATTTAATAATTAGTGACTCAGGGGGAGTGCAAGAAGAGGCCCCTGCTCTGGGTAAGCCGGTATTGGTCTTACGTTCTGAAACAGAAAGGCCTGAAGCGATAAAAGAGGGTGTTGTTAAGCTAGTGGGGGCTAACTATCAGCGAATAGTGGATACAACGCAGCGCCTTTTAGACGACAAAGACGCATATGCCAAAATGGCTAAGGGTGTGTCGCCATATGGTGATGGGCGGGCATCTGAACGGATTTTGGCAGTGTTAAAAAAGCATTATTCTTGATGAAGCTTGTCTATCTATCACCACTTAATTGGGCAAGTTTCGAACAGAGACCGCATAAATTTGTTGATTGGTGGCAAAAGCGCACAGGTGGCGATGTACTGTGGGTAGACCCTTATCCAACAAGGTTTCCTAAATTCTCTGACTTTAAACGAGTTTCAATGAAATCAGATGGGCCGCCTAAAGATAAACCAAGCTGGATGCGAGTCCTAAGCTCATCAACTCTTCCAATAGAGCCTCTCCCAGGTTCAGGTTGGGCTAATGCGCTTGTTTGGAGGAAATTATTTCGTTCAATAGACCAATTCGCCAAGGGTGATGAAGTGACCCTTGGGGTTGGAAAGCCAACCGAGTTAGCGCTACAGCTAATTAGACGTCTGAAAAGTGCCGATACTTTTTACGATGCGATGGATGATTTTCCTGCTTTTTATTCATTGTTATCACGTATTTCAATGGAGCGAAGAGAAGACGAGCTAGTGAGAAATGTAGACTCTATATGGGTTTCATCTACAAAACTAAAGAAAAAATGGGAACATGTAGGTTCCAAACTAAGCTTTGTTCACAATGGGGTTGATGAGTTTGTCTTACCAAAGGCTAATTACGGCGCTCGGAAAGAAAAGAAAAAGGTGTTTGGCTATGTTGGGACTATTGGGCAGTGGTTTGACTGGGAGTGGGTCGTACAGGTGGCGAGACTACGGCCTAATGATGTTGTACGTCTAGTGGGGCCTATGTTTGTCAATAAGCCCACCAGTTTGCCGTGTAATGTCGAGATAAAGCCTCCCTGCACTCACGCTGAAGCGATAGAAGAAATGCAGCAATTTGATGTAGGCCTTATCCCGTTCCAAAATACCGAGCTGACCGAGTCAGTAGACCCTATTAAATACTATGAATACAAGTCGATAGGTTTGCCAGTGGTATCAACATGTTTTGGTGAAATGACTTTCCGATCTGATGTTGACGGTGTCTTTGTTTGTAAAAGGAATGAGGGCTTGTTGGAAATATTGAATGGTGCCTTACTTCATAACGTGGATGAGGCTTTAACGAACCGCTTCAGGCTGGAAAACAGCTGGCAAAGTCGGTTTGATAATATAGGCTTAATATAACTTAACGCCTTGTTGCCGAGTCGGTGGTTTTTTAAATGAAAAAAATAATCTTACATATAGGTTGTGAAAAAACAGGCACAACATCCATTCAAAATACTCTTTTTTTAAACAAAGAGTTACTTGAAAAAGAGGCCAATATTTTGTACCCAAGTAGTTTAGGGGGTAAGAATCATTGGAAGTTGGCCGTGTATTCTTGTGATGAAGATAAAAAGTTAACGAGATTCTTGCCTAAAGGGGTGTCGATAAGTGAGTTTAGACAAGGCCTGCGTGAAGAGTTTCTTCAAGAAGTTAAAGATTCAAATGCTGAGGTCATTATCATTTCTAATGAATGGTTGCATCCTCGAATAAAAAGCGAAGCAGAGTTTCAGCGTCTAAAGAAGCTGCTGTTTTTAGTATCTGAAGATATCAGCGTATTACTATATATCCGTCGTCAGGACAAAATGGCTAAAAGCCTGTACTCCACTGCTCTTCGAGCCGGTAATTTTAATATGTTTACTTTTCCAAAAATCATAAAATCAGGTGCTTTGCCTTATTATTATGATTTTTTATCAATTTATAGAAATTGGAAGTCAATATTTGGCAGAGGGAAAATTAAGCTCAGAGTGTTTGAAAAGGCCACTTTATATAAGAACGATGCAGTAAGTGACTTCTTCTATAGTTTAAACATTGATTATGCAGCTTGTAGGCAGGATGAATCCCATAATTTTTCTATTAATAACCATGGGGTTAAGTTAATGAGGCTTTTAAACCGAGTGCTTTTTGTTAGTAAATACATAGTTAAGCAAAATATAGCAAGGCTGTTGAGACACAAGCTAGCAAAGCTATTTAAGGGTAAAGCAGACTTGGCAACCGAGGCTGAAAGTAAGAAGTTTTTGAGCTTCTTTGATGTTAGTAACGCTCAATTGAAGCTAGAGTATGAGGAGGATACTGGTAAGCAGTTAGAAAGTTTTGCGGCTCGGGGTTGATGTGCGTACTAAGAAATATGTCTTAAGCTAGGCATTAGATAGCCAAACTTTTCGATAATTAGCCTTTCCCTTTTAGCGACAAGGCGCTCTGATTTCTTATCGTAATAATACTCGGCCCCATGTTTTTTTGAGGAGGTGTTTCTTTTTTCACGTAACAAAATATCTGCTTTTTTTTCATTGGAGATGCCAGCAGAGAAATCCTCGAGAACTTGAAAAAGATCGTGTTCAAGGTTTTCATTTCGAATGAAGCGATCAATAAAGCAAAACTCGTTCTCATAGTCTTTAATTTGCTTAAACGAGGATAAAGAGTTGAGTCTTTTTGAATCACCACTTTTTGTGCAGAAGAGCTTTAAATAACGAAATGTAAGTAACCCAGCGGTTCTACTTATTGAATTTTCACCATAGCCCTCTCTAATATCCATGATATATCGTGGGCTTTGCATCATGCGCAGCCAAGCTCTAAAAGCTTCTGCATCATTTACATCGGCATATGTCTCCAACCATTGTTGGGGGTGCTTGGAACGATTTGAAATGAGAGTTAGAAATGCAGAATAGGTGTTTTTTCTCCAGTTCAATGATTCAAATTTGATAGGTCTTGCTTTAGTGCTGCTATTAAATACCGCGCCTTTGTTGTCGCAACCATATGCCCAAAGTGAAGTGTACCAGTCCCAAGGATCTCTTATGGAGCCTAAAAAAACCCTTTCTTCATCAAATAAATTAGAGCCTGCTTGGTTATGCCCTCCTACTAGCTCACCGTCAATTAGTTCGTTTAAGATATGCCGAATGTGTGTGCAGCCAGTTTTATGTAACTCCATAAAAACGAACTTCTTAGATATAAACATTGCTTCCTATGTATGTTGTTTGAAGGGCGCCAGCGTTTGTAGTTTTAACGCTTATTAGTGCATACAAAATGCTAAGGCGGGCTTGTTCTCATGTCTAATACTTGAGCTACTTGCTCGACGATCAAAGCAGAGCCAAGTGGCGAGACATGATTATCAAAAGAATAATATATACGTTCTTGTTCTGAGACCAAGCACCGATTACTTTCGCTACTGCAAAATATCTTTTCAGGGTGGATTTTTAAAACATTCTTACCGGTCACTTTATTAAGTGTTTCGTAAGACGTTTTGCTTCTTGACTTAAAGACATCATAACTTGTTGTTATTTTAGGTAAGTCTTTCTCGCTGAGAATGTTTTTCTTATCTGCAAAAAGTTTATTCCTGACGCTAAACCCTTGTTCAGGAACGGGGTAAACAATAACCAGTTTTTTGCTGACTTTCTTTAATTTATTCAGCGTTGCAATGAGCGCTTTAGCTCTAATAGGGCGCTGTTTTCTAACGTATTCCGAAGAGACGGTTTTATAGTTAGCTTCTTTATCACCTTCATGGTTATCAAACTTTTCAATTTCAAGTAGTAGGGGTACGCGTGCGCTGTATACAATGATAGAGCTAGGGAATGAATCTAAGAAGCTGAGCAAGTTGTTTGACCGTTGCGCGCAAACTCCCTTCGAACTGATACCTTCCACATGGCTGCACCCAGCATTGGTCAGTTGCAAGAAATTATGCGCATTGGCTTTTGCTAGTAGCCTTAAGCTTTCCGATAGGCTTCCTGCATGACTATCTCCAACGGCAATAATATATGGGGCGTTATCTATATATGTAAAGTTACAGCTTTCATTGAGAGGAAATGCGGGCCTTCGTCCACCGCCTCCCGAGTGACACTTTTGACTATCTTTTGTTACCCAAATGCGATTTGCGTCCTTCAAGACAGACCTTAAATATCCTGACCTAGAGTCAACGCCTTTATTCATTAACCAGTATAAGGTCGTTGATAGAATGATAACGAGTACGACGGTAGACCAAGTAAAAAACACTTTTTTAGATATCGCCTGACTATTCCTAAATGGTTTTTCAATTAGTAAATAGGTTGCTATTGAAAAGAGAAAGGTAAGGGTAATCCAGAGAGTTTTATCATGCCATGTAGGGCTAGGGTCTATGTACCTACCAAAAGAAAAAATTGGGTAATGCCAGAGGTAAAGAGAGTAAGAAATAAGGCCAATGCTAATAAAAGCTTTAGTCGATAAGAGTCTTGTTGCGGGCTCGTTTTTATGTCCAAAACCTATAATTAGAATAGTGCCGACGACGGGGAATAGTGTTATAAACCCAGGGTGGTTCGATTCGATACTGATGAAAGTCATGGATCCACAAATCAGCAATAAGCCTAGGGTAGGCATTGTTTTGTGAAGCAATGAGTCGTTGCTTTTTGGTGAATGACGAAATTGATAGCTGGCAAGTAAAGCACCTGCCAATAACTCCCAAAAACGACTGGGTAACATATAGAAGGAAAAGGATACATCGCGCTGAGTGATGCCCTCAGCAAATAGTAAGCTAACCAATAATCCAGCAAATAGCAGTGCAATCGTGCGCGCCTTAAAAAACCGGTTAAGAATTAGAAGAATAAAAGGGAATAGAAGGTAATATTGCTCTTCGACTGACAAAGACCATGTGTGTAGAAAGGGCTTTAAAAGCGACGATTCGGCGCCATATTCCTGCAGCGTATATTCCCAGTAAAAGTTAGAACCAAAAACGAGTGTGCTGAGTATGGACTTCGAGAAATCGACAAGCTGTATTGGCGGCAATAAACTCCACGCAAAAGGTAAGCTCGTAAGAATAACAATGAATAACGCGGGTAACAGTCGCCTAGCTCGACGCTCATAAAAACGGCTAATGGAGAATCTATTCGTTTTATAAAGCTCACTTAGGATAATAGAGGTTATTAAGAAGCCAGAAATAACAAAAAATACATCGACACCTAAAAAGCCGCCTTTTAAGAACTTGGAATTGTTAACAGTAAATTCAGCATGATAAATGATGACGGAAAGAACAGCTAATGTGCGCAGGCCATCGATTTCTGGTCTGTATTTTAATTGCATAATAATGGGTTAGTTAGGTATAAAAATTATATTCTTAGGGATGGTTAACAGCGGCTAGGTTTTATAATAGATAGCGCGTTGTCCAGTAATGAAATAGCATCATAGTATTGAACGAGATTTATTTTCTTCTCGAATGCAGATAATAAGCTGGCCAACATGATGTTTTCGAAAGGTATATTGCTAAGCTGAGGTGCAGCATTATACGCTTGAGTTAGTTCTTCCTCTAACGCTTTTAGAGACATGTCGTTTGTTTTCCAGCCATAACCGATGGGTTCAAAAGTCCAAGACTCCCAGCTAACCGTATAAATAACGCCGGATGTGTTCTCAAGAAGAATTCCACGTCTGGCTTTTTCAGAAGAAATCGAAATGGCAAAAGGCAGTGACTTAATTCTGTTTTTAATCTCAGGGAAAACTTTTTTAGCTTGCGCTATCACATGAGCGTGTTTGATATTGGCCACGGTCGATAAGTCGTTGAACACCGATGCGTCGAGTCGTTGCCATAACGTACGTTTTGAGCGCTTATATTGCTGTAACAGATGAGCGGCTGGGGTGGTTTTTAACAACTGCTTTTGCAAGCAAATGGTTTGACCTTTTATCTTTTCCTTTGTTGTGGTTTTAAATCCAGTTATTTCAAATAGATGACAGGGGTGGCCAGATATAGTTGTTACAAGAAGCAAGGGGGGGCACGGAAGGCTACTTGAGTGCTGTTCTATTAAAGAGGCTTCATGGGAGGCAAGATGTATGAATTTTTTATCAAACAATTTGATGAGAAAGACCCTAGCCTGATTCGTTAAGGAAACTTTTAACACGAGCTGATGCGTTTCTTGGGTCTGTAGCCAGTCAACTGATGACAAACTAGAGTCACTGTCGGTTACCTTTGCGATGACTTCTTTAAGCCAATTACTTGTAAGCCCGTGATCAAAGAGTTTCCAGAAGCTTTCTGGCTCAACTTCGGTTGATAAGGCAAAAGGCTTGTGATGAAAAAAAATAGCATTGATCTTTTGTTTCTGTCCCTGTAACGAAATTGCTTTATTTATAGATGCTCCGAGTAAACTCAATAGTCTACGAATGATGACCATAGAGAGCATAGCTATAAAAAAGGATGGAGGAGTGGCGTATAGAAAGTCGATGACAACAAATATAAAGACAACAAAAAAGCCTACGTTATTGAGATTGCTAGTAACGTTGTGTGTGTGCGTCGCGAGGGCATGGTGTAGCGATGGTGAAAAGCTCGCCACAAGTAGTAGTGCAATAAAGCTAAGGCTTATATACAGGAGCAAGAGAATAGCCACATCTGTGTATAGATAAAAAAGTACAGCAATCGCCAGCGTCGAAAAAGTAAGGTTAGCTAGTAACTCTGAATATTTTAAGTAAGCGTTAGAGGCAACAGTGTTTTGGTTCGGAAATAAGGTGATTTTCTGAGCTTTTGCTTGCAGTTCACCAGCACCTAATTGTGAGGCGAACTTAATTCCTCGTTTGACAAAAGAGATCAAAAGAAAACAAGTCAGCGCGACGGCTCCTAAGGAGATGACTAATGTGTCTCTATTTAGTTGAGAATATGCCTCAGGAAAAAACTGCGGGATGTCTGGTGAGCTTAGGATCATGATCACTTTGATAGGCAGTAAAAAAGCAATCATTGTTAAGGCTTGCAGTAAAAGAGATAACAAAATGACCAAAGAGGTTGGGCCGGGAGCACCTTTTAAAAACCTAACCGTCAAACGCAATAGCCAATTAACTGTCTCAATAATGTCTTTAATCATAAAAGGTAGGCCTTTTGGGGTGCGTTTGGATTTAAGGTTTAGGTTGTGAGAAAGAGTTGTTGCGTGTGCTATATGTTCTAGTCATGGGGTATCGTTGCAACTTTAATTTGCCTTATTCAAAAGAGCCTTACCTATAAAAGACGATAATGGCTGGAATATGGCATCGGCATAAAGAGCGTGGACTCTAGAGTTTGGGTGTTTATCTCCAAGGTAAATGCTATCGTTGAGACTGATTTTAGATTGGACTTCATAAGAGGTATTAATCGCCAACGTTGGTTTGGCCTCGCTTAGCCACTGCTTCCAAATATTATCGAACCCTTCCGTTTTTTGTTTGCTTGAAAAGCTATCAAGAGTAGGTAATCGCATAACGACAACCTTGTAGTTAGCCGCTTTCAAATTATTAACAAACCGTTTGAAAATGGCGTTTTCTTTTGCTTTATTGATTTTCTTTTCTTGGCTTTTTTTCTCCGTTATAGAACGCCAATGCCTTTTGTCTCCAAACCACCCGATTTTATGTAGGTGTTTAGTGAAATCGCGTGCATGGGACATTAAAGCCTTTAAGAAAAAGAAGTTTTGTAAATGACAGCGGATTTCAAAACAAAACTCGTTGGAGCCTTTTAGGTGCAGAGGCTGATAGATTCGGTTAAAAAATTTTGGATGCAACGGTAGGAGGATCAGGTCCGGTTTGAACTTGTCTACGTTAGCCCAAAAAGATTCTTCAATCTGCAAAGCTTTGTAGCCACCGACGGCATGGTTTTGTACTTCAATACGTTGAGAGAATGCGTTGTTTAAATGTTGCTCTAGACGATATGCGTAGGTTTGTTCATTTGAGACGCCTGTCCCCATGTCGATAGACGCACCAAGTAAAGCGATTCTGTAGGTAAGCTTAGGTTTCTCAATCGTTGCTTGGTTACTGCCCCTGAAGCCTAACGGATTAATAGACAAGGGAGCCGCTTTAAATCGCCCCTCTGTATTTGCCGACAACCTATATCCAATCTTAGGGTTGGTGGCAGCATCAACAAATTTTGAATCGGTAATGGCTCTAGGGCTGTATTCCCAGAACCTGTAAATAGACTCTGCCCCGAAGGAGTAGTAGCGAAAGGCGGCCTCAGTCACAAAAAAGAGACTGATAAACGCTATTAGCATTCGTGCTATTTTAAAATTGGAAGTAAATGAATTCATTTAAGTGATGTGCGCCATTGGTCCAAAGTAATATCAATAGAGAAACATATACGGCTAAACGTAAGACATTAGGCCGGCCTTTTAAAATGTCGAGGTGCCCTTGTTTGTATTGTATCGCTTGAATTAAAAAAAGTGGGCTTGTGTAGAATAAAATCCTAGCCGCATCGGAGGCTGAGCTTGTTGATGCGGTAAAATGGGTTAGCATTGTGGACGCCATGGAAAGCGCTTGGCTCAAGCTGGGGGATACGAAAAATATGCTCCAGAAAAGCCAAATATGAAAGGTTAACAAAACGCCAAGCCAGTGGATGGAGGTGTTAATTAAAGCGAATTTTTTCACAAAGGCGGAGATTTGCGGTTGTAAAAACCGGTGGATGGCAAGTGTTAAACCCCAACCACCGCCCCAAAAAACGAAACTCCACGCTGCTCCGTGCCATAAGCCAACCAATAGCATGGTTAGCATTAAGGCGACGACGTTCATTAAACTGGAAGGGTGTAGTTTACGTAAACTGCCATAGACATAATCTCGAAACCAGTTCGATAGCGTTATGTGCCAACGCCGCCACAGTTCAGAAGGGTTGGAAGCTAAAAAAGGCAGGTTAAAGTTCAGGCGAAGGTTAAAACCCATTAACTTAGCCAGCCCTCTGGCCATATCCGAATAGCCGGAGAAGTCACAATAAAATTGAAATGAAAATGCAATCATAGCCAAATAAACGTCAATAGACGTATGCGCTCCACCATCTTGAATGGACCAATATGTATATGGTGCAAGGTTATCGGCGATATAAACTTTTTTAAATACGCCCCATAGAATCAGCCAGCCGCCATCACGGAAGGCTTCGTAGCTAATGCTCCTTGTCTTTTCTATTTGAGGCAGTAACTTTCTTGCCCGTTCAATAGGGCCGGCCATAAGCTGGGGGAAGAAGGAAACAAATAGTGCGAAATTTAGAGGGGATTTAGTTGGCTTTTGTCTGCCGCGGTAGACATCAATTGAATAACTCATCGTTTGGAAAGTGTAAAACGAAATACCCACAGGGAGGATGATGTCAAGGGTGTAAGCGGCGACAGGTATATTGAATATAGAGAGGAACTGGCTAAGGCTGTCGGCGAAAAAATTATAATACTTGAAAAAACCTAAAACGCTTAGGTTGACTAGAATGCTAAGTAATAACCAATAAAAAGCTTTCTTATTAAGCTGCTTTTTTTTGTTAAATTGAATGAACTGGGCGGCAAAGTAATCAACAAAGGTTGATATAAGAATTAAGCCAAGAAAACGGTAGTCCCAAAAGCCATAGAAAAAATAACTGGCTGCTAATAGAACTCCATTCTGTGTCTGCAAATGTTTTTGAGAGCTCAAATAACATAGATAAAACAACAAAAAGAAAAAAAAGAAGTGCCCAGATGTAAAAACCATGTCTTCAAAACAAGTGCAGTAAACCGTTATGTTATCACATGGTTGTAATGAGCCTGCCGCACTGAGAGCGTTAAATTTAAGAGGCAATGTTTATCAATACTCGTGGTGCCATAATGATGCGAAAAAGAACGCGCAAACAAAGTCTTGGAGGTTAGGAGAAAGATGAACTCACTTTGTTTCTCATAGAGCTTGTTCACGGGCGAAGAGTGCAAAATTGTCATGCGTGTTGTCTACCTTTTATACCGCTGGCAACAACATACTGCGGGCGATTAGTTGTGTATGGAATAGAGAAAGAGAGCGGTGGTCGGCCGGCCATTGGTTATGAGCGTTACTCCAACGTAGTAAGTCAGCCGTAGGTTTTTTTAGAGATTTTCTGCGTCTGTTGCAAGGTGTTTAAGTTTTTTCAAATTGAGCACGAGAAGAGTGCTTCCATTCCGTTTGATGAGGCCCTTTTTTTGAAGTGTCTGAAAAACACGTGTCACAGTTTCCCTTGTGGTGTTAATCATAATGGCTATTTCTTGGTGAGTCGGCGCGTCGGCAATAGCGGCATCGTTTTTGCTCGAAGTCAGTGTAAGGTGTAGTAATTGAGCGCTCACTCGTTGAATAGGGGATGGCATGGATAAAAGGGTGCGCTGAGATAAAGACTCTCGCAAGCGACGGGCAAGACGAGCATTAATAATGGCCGCTACATCCGGCGATGTCGAAAGAATGGATTGGATGATGTTAGCGGGTATAGTGATGACCTTTGCAGCCGAAATGCAAATAATGTATTCCGAAGCAGGAAGGTTATCAATAACAGATAGTTCGCCAAAAAAGTCATTAGGCTCGATGAAATATAACCCAGCCTCTTTTCCGTCAAGCGTCATATCAACACCTTGAAGACGCCCACTGACAAGCAAGCCTAAGGAGTGAGCGACCTTGTTTTTTTGCATCACCACCTTGCGACGGGGTATGTCGACAAACTGAGCGTGCTGGCTTAATTCAGCAATAATTTCATCAGGTAAATTGCCCAATAACTTGAACTGCTTTAGGGCAAGAGGAGCGATGGGCATGGGGGTTGTCTTGTCCGTAAGTCAGGTGTCAGGGCGATGGCTAAATAACCTTAATTTTGATCTCTTGAGGGCAGTTAGTCACAAAATAAACAAGAACAGTATACATGCTGGGTCTAAATGGATTGTTTAACGTCATGTGTGATTGCGCGCACAGGCAAGTTTTTCATAAGAGGTGATATTACACTATGGGTTATGGTTTTAACATATCGAAATGCTGGAGGGGGAATGCTTGAGTGTGCTAGTTATTTAAGCAAGTTGCCCCGCGCGTGTTTAATGCTCCTTGTGCTACTAAGCGGTTTTTTTGAACTTGCGATGGCTGAAGGAAAAACGCAGCGTGCTGTCAAAGTAGGCGAGGTTGCGCTTCTTATTGGCAAGGCAGCAGTGACCCATATAGACGGTTTAAAGGAGGCGCTTCAACGCGGCGATTCGCTTTACGCTGGCGATTTAGTTGAAACTAATCTAGGCGATCATGTGCATATACGGTTTATTGATGATGGCGTAATTAGTGTGCGCCCAGACAGTAGACTGCATATAGAGCTTTACAACTACGACTTAGAGTCGCCTGAGAAAAGCGCAATACGTTTTAGACTAGATAAAGGGGTGGTGCGTAGCATATCTGGTAAGGCCACCAAAGCCGCACGTGATCGTTATCGCTTGAATACACCGGTAGCGGCATTAGGCGTGCTCGGAACGGATTATGTCGTTAAAGTTAAGAATGGCGAAATGTGGGTCGCCGTATACTCTGGCGGTGTAGCAGTTGCACCCTTTGGTCAAGGTTGTTTGGCAGCTGATTTGGGCGTTTGTCAAGGAGCAACGCAACTCACTAAAGAGATGGGCAATGTAGTGCTGACATATAGCCTGGGTGGAAAGAAAGTTCAGCTAAAGCCCTTGAGCGGCGCTCTAGAGGAAGGTGGGGTAATGGAGCCTGAGCAGGCACCGGAGATGTCTTTAAATTTGGGAAGCGCGCCAATTGACGAGCAATTGGCAGAAAGGAAACAATTAGGTGAAGACATTGGCCCAGGTATGGAAAAGCCTGAATTATCGGGTGATCTTGAGTGGGCAAGTTGGTGGGTAGACTCGTTACAGGGTGATAAAGTCAGTGTGCCTTATGAGCAAGCCAGTGATGGCCGAGAAATAACAATAGGCGATGGGCGTTTTGGCTTGTTTCGAGACGCAGCGACCTCTTTTGATTTAATGCCCAAGCAAGGTGTCTTTAATTTCAGCCTCATACAAAGTTTCGTTTACTTTTTTGATCGCTTGGCCGTGGCAGGGGCGCAGCCAACAGCAGGCAAGCTTAACAAAGGAACGCTAGAGCTTGATTTTGCTAACAAAGTATTTTCAACGCACCTTGATTTAAGTCATCCCACAGCAGGCAATGCAAGCCTTGATGTAAACGGCGTTATTGGGAGCAATGGGGCTTTCTACT